>Ga0222713_10005348_pt1 | contig 12499 bp, 12 predicted proteins | sample C33_649DmetaG_FD_165061 | JGI IMG/M metagenome (GOLD analysis project Ga0222713, IMG submission 165061) | Estuarine water microbial communities from San Francisco Bay, California, United States - C33_649D | ecosystem: Environmental > Aquatic > Marine > Unclassified | place: USA: California...
ACTCTGATTGAGCAGTTGTTTGATGACTTCCAAGACGACGAGGACGACGACGAAGACAAGAAGTAACACCATGCTTGACAACGTGTTTATGTTGTAGCATACTCTGTTACAACGAGGTGCTTACCTTGTGTCCCATAAGTAAACACCACTCTAAAAGGAGTATCTATATCATGGCCACTAACAGCCGTCTTAAAGAACTTAAGGGTGCACTCAAAGATGTCCTCGCATCCAACGACCAAATCGTTGACCATGTAGAGGCCAATCGTGAAGAGGGCGGCCCAGAAGTTCAAGTTGAAGTAAAGCACGTCGAAGCATTCCGTTCAGGACTTGCCAAGGCTCGCGAAATCCGTTCAGAAATTGAGGCGCTGGAAGGTCTCTCAGAAGTCAAGGCATGGGCAGAGAATTCATCTGCACCAGCAGTGGCTCCTAAGATTCTGACCTCAAGCCAAGGCAAGTCCCTTGGTCAGCGTTTCATTGAGTCTGACGAGTTCAAGAGCATCGGCAATGGCCGTAATGGCTACAGCATGAATGCACCATTCCAAGTTAAGGACATCTTCACCGCACTGCCATCAGGTACACCTGGCGATTTCGGCACCCCGCAGCGTGAAGGCATCGTTGAGCGCGCCAAGCGTACTTCGCGAGTTCGCGACTTGTTCCCAGTGCAACAGACCACCACGAACATGATTGAGTACTTCCGTGTAAGCGGATTTACCAACAACGCTGCAACGGTTGCAGAGCGCTCAGGTTCACCTGCAGTGTTCGCATCAAAACCGCAGTCGTCCATGACAGTGGTTGGTGTACAGGCCCCAGTGCGCACGATTGCTCACTTCGAAGTTGCTCACCGCAACGTACTTGACGATGAACCAACCCTTCGCGGAATCATCGACAACGAGTTGCTGTACGGCCTTCGTCTTGTGGAAGATGACCAAATTCTTAACGGTGACGGCACGGGTTCAAACCTGACCGGTATCCGTGAGACCTCGGGCATCCAGACTCAAGTGTGGAGCGCAGGCTCGACCGGCGATACTCGCATTGACGCAGTGCGTCGTGCTATCACCAAGTCATTGCTTGCCTACTACGAGCCAACGGGCATCATCGTTCACCCGAACGACATGGAAGACATCGAACTGACCAAGGATGCTGAAGAGCGTCACTTGATGGTCATGTCGGTTTCTCTCGGTGCCGAAGCACGCCTGTGGCGTCTACCAATGGTAATGACTCCGGCAATCACCGAGGGCTTCGCTCTTGTTGGTTCGTTCGGTATCGGCGCCACGTTGTACGACCGCATGGAAGGCAGCATCCGCGTTGCCGAGCAGCACAGCGACTTCTTCATCAGGAACGCAGTTGCGGTTCTGGCTGAACAGCGCCTTGCTCTTGCAGTCAAGCGCCCAGAGTCGTTCGTCGAAGTTGAATTCGACGGTGCGCCTGAATGATGAGCCTCACGGCTTAGTTGAGACCCCCGCCAGAGTCCAGAAATGGACCGAGGCGGGGGTTTCCTCTTTTATGGGCTTATGGCACTAGATAAAGATTTTAATTTTCGATTCGTCGGTAAGTACGACATTGAATCAATAGAAAAAACAATGGCTTTGCTGCCAGAAGATTCTTGGAAGACTTTTACATATCGTCAAGAAAATATAATTGGCCATCGCGACACAATGACAATTCCGATTATATTCAATGAATTGTCAACGGCAAAGAAGTTAGCGCCTCGCTTTTATCAATTGTTCTCAAAACATATTGAGGAAATATCAAACTATCTTTTGAGTATAAAAGAGCACAACAACATAAGAAGAGCAAATCTTGTTCTTTTGCGTTCCAATAAAATTATTGGACGCCACAAAGATGCAACAGAACTGCTGCAAGTAACACGAAGATTCCACCTTCCAATTCGCACGAGCGATGAATGCGTATTTGAGGTGGATGGAGAAGTTATGCACATACCGCAAGGGGAGATATGGGAAATAAACAATACGGGGAAACTACATAGCGTGCATAATAATTGGCATTTTGACCGTGTTCATTTGATACTTGACGTCTGCTAATATGGAGATATGACACACGTAATCGCACCAAGAGACATCTTCGAAACACGCAACGGGGTTGCCGTAAAGGTAAAAACTCGTGGTGACCGCCTAACGGTAGAGGAAGCAAAAAAGTACAAAGTACTCCCGATTACTGTTTCATCATTTGCGAATATCGAAACAAAGTAAGCATGTCCAGACCCGACGAGGAGGGCGCAAGGTCTCATGACTTTGACCAAGCATGGGACCACCCGCAGGCTTTTGCAATAATCAAGTCGGGAATCACAAGGATGTTCCAAGAGCGAGATGACTTCAATCCCGAGAATCCCTATGACCAATTAATCACGACTCTCACTGTTACCGGGATGATTTACAGCGCATATCAACTTAAAAAGAAGATTGAAGTACGCTATTCTTGGGAACTCCTTGATGATGAAAACATGATTACCCACTCATGCTTTGGCACCATTGACAAGGTGGATATAACCATTAACGCTGAAAAAATGGGTTTTCTTATGAACATTGGCGACGATGATTTTGGCGCGTTCGCCTACAGCGATATCTATTGGGTGTGCTCGGCATAGCAAGCCAATTTCAATAATTTTAAAGGCTGGTGTATTATCGGCCCCATGGCCATTTTGACTCCACACGACCTGGAAATTTTTCTTGGTAAAACTTTTACCGATGCACAGGAAGACGCTGCGCAAACTATTATCTCAAGTCTTGAATCAGAACTGGAATACGTCCTAAATCGACGCCTGGGAACCCAGTTATTCTCGGAAGAAAGACACAAATTGGTGCCGAATCAACGACAAATTTTTCTCCGCAATGCCCCCGTCCATGAAGTGACAGTATTTTCAGTGGGCATGCCCGGAGATGAAGTGGCGCAGAATGTTGCAGATTTCGACATCCATACGTGGGGAATTGACAACGTAAGAATTGCTGGCACTGGGATGCAGGCACTTGTTACCTACACTGCTGGATTGACCAACGATACGCAACACGCATTGGAAAGAATACTTTACAGTGCTGCCGCACGAGAATTCGGACGTCTGTTATTGGACGCTCAAGGTCTTTCGCGCCTAAAGGTTGAAGGTACCGATTACGTACTTGCCGGCAATGGCGAAGGGGGATTTACTGAGTCTGAACTCAATTATGCAAAAAGATTTAAACGAAGGGTAATTCAATAGTCATGCGCGGAGCCACAACTTCAATAACCATTCGCAATATGGTTGCGGGATTTTCGTCTAACGCAAATACAACCGAAGGTATTTGGACGAATACCGGAAGCAACACAGTTGTTATTGGCTCTATTCATTCAAAGGCGTCTGAAGAAGTGGACGAAACAACAACCGGACAAAGAACCGAAGAGCGAAATGTGGTTTGCAGAATTCCGCTTTCAGCGTCGATAACGCACGGAGATGAAATAATTATTTCGGATGTCCACTCCGTGTTGAACGGAACCTACGAAGTGGAGTCACTACTTTACACAAGAACCCACGTGCGCGTAGAGTGCAAGAGGACAATGCGTTGATATGGCAACAATAAGTTCAACAGGCAACTTTGGTGGCGGCAAGGAAACTTTCAAGGCCTTCACGTATACGGGCAGCATCTACGATGCATTCAAGGGGATAGACAGGCGACTGCTGCGCATGGTTTTGGCTGGAATTACTCAGATGAGAGTCGCCGCAGAGCAATTATCGAACATCGGTTTCAACGAGACAAAACTCTTAATCGGCAAAAAGGGAAGTTACAAAAAGTATTACAAAAAAGGTGCTGAGAGAATGTCCTCTGTGCCAGGACAGCCACCCGCTGCGCAACGAGGCGAGGACCTGGAGCCAAGTATTTATCAAAAAGTTACTTCTAAATTCAATCAAAATCCAGCAACTGCAGAGTTTGGTAGTACCGCGCCATTCGCACGAACACTTGAATTCGGAAGCACCACAATGCCTGCTCGACCATTCATGCTTCCGGCCAGGGCAAAAGTAGCAAAACGCGCACCTGACGTTGTTGTGCGAAATCTTTTAATTGCCTATAATCGCTCCCTCAAGAAAACGACTGGCCAAAAAGCAATCGTTGTAGATTTGAGAATCTGATGGCTTCGGTGGGTGGCGCAATACGGACTGCTTTGACAGATGCCTCGATTACGGCTATCTCTACGCGGATATTCAGGGATATCGCACCACCTGAAACGACCTACCCGTACGTGACAATCAGTGACGAAATAACCAATACCCCAAGTCTCTTAGGGGACAAACAGGTTCTCGCAAGGCTTCGTCAGTTAAGGGTGAACCTTTGGCAACTTCGACCAAGTGAAGATGTGACCACAGTGGACCAAATTGTGACTACGTTGGATTCGGCAAACATCACAGCAAATCAAAACATATTTCGAGTTAGGGTGTCAGACATTCAAAGGATTTTTGACTCAGAAGATGATACTGTTCTACATGCAATTACTCTCAACGTAACACAGAAGGCCCAATAATGGCGTTTACAAGCATCACCGTCACCGGCACTTACGAGGACCCAATTGGCGACCCAGCAGAGGGTCGCGTCACTTTTAAGTTAACTTCCACAATGCGCCAACCGGAGGGAAATCTCACAATCGTGCCAACCGATGTCGTCGCAACCCTGGACGGTGATGGAGAGTTTTCGATAGTTCTTCCAGCAAACAATGACAGTGGCACAGTTCCAAGCGGTGTCGGTTATGAAGTTACGGAAAGAATTAGGGGCGCTGCCCTTAATAAATACTTTATTAGTATTGACAAGGACGCAATCGGCGGAACTGTTGATTTGGCTGACCTCGTTCCGAGCATAGACCCAGTTGTACAGATTAACTATGCGACAGTTGCTTATGTAGACGATGCTTTCTCCGACACCGGTGACGCAGCCAATATCATCTTTGCGCCCACCTCGGAAATCACTTCTGTGACCGTTCAGGCCGCCATCGAAGAACTCCGCACGAGGTCCAGGTTTGTTCATAACCAAACAAGTGCTTCAGCAACCTGGAACATCACTCACAATATGAAATTTTTCCCCAACGTGAGCATTGTTGATACAGCCCTATCAAAGGTAATCGGGGAAGTCGTTTATACTTCGGAAAACGCTTTAACGGTGACCTTCTCACAATCCTTCGCCGGAAAGGCGTATCTTAGTTAGAGCACGCCTTGGAGGTAGTAGAACATGAAGTTTGTAACAAACTTAAATCTTAATCAGAACGAACTCCAGAACGGTAAGTTTCAGGTCGTCGCCTCCGACCCCTCTGTTGATAATTTTGAGGGTAGGTTAATTTACAACTCTACCGAAAAAACCATCAAGGTTTATACGGGTTCTGCATGGCGCAAGATGCTCCATTCGGTATCCATCACGGGTGACGCTTCTGCCGCACTGACTACCAGCGAGTCCAACGGTGCAGTCACTCTTACGCCAGTTCTTGCGACAACTTCCGCTCATGGTGTCATGTCCTCTTCGGACAAGACAAAACTTGACGACGCTACTGCGGATGCGACTGCTTCAAAACTTGTAATTCGTGATGCAAGTGGAAACTTCAAAGCGGCAACACCGACTGACTCCGCCCATGTCGCCACTAAGGGCTATGTTGACTCCGCGCAACAAGGACTTGATGTTAAAGCATCATCTCGTGTTGCAACAACCGCGCCCGTCCTTCTTGCGTCCGGTCTCGAAAACGGAGACACAGTTGACGGCGTAACTCTTGCAACTGGTGACCGTGTTCTTGTTAAGGACCAAAGCACTGCGTCGGAAAACGGTATTTATGTTGTTCAGGCATCTGGTGCGGCAGTTCGTGCCGATGACTTTAACACTTCGGCCAAGGTAACCACAGGTTCTTTTACTTTCATCGCAGAAGGTACAACAAACGGTGACCAAGGGTTTGTTCTCACAACCAACGACACGATTACTCTCGGCACTACTGGACTTACGTTTACTCAATTCTCAGGCACCGGTCAGATAACCGCAGGTGACGCTCTTTCTAAGTCTGGAAACACGCTTAACGTAAATGTTGGAACCGGTATCGAGGTTCACTCCGATGCTCTACGCATTTCATCCGCCGCCGCTGGTGATGGTCTTGGTTACAGCGCAGGCGTCCTATCGGTAACACTTGGTGCGGCTACTGGTCTTGAAACAACATCTGATGCCGTAGGTATCAAACTTGACTCAGGAATTGCTGGTCTTGCTTTAACATCCAGCGGTCTCAAAATCAAATCGGATATCGCTGGAGATGGACTCACATACACCAATGGTGTAATCAGTCGCGCCGTTATTGACCTCGCCCAAGGCTCCGACGACACAACGGGAACTTTGCCGGTCGACCAAGGTGGTACTGGTTCGATTACAGAATCCGACGCTCGCACCTCTCTCGCTTCCACGCCTACTGGTGGCATGGATACAAGCACACCAGTTCTTGCACGAGTTTCAAGCAAGGCAATCGGTGACGGGTCTGCTACTTCCTACACGGTTACGCACAACTTCAACACTCGCGCAGTTCTCGTGCAGGTCTACGATTCCTCCACTTACGAAACCGTTATTGCTGATGTGTCAAGGACCAACGTTAATGCAGTTACTGTTGCATTCTCTGTTGCCCCTGCCTCTAACGCATACACGGTGGTTGTAACTGGTTAAACAATATCCATAGCACCTTGAGGGGTGCGAACTACGAGAAAACAGTTGAGGCTGGGTTCAGATGACAAAATTTGTAGGCACACCACTTCGTGGAGTTGACTTTAGCAGCGTAAGTGATGAGGCCGTTTCTGCACGAGTAAATGGGGATACTCATCCGCGACTGAGAATCGATGCCGGTGGGCGAATCACCTGGTCTTCTGGCGAGGCCACGGGAGACACAAATCTTTTCAGAACCTCCGCAAACCTGCTTTTCACCGATGACGCCTTTCAGGCTGCACTCGGAGTCATCACCCTGACAACAGCGGGTGCACCAAGCGCAGCGCTTCCAGATGGAGCATTGGCCGTTGATACGACAAACACAAAACTGTATTTTCGGTCAAATTCTTTGTGGAACGAGATATCCAGCGGCTTGCTATCCGGAGATACAGATGGTGGTAATGTAAACGCAGAACCACTAGAAGCAGAAGTTACGAATTACGTAATGATAGGTTTTGACGGAGGTGCAGCATAATGGCTGGCGCAAGAATTCAACTAAAACGAGGCACCGCAGCAGCATGGACAGCCGCTAATACTGTTCTGTTTCTAGGCGAAATCGGTTACGAAACAGACACCAAAAAATTTAAAGTTGGTGACGGTACCACTGCTTGGACTTCACTTTCCTATATATTAGTACCGCTTTATCTTTCTGCACTCAATGACCTTGGTGATGTAACGATTACATCAGCCGCCGACGGCGACTTCTTGCGCTGGAACGGTACAGCATGGATTAATGATGCCGTAAACCTTTCGACCGACACAATCGGCTCTTATGTTGCGAGTTTGGTTGCTGGTACGGGCGTAACACTTACAAACAACTCTGGCGAAAATGCAACACCGACTATTGCCATCGGTCAATCGGTCGGTACTGGAGATAGTCCAACCTTCGTCAATGTAACTGCCTCTTTGACGGGTAATGCTTCTACCGCAACCACTTTGCAGACCTCGCGCAATATTGCTGGTCAGCCATTTAATGGTTCGGCAAACATTTCTATTGCGCCGACGGATTTGACAGGTGTTACTTCAACTGCGGCAGAACTCAACATTCTTGACGGCGCTACTCTAAGTACTACAGAACTTAATTATGTAGACGGCGTCACTTCCGCTATCCAGACCCAGATGGACCTCAAGGCTCCGCTTGCGTCACCAACGTTTACAGGAACAGTTACAGTTCCCACCCCAGTAGGTGAAACTAATGCCGCAACGAAAGCGTATGTTGATTCGACTGCCTCAACCACCGCAAGCAATGCTTCTACGGCACTCTCTAATCACGAGTCAGACACAACTAATATTCACGGAATTGCTGACACGTCAATTCTTGTTACGACAACAGGAACGCAGACACTCACTAACAAAACAATTACTTCTCCTTCAGGGTTGGTTAAAGGCGATGTTGGTTTGGGCAATGTTGACAATACATCCGACGCCAACAAACCGGTTTCTACTGCTCAACAAACAGCGTTGGACCTGAAAGCGAATCTTGTCAGTCCAACATTTACAACACCAAATATTGGTGTCGCAACTGGAACATCTCTTGTATTGTCTGGCGACTTGACAGTAAGCGGAACTACAACCACGATTAATAGCACTGCTGTCAATGTTAAAAACCAGGTGGTTTTTGAAGGTGCAACCGATGACAATTTTGAGACGACACTTACGGTCGTTGACCCAACCGCCGATAGAACTATTACTTTCCCAGATGCAACTACGACTGTTGTTGGAACCGATACAACTCAAACTCTGACAAACAAGACACTTACATCGCCAGTTATTAACACTCCGACAGGGATTGTCAAGGGTGACGTTGGACTCGGAAACGTTGACAATACAAGTGACGTCAACAAACCAGTTTCTACCGCCGCCCAAACAGCACTTGACCTAAAGGCACCTCTTGCTTCTCCTACTTTTACAGGGACAGTAACAGTTCCAAACAATTCATTTGCTCTTGGAACCACAACAACGGGTAACTACATCAACAGCACAGATGCCGTGGATGGATTGCATGTACGTTACATACCAGCCGCAGATGTTGCTAGTTATGCAGGTGAATACAACAACGGTGCCTCTTATGGAATAGGCGCCATTGTAAGCACGGGGGTCGGAAGTCCATATGGAACAGCAGGACAATTATTCATTCGCGCCAGCAATGCAGGAAACCCAGGGTACCCGCCAGGCACCGGAAGTTGGAGCGTGTACAGCCACGAGACTTCTTCAGGTGAAGGCTCTCTTGCAGTCTTTGCCGTAGATGACACAGTAATGCAAGTAAGGGTTACGGATGTTTCCGATACGGAAATTAGTTATCTGAACGGTGTTACCTCCGCAATCCAAACCCAGATTGACACAAAGGCTCCGATTGAGTCTCCAACGTTCACGGGGACGGTCACTGGAATCACGTCAACGATGGTTGGACTTGGGAACGTTGACAATACATCCGACGCCAATAAACCAGTTTCTACTGCTCAACAAACCGCTCTTGACCTCAAAGCACCGCTTGCTTCACCGACGTTCACTGGGACAGTAACAATCCCGACTGGCGCATCGATTACTGCTCCCACTGGTTTGGTCAAGGGTGATGTTGGGCTTGGTTCAGTTGACAACACGGCAGATACTGCTAAGCCAGTTTCAACTGCTCAACAAACTGCTCTTGACCTAAAAGCGAACCTTGCCTCCCCAACCTTTACCGGGACCGTCACAATCCCTACGGGCGCGTCAATCACTGCACCTACTGGTTTGGTGAAGGGCGACGTTGGACTCGGGAATGTTGACAACACATCGGATGCAAACAAGCCAGTCTCTACCGCTACGCAAACCGCTCTTGACCTCAAGGCACCGCTTGCCTCACCAACTTTTACCGGTACGGTCACAGTCCCTTCTCCAACAAACTCAACCGATGCCGTAACGAAAGCATATGCAGATTCAATTGCTGCTGGGATTAATTGGCACGGCGCGGTGGAACTTGCGACTGCAGCCGTTCTTCCAAACACTCCGACATATAACAACGGAAGTAGCGGTGTTGGGGCAACACTCACCGCCAGCGCAAACGCAAGACTCTCAATTGATGGAGTTAATGCAACAACTGGAGACAGAGTATTGGTCAAAAACCAAGCAAACGCTGTTCATAATGGAATTTACGATGTCACTCAACAGGGTTCGGTATCCGTGGCCTATGTTCTAACAAGGGCAGCAGATGGCGATGGAAACTTTGATGATGAAGTCATAAAAGGCGATGCCGTTTATGTCGCCAATGGAGCAACAAACATCAATCAAGGATTCATATTGACGTCTGATGGAACTGGCGCTAACGATAAACACACTATTGGAACAGACTCATTAACCTGGTCACAGTTTACCGGTACTGCAAACATTACTGCTGGTACAGGAATAACCAAAACTGGAAACAGTTTGGCGATTGGACAAGCGGTTGAGACGAACTCAAACGTAACCTTTAATCAAGTAACTGCAGCATTGGTTGGCAACGCGAGTACCGCAACAACACTCGCAACTGCACGGAATATTGCTGGTCAATCATTTGATGGGTCTGGGAATATCTCCATTGCTCCTACGGACTTGACGGGCGTAACTTCTACTGCCGCGGAACTGAATATTCTCGACGGTGCGACGCTTTCTACGACTGAACTGAATTATGTAGACGGTGTCACCTCGGCTATCCAAACACAATTGGATGCCAAGGCCCCACTTGCCTCGCCGACGTTTACGGGAACGGTCACGATTCCAACTGGTGCGTCAATCACCGCTCCTACGGGTTTAGTTAAGGGCGATGTCGGACTCGGCAATGTCGATAACACTTCCAACGCCACGGAACGTGCAGCAACTGCGACCCTAACGAACAAGACACTTACATCTCCTGTCATTAACACTCCAACGGGAATAGTCAAGGGTGATGTTGGTCTCGGAAATGTTGACAACACGAGTGATGCGAATAAACCAGTTTCCACGGCCACGCAAACCGCCCTTGACCTAAAGGCAAACCTTGCGTCACCTACCTTTACTGGCACAGTTACAGTTCCCGCCCCAACAAACAACACGGACGCCGCAACAAAGTTGTATGTCGATACAACGGTTGCAGGTGCTTCAATATCATCGCTGAATGATATTGGCGACGTAACAATCACTTCCGCAGCAAACGGTGACTATTTGAAGTGGAATGGAACAGCGTTTGTAAATGATGACATTGACCTAGGGACGGATACAGTTGGCGATTATGTGGCCACCATTACTGGTGGTACGGGTGTTACTTCAACAGCCGCCACAACTGGTGAAGGCACGACACACACGTTGTCCATCGGTCAGGCTGTGGGCACAACCGACAACGTAACTTTTGCTGGCGTGACTGCTGATGCAATTAAAATCGGTGTTACTGCTGCCGGAGAAATTGACACGACATCTGGTAATTTAACGATTGACTCTGCTGGCGGAACAGTAACAATTGACGACAACTTGACTGTTACCGGAAATCTTACGGTTTCGGGCACGACCACATCAGTCAATACCGAAACCCTTACGGTCGATGACAACATCATTGTTCTCAACAATAATGCGACTGGTGCACCTTCTCAAGATGCTGGCATCGAAATTGAGCGCGGTTCGTCCGCAAATGTTCAATTGCGCTGGAACGAAACAAATGACAAGTGGGAAATAACTACCGATGGTTCTACTTACGGCAATATTTCTACGGAAACATACGCCGACGCTGTTGTCACTGCAGCAAGAATTATTACTGCCGCCGGTGGAGACGGAACTGCTGGGCAAGCCCTAACGACCAACGGTTCTGGAACGCTGGACTTCACCACAATTACCGGCACAACGGAAGCGTCGATTATCAGCGCAGTTGGTGGCGATGGTTCTTCTGGTCAGGTTCTCAAAACCAATGGGTCGGGGGACTTGTCGTTTGGTGACGTTGCCCTGGGTACCAACACAACTGGCAATTACATGTCAGATGTATCGGCTGGTACGGGTATCTCAATTACCCACACTCCTGCTGAAGGCTCCACTGCCACAATTGCCTTGGCAGACATTGCGACAAACGCTCAAACCGCCAGTTACACGCTTGTACTAGATGACAAGAATAAGATTGTGGAAATGAACGTCGCTTCTGGAAACAACCTCACAGTGCCACCGAACTCATCCGTGGCATTTCCAGTCGGCTCGCAAATCAATATTTTGCAGGTTGGCGCTGGCCAGACCACGGTTGTTCAAGGGTCAGGCGTAACTGTGAATGCTGCTCCAGGCTTAAAACTGCGAACTCAGTACTCGTATGCAACGCTCATCAAACGAGCAACCAATACTTGGGTTCTCGTTGGAGACATTTCGGCATAACTTATGGCAAGAGCACCAAAAGACAGTGGTGGCAAAAAGCCAACAACGCCGACAAGTCCAACTGGCACCGCTTCGCCAGTTGTCGCAGTCGCCAACCCAAATAACTTACAAACAGTCAGTGTTGCATTCACGCCGTCTTCGTATGTCGGTAAAGGCACAGTCACCTATACTGCAACTTCAAGTCCTGGTGGTATAACAGGAACGAGTTCCACATCGCCAATCACCGTAACTGGTCTTACTTCTGGCACTGCATACACATTCACTGTTGTGGCGAATACAAATTATGGCGTGCCATCTGATGTTTCCGCTGCGTCGCCAGCAGTTACTCCCCCGTACTTCCCGCCGTTTTTTCCTCCTTTCTTCCCCCCGTTCTTCCCACCCTATTTTCCTCCGTTCTTCCCTCCATTTTTTCCCCCTTATTTCCCCCCTTTCTTCCCACCTTTCTTCCCCCCGTTCTTCCCACCTTT
>Ga0222713_10005350_pt1 | contig 12497 bp, 8 predicted proteins | sample C33_649DmetaG_FD_165061 | JGI IMG/M metagenome (GOLD analysis project Ga0222713, IMG submission 165061) | Estuarine water microbial communities from San Francisco Bay, California, United States - C33_649D | ecosystem: Environmental > Aquatic > Marine > Unclassified | place: USA: California...
TGGCAACCATTGGTGATCGCGTCACGGCAGACGACCGTATCAAGGCGGGTGATCGCATCGTGCGCTGGCCTGCCGCCGGCCAGGTGCCGCGCGTGCTGCTGTATCACAAGCCCGAGGGCGAAATTGTCAGTAATGATGATCCGCAGGGACGGGCCACGGTTTTCGACCATCTGCCGCCGGCGAAAGGGGCAAAGTGGCTGGCAATAGGGCGCCTGGATTTCAATACCAGCGGATTGCTGATTTTTACCACTTCAGGTGATCTGGCCAACCGCATGATGCACCCGCGTTTCGAGGTGGAGCGCGAATATGCCGTGCGCGTGCTCGGCGACGCTGCTCCGGCGAAGCTGGAGGCGATGTGCAAGGGGGTCCGCCTTGAAGACGGGGTTGCCCGCTTTGAATTCCTGCGTGAGGAAGGCGGCGAGGGCGCCAATCGCTGGTTCCGGGTGCTGCTGAAGGAGGGGCGTAATCGCGTGGTGCGCCGGCTGTTCGAATCCCAGGGGCTGACCGTCAGCCGGCTGATGCGGGTGCGCTTCGGACTGGTGGTGCTGCCGCCGGCGCTGAAGCGCGGCCGGTTTATCGAGCTGGAATCCGCCGACGTTTCGAAATTGCTCGTCTGGACCGAGGCGCCGCAATCAGCGGATTCAGCAACGCTTCCCTCTGCAGCAATGCCACACAGTCGTCCCCGCCGCTCGTCTCAGCCCAGATAAAAGGCAGTGCCGGAAAGGCACGCTCGACCCGGTGCCGGTTGTGACCGACTTCGAGCACCAGCCAGCCGCGGGGAACGAGGTGCTCCGCAGCGCCGGATAAAATCCTTCTCACCAGATCCAGGCCGTCAGTTCCGCCGCTGAGGGCAAGTTCCGGTTCGCGGCGGTATTCCGCTGGAAGCGTGCGCATCACGGCTTCGCGCACATAGGGGGGATTGCTCAGGATCAGGTCATATTTTCCCTGGCCGAGTTGATCGAAAAGGTTCGACTGTCGCAACCGGACCCGGGTGCCGAGCCGGTAATCGCGCACGTTGCGGCGGGCGACGGCAAGGGCGTCTGACGAGAGATCGCTGCCTTCGACCTGTGCCTTGGGGAAGACATGCGCTGCGATGATGGCCAGGCATCCTGAGCCGGTGCAGAGGTCGAGGATGTTTTGCGGGTTTGCGCGAGGCTTGAGCCAGGGACGCAGGCGTACGCGCAGCAGTTCGGCAATGTATGAGCGCGGCACGATCACGCGCGGATCGACATGAAAGCGGTAATCACCGAGCCAGGCTTCGCCGGTCAGGTAGGCGGCAGGGATCCTTTCGGCGATGCGCCGGGCAAAGAGGTTTTCGGCGCGTCGCGCTACAGTCGGCGTCAGGGGCTTGTCGAGCCAGGCTGCCAAGCGCTCGAATGGGCAGCGCAGCGCATGAACCATCAGCCAGGCAGCCTCATCACCGGCGTTGAGGGTGCCGTGTCCGTAGGCCAGGCCAGCGGCCTGGAAGCGGCGGGTTGCGACTTCGATCAGTTGCCGAGGCGTGACAGGAAGAGGGTTTCGCGCCAAGAAAACTAAATTAAAAAATAAATAAAAAAACAATTATTTAAGATTAAAACTTAACCTAAAGCATCCAGATTGAGCTTGATGCTCGACAGATCATCCGTGCTGGCAGCTGCGGCCTTGGTCGTGGTCTGGGTTTTGGCTGCACCCTCGGTTTTGGGTGCGTTACTGATCAGGTTATGCAGATTGCTCGGCGAATCGGCATTGGCCAGTGCCTCGTCCATGGTGATGCGCCCTGAACGGTAGAGATCGAACAGCGCCTGTTCGAAGGTTTTCGAACCCGGCGACAGGCTTTGCTCCATGGCATCCTTGATCTGGTTGATTTCGCCGGCCTTGATCAGTTCCTGGATGTGTTTGGTGTTGAGCAGCACTTCGACGGCGGCCGCCCGTTTACCATCCACGGTTTTCACCAGCCGCTGCGAGATCACGCAGCGCAGCGCGATCGACAGGTCGGCCTGCAGGCTTTCGCGGGCCTCACGGGGGAAGAAGCCGATGATGCGGTTCAGCGCGTTGTAGCTGTTGTTGGCGTGCAGGGTCGACATGCAGAGGTGGCCGGTCTGGGCAAACAGCAGTGAACTCTGCAGCGTCTCGCGGTCGCGGATTTCACCGACCATCAGCAGGTCCGGGGCTTCCCGCATCGCGCTGATCAGTGCGTTCTCATAGGTGTGGGTATCGACGCGGACTTCGCGCTGGTTGACGATGGATTTCTTGTGCTTGAAGATGAATTCCACCGGGTCTTCGATGGTCAGGATGTGTCCGGTCCTGGTGCTGTTGCGGTAATCGATCATCGACGCCATCGTGGTGGACTTGCCTGAGCCGGTGGAGCCGACGATCAGGATCAGTCCCAGCTTTTCCATGATGACTTCCTTCAGCACCTGGGGCAGGCCCAGGGATTCGAAAGCGGGCACATCAGGCTTGACGAAACGGATCACCATCGCCACCGTGTTTTTCTGGCGGAAGATGTTGATGCGGAAATTGCCGAGCTCGCCGCCGCTTTGGGCGAAGTTCATTTCATGCTTGGTTTCGAATTCCTTGATCTGCGCCTCGGTCATCAGTTCATAGCAGATCTTCTTGACCTGTTCGGGGTCCAAGGCCTGGCTGTTGATAGGCATCACGGTGCCGTTGATCTTGATCTGGATCGGAGCGCCGGACGTGAAAAACATGTCCGAGGCCTGCTTGTCGGACATCAGCTTGAACAGTGGCGTGACGAACATGACGGATACCCCCTGGGTTCAACCGGCCCTCAGGCGCGGAGCCGGATTCCTTATGCCTGCATTCTGCCAACTATCACCGGCATTGCAAAGCGCGATCAGTCGTCACTGCGCAGCAGATCGTTGATGCTGGTCTTGGCCCGCGTCTTCGCATCGACCTGCTTCACGATGACGGCGCAGTACAGATTGCACTTGCCGTCGGGTGAGGGCAGCGATCCGGACACCACCACCGAACCTGCGGGGACGCGGCCGTAGAGTACCTTGCCGGTTTCCCGGTGATAGATTTTCGTGCTTTGCCCGATGAAGACGCCCATCGAAATTACCGAACCTTCTTCGACCACCACGCCTTCGACGATCTCCGAGCGTGCGCCGATGAAGCAGTTGTCCTCGATGATGGTGGGGTTGGCCTGCAGCGGTTCGAGGACGCCGCCGATGCCCACTCCGCCCGACAGGTGCACGTTCTTGCCGATCTGGGCGCAGGAACCGACCGTGGCCCAGGTGTCGACCATGGTGCCTTCGTCAACGTAGGCGCCGATGTTGACGAACGAAGGCATCAGGATCACGTTCTTGGCGATGAATACGCCGCGACGGGCCGCGGCTGGAGGCACCACGCGAAAACCGCCGGCGCGGAAAGCCGCTTCGTCATAGTTGGCGAATTTTGGGGCGACCTTGTCAAAGTAGCGGGTGGTTCCGTCCTGCATGACGACGTTGTCCTGGAGCCGGAACGACAGCAGCACGGCTTTTTTGACCCATTCGTTGGTCTGCCACTGTCCGTTGCGTTTTTCGGCAACCCGCAACTTCCCGCCATCGAGCATGGCAATGGTTTCATCGACCGCCCGCGCGATATCGGCGGGCGGGCTGGCGGGAGTCAGGCTGGCGCGGTTGTCCCAGGCTTTTTCAATCACAGTCTGGAGGTTTTGCATGATACTTTTCCTCGGTTCAGTGGAATTATAGTGTTGTGGCGAAGCGGCGCAGCCGGTTGGCGGCTTCGACACATTCATCGATCGTTGCCACCAGTGCGATGCGCACCCGGCCCGCTCCGGGATTGATGCCGCGTGCCTCGCGCGCCAGGTAGCTCCCCGGCAGCACGCTGACGCCTTCCTCGGCATACAGTCGGCGGGTGAACTCGACGTCGTCGATCGGGGTTTTGAGCCACAGGTAAAAAGCGGCGTCAGGCCACTCAACCGGCAGCGCCGGCTTCAGTATCTCGATGACGGCGTCGAATTTTTTCCGGTACAGCGCGCGATTGGCGACGACGTGTTCTTCGTCACGCCATGCCGCAATGCTGGCGGCCTGGACCGGCAGGCTCATTGCGCTGCCGTGGTAGGTCCGGTAGAGGTAGAACTTCTTGAGTATGTCGGCATCCCCGGCAACGAAACCGGAGCGCATCCCCGGGACATTGGAGCGCTTGGACAGGCTGGAGAACACCACGAGGTTGCGGAAATCCCTGCGCCCGAGACGGACGGCTGCGTCCATGGCGCCCAGCGGCGGTTGCGCCTCGTCAAAATAGATCTCGGAATAGCATTCGTCTGCCGCGATTACGCATTGGTGGCGATCGGAATATTCGAAGAGTTTCTTCCAGTCCTCAAGAGTTAGCACCTTGCCGGTGGGGTTGCCGGGAGAGCAGACATAGGCCAGTTGTGCATGCCGCCAGGTGCTTTCAGGAAGTTGCGCCGGGTCGAATGCGTAGTCGTTTTCCGCCTGCGTGTGGATGAATTCGGGTCGAGCACCTGCCAGCAGGGCTGCGCCTTCGTAAATCTGGTAGAAGGGATTGGGGCAGATTACGACCGGTGAGGGGCGCTTTTCGTCAATTACGGTCTGGGCGAAGGCGAAAAGCGCTTCACGACTGCCATTGACCGGCAGAACCTGGTTTGCCGGATCCGGTGTGTCGATGCGATAGCGGCGGCCTATCCATTCCGCAATGACGCGGCGCAGGGCCTCGGTGCCCAGCGTAGCCGGATAGACTGAAAGACCATCGAGGTTTTCTATCAAAGCATCCCGGATGAATGCCGGTGTCGGATGCTTGGGCTCACCGATATGGAGACTGACCGGATGGGCAGGCTTCAGGCCTGCAATCAGGTTTGACAGCCGCTGGAAAGGGTAGCTCTGCAGCAGTTCCAGTCGCTGGTTCAACTTGTGGATGCTCCCGGTTCAAGCTCGGGCAGTTCGGGCATGCGATCAACCCGGAAACCCCGCTTGACGTGATGCGCCGTTACCGTGGTGAAGATCCCGCCGCGGACATAAAACCGGGCAGTCAGCTGCATGAAGCGTGGCCGGGTCGCCCGTACCAGATCGTCGAGGATACGGTTGGTGACGGCTTCATGAAACGCCCCTTCGTTGCGGAACGACCAGATATAGAGTTTCAGGCTTTTCAGTTCCACGCAAAGCCGGTCGGGTACGTAATCGAGGATCAGCGTCGCGAAATCAGGCTGGCCGGTTTTCGGACACAGGCACGTAAACTCCGGTATTTCCATGTGAATTCGGAAATCCCGTGCAGTTGAGGGATTGGCAAAGGTGTCAAGACGGCGTGAAGGTTTGGCCGGCATGGCTCAAGGTATCTGATTGGCGAGTCAATTCAGTTAAAATGCGCGCTGAATTCTACCCGTTTGGTTTCACTGCACAACCTTTTTTCTTGGCAGAACAGCATCTTGCGCCTCAAGCAAATAAATCTCGCTGGTTTCAAGTCATTTGTCGACCCTACCCACATCCCGGTTCCCGGGCAGCTCGTCGGTGTCGTCGGTCCCAACGGTTGCGGAAAATCCAACATCATCGACGCGGTCCGGTGGGTGCTGGGCGAGACTTCCGCCAAGCACCTGCGCGGGGCAACGATGCAGGATGTCCTTTTCAACGGATCGGGCGACCGCAAACCGGTCAATCGTGCCAGCGTGGAACTGGTTTTCGACAACAGCCTGGGCAAGGCAGGGGGGCAGTGGTCCAGTTACGCTGAAATCTCGGTCAAGCGCGTGCTCGAACGCGACGGGGATTCTTCCTATTACATCAACAACGTCCATGTGCGCCGGCGTGACGTGGCCGACATTTTTCTCGGCACCGGACTCGGCAGCCGCGCTTACGCAATCATCGAACAGGGCATGATTTCGAGAGTCATCGAGGCCAAGCCGGAGGAACTGAGGGTATTCCTGGAAGAGGCGGCCGGGGTTTCCAAATACAGGGAGCGGCGGCGCGAGACGGAATTGCGACTGCGAGATACCCGTGAAAATCTGGCCCGGGTCGAGGATATCCGCCAGGAACTGGACAAACAGCTGGCCCACCTGCAAAACCAGGCGGAAATAGCGACCCGTTATCACGAGTTGCAGCGGCAGGTGACCGGCACCCAGCACATGCTGTGGTATGTGCGGCGGCAGGAATCAGCGGCCACCCGCAATCGTCATGCCCGCGAGATCGAGCGATTGGGAACCGAGCTTGAGGCCGAAACAGCCAGTTTGCGCGAGGCCGAGCGTCGGCTTGAGGAGTTGCGCAACCAGCACTACCGGTGCGGCGACGAGTTGCACGCGGCGCAGGGGGCGCTGTATGAAACCAACGCCGAAATCGCACGCCTTGAGCAGCAGATTTCCCACATCCGCGAGAATCGCAGCCGGGTGGAGCAGCAGATCGGTGGCATACAGAACCAGATGCAGGGACTGCAGGGGCAACTGGAACAGTCCCGGGCTGGCCTGGGCGAATGGCGCGATGAGCTGTCCCGCGCCGAAGCGAAAGTGGCCGCATCCGAAGCCCGTGTTGCTGAAGAAAAGACCAAGCTGCCAGTGGCAGAAAGTACCTGGCGCGCCACCAGCGCGCGGCGCGACGAATTGCAGCAGGCCGTAGGCCGGGCGGAACAGTCGCGCGAGGTTGAGCAGACAAAGATCTCACATGCGACGCGCGTGCTCGAGCAGCTGGCAATGCGCAATGCCCGCTTGCACGAGGAACAGAACAATCTTGAGAAACCCGATACCGAGGCCTTGCGCGGACTGGAAGAAAAAATCGCCGCTGCCGCCGCAGACTTGGAGAAACTGCGCAGCGCCCTGGCCGACAGGGAGCGTGCATTGCCCGAGCACGAGAAGTTGCTTGAGCAAAGGACTGAGGCCGTTGACCTGGCTGCGCAATCGGTCGCGGCCATGGAGTCCCGTCTGGAAACGCTTCGCCAGTTGCAGGACAAGCTGGTGCACGGTGCGGACATGGATGGCTGGATCACGGCGCAGGGTCTGGATGGGGCTGCACGGGTATGGCAGGGCATCGCCATTGAAGCCGGCTATGAGGATGCCCTCGAGTCGGTGCTGCGTGAGCGTCTGAATGCGGTGTTGGTTGAGGGGCTGGATTCCTGTGGTCGTTGGTCGGATGGGATGCCGCCGGGCAAACTCGCAGTTGCAGAGCCCGGAGGCGCGACAGGTGAGTCAATGGCGTCGCAACCCGGAGAGGCAGTTCCGTTGTCGCGCTATGTCACTTGCCGCAATTCGGCGCTGACGTCGGCCCTGGGGGACTGGCTGCACGGCGCTTATGTTGTCGAAAACCTGGCGGCCGGCCTGGCGTTGCGCGGTCAGTTGGGCCCGGGCATGGTATTGGTTTCGCGGGACGGCTATCTGTTTACCCGTCATACGCTCACATTTCATGCGCCTGATTCCGAACTGCATGGCGTTCTGTCGCGGCAACGCGAAATCGAAACACTGGCTGGCGAAGTTGCGACGCGCAAAGACGAGCTTGCAGGCCTGCGCACTGCGGCAGAGGAGCAGGAATCCAGGATCGCCGAGGAACGGGTGTCTCTTGCCAGTGCCAGGGACGAAGTCGCCCGCTGTCAGCAGCAGCATCACGCGTTGCAGGTCGAGGGTGTGAGGTTGACCGAGCAGACTCAGCGACTGACGCAGCGCGGGGAGCAGATTGCCGCTGAAATCGCCGAGATTGCGGGGCAGATTGAGGCCGAGACGCTGCAAAAAGAGGAGGCAGCGCGCAATCTGGCGCGGCATGGCGAGGAAGCCGGCGGATTTGCCCGCGAGCTGGCAATGGCTGCGGATCTGTTCAGCCGTGCCCAGGCGGTGCTAGATGGGCAGCGTGAGAGCGTGCAACAGGCGGATCGTGAATTGCAGGAGTCAGTGTTCCAGGTCAAGGGGGCGACGGGCAAGATTGACGAGATAGAGCGGACCATTGCCGTCGCGAACGAATCGCTGACTCGTCTGCAGCAGTCACTGTCTTCCGAGCAGGAAGCACTGTCGCGTCTCGACGAAGCGCCTTGGCAAAGCCAGCTGCAGATTTCTCTGTCGCTGCGCGCGACCCGTGAGCAGGCCCTGGCGCAGGCGCGCGATGCCCTCGAGGCAACCGAGGCGCAACTGAAGGAAATCGATCAGCAGCGTATGACTGTTGAGCAGAAGCTGGGACCGCTGCGTGACCGTATCAATGAAGTCAAGCTCAAGGAGCAGGAAGCGCGGATCAATGAGGAGCAATACGCGCAGCAGCTGCTCGAGGCATCGGCCAACGAAGAGGAACTTGCCCAGGCGTTGGCCAAGGGCACGCGATCCGGTTCCCTGCAGTCCGAAATCAACCGGCTGAACGAGGAAATAAAGTCACTGGGCGCTGTTAACCTGGCGGCGCTTGAAGAGCTCGAGGCGGCAAGGGAGCGCAAGAACTATCTCGATGCGCAATCCGCTGACCTGACGGCGGCGATGAATACGCTGGAAGATGCGATTCGTCGCATCGACCGTGAAACGCGGGAGCGCCTGCAATCCACGTTCGACGAAGTCAACGGCCATTTCGGAAAACTGTTTCCCGCGCTGTTCGGGGGTGGCAATGCCAGGCTGGTGCTGACTGGCGAAGAGATCCTCGACGCAGGCATCCAGGTCATAGCCCAGCCGCCGGGAAAGAAAAACAGCTCGATCCATCTGCTTTCAGGCGGCGAGAAGGCGCTGACCGCCATGTCCCTGGTATTTTCCATTTTCCGGCTGAACCCGGCACCATTCTGCATGCTGGACGAGGTTGACGCACCGCTGGACGATCATAATACGGGTCGTTTCTGCGAACTGGTGAAAACCATGTCCGAGCAGTCGCAGTTCGTGTTTATCAGTCACAACAAGATCACCATGGAGATTGCCAACCAGTTGCTGGGCATTACCATGCAGGAGCCCGGGGTTTCACGCGTGGTCGCCGTTGATATCGATGCCGCGATGAGACTGACGGAAGAGGCGGCGTGAAAGGCTGATCGACCATGAGCGACCTGCAGATTGCGCTGGCGGTTCTCGGGGTCCTGGTGATCGGTGCCGTGTACGCCTTCAATGTCTGGCAGGAGCGGAAGCTGAGGCAAAGGCTGGAAAGTGCCTTTGCGGATGATCGCGAAGATGTATTGCTCAAGGAACGGGACGAGGCAACTGCGCGCATAGAGCCGCGACTCGGTGACGGCGCTCCAGGGCAGGGAGGATTTGATAAAGCTCCACAGCACGCCGCATCTGTCCCGACCGGGGCATCCCCGGACGGAGCAGACTCCGAAATAGAGTATGTCGTCGAAATCAGCCTCGAGGACTCTGCCGGCGCCAGCGATCTGCATGAATTGCATTCGCATATTTCGGCCTTCGGCAAGCCGGCCCGCTTGCTGGCATGGGATGCGAGGGCAAAAGCGTGGCGCGTTCTCGGCAGAAATGATGAAGCCCGCAGTGACAAATTCCAGGCAGCACTGCTGCTCGTCAATCGCTCCGGGCCCGTGAATGCACCACAACTCGGCGGGTTCTTCGATGCAGTCCAGGCATGGGCTGCCCGTCACGAAGGCTCTGTGGTCGCGATGGAACAGTCAGCGGCCCTCGAAATTGCACGCGATCTGGATGTCTTCTGCGGCAATGTTGATGTTGCGATCAGCCTCAATGTCGTGGCGCAGCCCGGTTCCGCCTTTGCCGGTGACCAGATTGCCGCCGCTGCGGATGAGTCTGGATTCATGCTCGAGTCTGACGGGGTTTTCCACTGGCGGGACGAGGAAGACAACACCTTGTTCACCATGGAAAATCATGAAAACGAGCCTTTCGAGGCTGAACGCCTGACGGCCATGCAGACCGCGGGGCTGACGCTGCTGCTGGATGTGCCGCGAATTGCGCGTGGCGAAGAGGCACTGGAAAAAATGGCGGACATTGCCGGTGAGCTGGCCGCGGCATTGGGCGGATTTGTGGTTGATGACAACCGTGTTGCACTGCAGCCGGCAGGGTTGCAGCGCATCAAGCAGCAAGTCGGCGAAATCCACCAGATCATGGCCGAACACGACATCCCGGCCGGCGGTTCGCGGGCTCAGCGGCTGTTTGCATGACGCAGGATGCGATGATTGAGCGCGTCAGGCGACTGCGCGCGGAAATCGAACGTCATAATCAACTGTATTACGTGCTCGATGCACCCGAAGTGGCCGATGTGGAATATGACCGGCTGTTCCGCGAACTGCAGCAGATCGAAAGCCTGCACCCCGAGCTCGTTACCCCGGATTCGCCGACACAGCGTGTAGGCGCAGCTCCCCTCGAAGCCTTTGAGCAGAGTGAGCATCGTCAGCCGATGCTTTCACTGAACAATGCGCTGGATGACGAAGAGGTTGTGGCTTTTGACCGCAGGGTGCGCGAGTTGCTGGAAATCGAGGAAGTCGAATACGCCGCCGAGCCGAAATTCGATGGCCTGGCAATCAACCTGGTCTACGAACAGGGACTGTTCGTCCAGGGTGCGACCCGGGGTGACGGCTATACCGGCGAGGATGTGACCGCCAATCTGCGCACTGTGGGCTCGATACCACTGCGCTTGCGCATCGATGATCCACCCGATCTGCTGGAAATCCGTGGTGAGGTACTCATGTTGCGTGCCGACTTCGAACGGCTGAATGCCCAGCAGCAGGCCCGCGGCGAAAAACTGTTCGTCAATCCGCGCAATGCAGCCGCAGGCTCCCTGAGGCAACTGGATCCGCGCATTACCGCGACCCGTAAGCTGACATTTTTCGCCTACGGGATGGGGGCATCCGAGGGCTACACCGCCCCTGGAAAGATATCAGAAGTAATTGATTACATTGAAAAAAATGGTTTCCGTGCCGTTCGCGAGCGATCCGTGGTGCGGGGTGTCGACGGGCTCTTCGACTATTTCGCTGCGATAGGCAGGGCCCGCGCCGATCTGCCGTATGACATTGATGGCGTGGTCTACAAAGTCAACAGTCTGGCGGACCAGAGGCGATTGGGTTTCGTGGCCCGGGCTCCCCGTTTTGCGGTGGCCCACAAATTTCCTGCCGAGGAAGCAGCCAGCGTGGTTGTGGATATCGATGTCCAGGTCGGCCGTACCGGAGTGCTGACACCGGTGGCGCGGCTGCAGCCGGTGTTCGTCGGTGGCGTGACGGTGACCAATGCGACATTGCATAACCTCGATCAGGTACGGGTCAAGGATGTGCATGCGGGAGATACCGTGATTGTCCGGCGGGCAGGGGATGTTATTCCGGAAGTGGTCAGAGTCGTTGTCGACAAACGGCCGGCGCAGGTCAGGCGGTTCGAAATGCCGGAGAAATGTCCGGTGTGCCAGTCCCGCGTCGAGCGCATCGACAGTGAATCGGCATATCGCTGCACGGGTGGACTTTACTGTGCTGCGCAACGCAAGCAGGCCTTGCTGCACTTTGCGTCACGTCGTGCGATGGATATCGAAGGTCTGGGCGAAAAACTCGTGGACCAGCTGGTCGACAAGGGCCTGGTTCATACGCCTGCCGATCTTTATCGCCTGCAGTCCGCGCAACTCGCATTGCTTGAACGCATGGCGGAAAAATCGGCGGACAATTTGATCGCCGCCATTGAACGAAGCAGGACTACGACGCTGGCACGTTTCATTTTTGCTTTGGGCGTTTATCATGTCGGCGAAGAGGTTTCACGACTGCTGGCACGACACTTTGGCGAACTGGATGCGCTGCTCAAGGCTGACTGGGACGAACTGATCGCCGATAAAGAGCATTTGCAGAAGGAAAACGCGAAGCGACGCGCCAAGGGTGCCGAGGTTGATGAACAGTTGCTGCCCGGAATCGGCCCTGAAATCATGCGCAGCGTGGCCAACTTCCTGGCACAGTCCCATAACCGCGAGGTGATTGAACAACTGGTCGGCAGCGGCATCGTTTTCAGGAAAGATAAGGCCGCAACTGCAGGCGGGCTTACGGGCAAGACCTTCGTGCTGACCGGAACTCTGCCTGGCATGTCCAGGGATGAGGCGAAGCTGCGGATCGAGACCGCAGGCGGGAAGATTTCCGGCAGTGTTTCGAAGAAAACGGATTATGTGGTGGCCGGCGACGAGGCGGGTAGCAAGCTCGACAAGGCGCGCGCCCTGGGAGTGGCGGTAATCAATGAGCAGCAGTTGCTGCAAATGCTGGAAACCTGACGGCGGAAGTGGAGGAGTATTCGATGCAATCGGTGCGCAAAGCGGTTTTTCCGGTGGCGGGCCTGGGTACCCGTTTTCTTCCTGCGACCAAGGCCAGTCCCAAGGAGATGCTGCCCGTGGTGGACAAGCCGCTGATCCAGTACGCCGTTGAAGAGGCTGTCGCCGCCGGAATTACTGAATTGATATTCGTCACGGGTCGCGGCAAGCGTGCGATCGAAGATCATTTCGATCAGGCCGTCGAACTGGAATTGGCTCTCATCCGGTCCGGCCGCAAGCGCCAGCTGGAGGAGGTCCGCGGCATCCTGCCTTCGGGAGTGAATTGTGTTTTCGTACGTCAGGCCCAGGCACTGGGACTGGGGCATGCAGTGCTGTGCGCTCGTTCCGCCGTCGGCGATGAGCCGTTTGCCGTTCTGCTGGCCGATGACC
>Ga0222713_10005353_pt1 | contig 12491 bp, 8 predicted proteins | sample C33_649DmetaG_FD_165061 | JGI IMG/M metagenome (GOLD analysis project Ga0222713, IMG submission 165061) | Estuarine water microbial communities from San Francisco Bay, California, United States - C33_649D | ecosystem: Environmental > Aquatic > Marine > Unclassified | place: USA: California...
AAGTGGACCTTCCGGATTATTATCTATTAAGTATTGAAGGGCTTGCAAGGCATAGCGTGTTTTTTTATTGAGCATGGAATAAGTCAGTGAATAGGAAGTACAATGTACCAAAAAATGTTTAATGCGGGAATCAACACATTTGGAGGAATTGCTATTTTTTTTTGGACCCCAGCATAAGAAAACAAGATTGACGAATCCGTTTAGTGAGGGGGAGAACGTAGTTGCTTCTTCTCCCCCTGATCATTCCACTAATCCAGCCACTAGAAGTGGACAGTTATTTACCTGTTCAACCTAGCAAAGGCTTGCTCAAAGTCATTTTTGATGTCTTCGATGTGCTCAAGCCCCACACTTATTCGAATCAAATTCGGAAGCACTCCTGCCTGCTTTTGCTCCACCTCTGAAAGTTGCTCATGGGTGGTAGAGGCGGGATGAATAGCTAAGGTTTTGGCATCGCCAACATTGGCCAAATGACTCACCAATTCAAGTGAATTAATGAATTTCTTGCCTTGTTCAGCTCCACCTTGAATACCAAATTGTACTACCCCACCGAATCCGTTTTGCAAATATTTTTTAGCAAGGTGATAATAAGGGCTAGAGGTTAATCCAGGATAGTAGACAAACTCTACTGCCGGATGACTTTCTAACCAGGTAGCTAAGGCAAGGGCATTTTGGGCATGACGGTGTACGCGAAGCGAGAGTGTTTCAAGTCCTTGGAGCAGTAAAAATGAATTAAATGGACTCAAGGAAGGACCAAAGTCCCGCAATCCCTCAACGCGAGCACGGATACTAAAAGCAATGTTTGGGAGTCCAAGTGGATTTCCCTCGCCAAAAATATCCCAAAATTTAAGTCCATGGTAACCTTCAGATGGCTCTGTAAACTGTGGAAACTTGCCATTGCCCCAGTGGTAGTTTCCACCGTCCACAATCACCCCTCCAATACTTGTGCCATGGCCTCCAATCCATTTGGTAGCCGACTCAACCACTATATTGGCACCATGCTTAATGGGTTGGGCAAGGTATCCGCCAGCACCAAAGGTATTGTCCACAACAAGAGGGAGGTCGTGTTTCCTAGCCAAAGCGGCAAATTTTTCAAAATCTGGGATATTCAAACGAGGGTTTCCGATGGTTTCCAGATAGATGGCTTTGGTTTTATGGTCGATTAATTGTTCGAACTCTAACGGGTCATCGCCATTTGCAAAGCGTACTTCCACACCCAGCCGCTTGAAGGCCACTTTAAATTGATTGTAGGTTCCCCCATAGATAAATGAACTACTGACAAAATTATCGCCTGCTTGGACTAAATTGTTCAAAGCTAAAAATTGTGCAGCTTGACCAGAAGATGTGGCTACAGCGGCCACACCCCCTTCCAAAGCAGCTACTCTTTTCTCAAAAACATCCGTGGTGGGATTCATGATTCGAGTATAGATATTTCCAAATTCTTTCAGTCCAAATAAGTTGGCTGCATGGTCCGTGTCTTTAAATACATAGGAAGATGTTTGGTAAATGGGAACTGCTCGGGAGCCTGTAGTTGGATCAGGTTCCTGGCCTGCATGTAATTGCAAGGTTTCAAAATGTAAGTTAGAGTGCATAGGTTTGTTTATTAGTCTACAATTTTAGTAGATTAATAAACAACATCCAAATAATTGGATAAAAAAATCAAAGCGGAGCTTCGGATGATCAGCGAGCGCAGCAGAGCTAATCCCTAAACTACTATATCGGATAGGCTACCCTGAGGTGATAGACATTAGTCAACTTGGCCTTAAGCACTTTTTTGACCGCGATGATCTCTTTAAAGGTAATATTGGCATTAATAAACTGATCTCCTTCCACTTGAGTCTGGATGATGCGCTCCACAAAGGAATCTATTTCTTCGTACGTGGGGTTCTTTAAACTTTTAGAGGCTGCTTCTACAGCATCCGCCATCATCAAAATGGCTGTTTCCTTGGAAAATGGCAAAGGGCCTGGGTAAGTGAAGTGCTTTATGTCCACTTGAGCGTCGCGTTCTAGAGCTTTTTTGTAGAAGTAATACACTTGAGAAGTACCGTGGTGTGTTCGGATAAAATCGATTAATCGATCGGGTAGTTTGTTTTTCTTGGCAATTTCTATTCCGTCAGTCACGTGTTCAATGATGATTTGAGCAGACTCGCGAGCACTGATTTCATCGTGAGGATTAACCGAAGATTTTTGATTTTCGGTAAAGTAGCTTGGATGATTCATTTTACCTAAATCGTGGTAAAGAGCACCTACGCGGACCAACATAGCATTGGCCCCCACTTCATTGGCGGCAGCCTCAGCCAAATTAGCTACTTGTAACGAGTGATGAAACGTTCCTGGAGCTTTAATGGATAGCTCTTTCAACAAAGCTGAGTTGGTATCCGACAGTTCCAACAAAGAAACTTCGGACACCAATCCAAATAACTTCTCGTAGGCGTAGATCAACGGTTGAACAAATAACGTGATCATTCCATTTAGGGCAAAATACCCAAAAGTGATCCATTCAATGTTGGTCCATGTGCCTTCTTGAATCATGTGGAAAGCGAGATAGCCTATGGTGTACACCAAGGTGATTTGCCCCACAGAGATAAACAGATTGGCGCGTTTGTATAAGGCGGTCACGGAGAGAATGGTCACTACCCCGGCCATGATTTGCAAAAAGATATACTCAAAGCTGTTGGGTACAACAAAGCCTAAGATTAACACCGTCAACACATGACTGAACAGTCCCAATCGGGCATCGAAAAAAGTCTTTAGAATAAGTGGCAATACGCTTATGGGAACGACAAAAAGGTAATCTGCATTGTATTGAACTACCAAGGAAGTGGCCACTACCATGGCGATCATATTAAAAAACACAAAGGTGACTTGTGTGTTGTCTCTATAAATCTTGGGGCGGTATTTTTTGATGAAAAGAAACATCATCAACAAAACCATAGCCACCAGAACGACATAGCCCAATAGAATAAAAACAGCATTGTTTTGATTCCAAATACTCGCAGAAAAATGTTGTCTCAGTGAGTCAAGCAGGCGATAACTTTCGGCATCAACAACCTCTCCTTTAGCAATAACCAATGTTCCCTTTTGCACAAAACCATTGGTGGTGCTCAAAGATTCAATGGCTTGGTCCAATGCTTTTTGGGTGATGTCTTGATCCAACAAATAATTCGGCTGGATCATGTCCACGATCATTCCAGATCGACTTAACGCATCAAAAGCAGATGGAGAAACAACGGAGGATAAATGTTCTCTGATCCAAGCCGCTGCTGATGTAGGAGTAAATAGTCGATCCACCTCTTTTTTAGCCGCCACTCGACCCTCCAAGACCCAGATAAAACCTACACTCTCAGGCACATCTGTTTGTTTAACTACTCCCTTTTCGTATAACTCATCGATTGTTGAGATAACTGCTGTACTGTCCGCAAGAAAATTCTCGGCCTGCAACCAGGCTAGGGTATTAGATTTAATCCGTGGTGCAGCTTCTTGGTCGACGACAAAATAAGGAGGTTGCTGGGCACTGATCATCTGCATTTCCTGCGCCCGTTCCTCTTGAGTTTTGAGTACATCAAAATCAATAGGGGCATACAATGTTTGGTGTTGCCAGGGCTTTCCTTGTTGGAATTCGTACTTAAACTGCCCGCCCTTGGGAAAGAAAAATACAATAATGGCAATACTCGCGGCATACAGCAATCCCTTAAAAAGGGTGGATTGGTGGCGATACACCATGTCAAAACGATTTTTCATAAGCTTAAGTTCAGGTCAAAAATAGCAAATAAGGCGTGAACCTCAATCCTTTGATCCAGATCTCCCCTTTTGGGGAATATTTGTTAATTTAGAGGCGCTAAACTTTGCCTATGCACTCAGTAGTTATTGTGTCCGCCCAACGTACACCCATCGGTAGTTTCCTGGGTTCCTTGAGTACCTGTACAGCCACTTATTTAGGCAGCACTGCCATACGAGCAGCATTGGATAAAATCGCCCTGGCCCCCGAGTTGGTCGAAGAAGTTTATGTGGGCCATGTGCTACAAGCAGGAACAGGACAAGCTCCTGCCCGTCAAGCAGCACTGGGTGCTGGAATTTCCCAAAACACGCCGTGTACCGCGATAAACAAAGTGTGCGCCTCTGGACTAAAAGCCATTCTTTTGGCTGCCCAATCCATTCAATTAGGGGATCGGTCTATTGTAGTCGCCGCAGGAATGGAATCCATGAGCCTGGCACCTCACCTTGCGCCCATGCGCAACGGCACAAAATTTGGCACTTTACATTTATTAGATGCTATTCAACAAGACGGGCTTCAAGATGCCTATGCATTAAAACCCATGGGGGTATTTGCCGATCAATGCGCATTAGACCACCACATTTCCAGGGAAGAGCAAGATGCCTATGCCTTGAACTCATACCGTAGAGCACAACAAGCTTGGGATAGCGGTTTATTTGACCATGAGGTATCACCGGTACTTGTCCATGGCCCTAAAGGGCAGACCAACACCGTTGATCGAGATGAAGAGTTCACTAAAATAGTTCCTGATAAAATGGCTGGATTAAGGCCTGCGTTTACCGCTGATGGCTCCGTCACGGCGGCCAATGCTTCCACTATCAATGATGGAGCCGCTGCTTTGGTGCTCATGAGCGAGCAGAGAGCTAAGGAACTCAATCTAAAGCCATTGGCCTACATAAGGGGTTATGGGGAGGCCGCACTAGCCCCCGAACAGTTTACCATTGCTCCTTCCAAAGCCATCCCACTGGCGGCAGACAAAGCGGGAATCTCCTTGGATCAAATAGATCTTTTTGAAATCAATGAAGCCTTTTCTGTGGTTGCACTAGCCAACAATAAGTTGCTGGGTATTGACCAGAGCAAAGTAAATACGGTAGGTGGAGCCGTTGCACTAGGCCATCCGCTGGGTTGTTCAGGAGCTAGGATTGCCACCACGTTGATTCATCAACTGATCAATCGCCAAGAAAGATGGGGAGCAGCGGGCATCTGTAATGGTGGTGGGGGCGCCAGTGCATTGATTATTGAAAACGCTACTTTATAGGATGATTGGAATTTGCACGCAGAGCGTACTCCCTGTATATAGTTTATGTGAATCCCCAGCACCTTTGGTCAACCAAATGCTCTACGGCGAATGGTATCATGTTCTTGAGTCCAGGAAGCATTGGGTCAAAATCAAGCATGGGTTGGATGGATCTATCGGCTGGATATCCATAAAACAACACTACCCCCTAGCCGAAAACATCCATCCGCCCCAAACAACCTCATTAAATTTCGTCACTGATTTAATCAGCTCGATACACAAATCAGACGGTACATTATTACCTATAGTTTTGGGATCAATAGCCGAACACGCTTCGCTGTGCGGTGACCCTAGTCCTTCTGTAAATCAATTACCTCCTAAGGAAATATCGGTTGTCGACAATGCGTTAAAATACGTACACGCTCCTGAACTTTTTGGCGGCCGTTCACCCTGGGGGATCGATGCGGGTGCATTAACTCAAATGGCCTATCGACTAGCGGGCATTCACCTGAAAAGAACACCCTTAGAACAATCAACCCAAGGTATTGCCTTGAGTTTCATCGAAGAAAGCGAGCCTGGCGACCTGGTGTTTTGCGACAACAAAGAAGGGGTCATCGATCATGTGGGCATCATGTTACCGGATCATCATGTGGTTCATGTGTACGGGAAAGTACGCATCGATCGAATCGACCACACGGGGATATTTAACCCCGAATTGAGACAATACACACATTCTTTAAGGGTCATCAAACATATTGAGCGAACATAAAAAAACCCCGCATCAAGCGGGGTTTTTACCTTTAGATAGTGCTATACTATTGCTCTAGTGCTTCTTGAAGTCTTTTGAAATTGACAAAATCACCCAAGGCGCCATAGATGTTTTTTAATTGCTCCATCAAATCTCTGTTACCCACATTGACCTTTAAAGCAGCCTCGAGAACATCTGCTCCTTTTTTAAAGAAACCATCTTTTTGTTCTTTAAGTGCGTCGTACTTAGCGATCTCTTTAGCTGAAGAACCGTGGATGCTGTTCATTTGCTCAATCAAACCGTTACCCTCGTTTACATAGGCCGTGGATAGGTTTAAGTAAGCATTGATGTAATTTGGATCGATATCAATAGCTTTTTGATAGGCAGCACGGGCAGCCTCCATATCGTTTTGTTCCATGCTGATCACTCCGATGTTGTAGTGAAGATCGGCTTTATTCGGATCCAGCTCTATAGCTTCATTCATCAGGGACTTAAAAGTCTCTTTATCGCCCAACTTAAAGTATAGGTTAGCGTGGTTTAGAATTAAAGAAACATCTTCTGGGTTATTCTTGCGCGCCTCTACATAGGCATTCATTGCCAAATCATCATTCCCTTGTTGGGTGTAAATCAAAGCGATGTTTTTGATGATTTCACTTCTCTTTGACGGTGTTTTTTCATCTTTAGGCTCGTCATAGGTGCCTGCTTTTACCATCAAATCACGCTGTAATTGCGGCATATCAACACGCTCTCCAGTTTCTTTATCGCGAGCAGAGTAACGAGTCTCTGAACCATCGTAGTTGATGTCCTTAAGGATGTGGTAATATTTTAACGCTGCATCGTAATCCGTTCCACTGACAGCCGCACTAGCTGCGTAGTACAGGTAGATGGTGTCCTTAGGGCTCAACGTGTAACTTTTATACAATTTACCCGCAGATACTGCATAATTCCCTGCCTCGTTATCTTTTACCGCAGCATTGACTAAATCCACTGAAATCATCGCCATTTTTTCAGCGATAGCCTCGGTCAATTTAGGCTTTCCAAAAGCCTTATCCGTTTCAGCCAATTTGTTATAGGCTTCAATAGCTGCGTCAAAATCACCTTGTTCATCTGATTTAGCCTTAGCGTAATACGCATCGGCCAATGTTTGATGAAAGGTCAATGCAGTTTTAGGATCAGTTGAAGCTACGGTGCTTGATGCACCTTCTAGGGTAGAGATAGCTGTGGCTGCATCGCCTGCTTTCAAGGCCTTTTGTGCCGTTTTAATTTCTTCTTTTTGTGCGAAAGCCAAGGTAGATACCCCTAGTGCTGCCAGCATTAAAAAACTCTTTTTCATAAAATGTCAGTTGTTGTTTTTTTTAGTTTATTGTGCATCATCGGAGTTCCCCATATCTGGAGTCACTTCAATTTCATTGACATCAGTAGCATCAACCTCTTCTTCGCGGACTACTTTGGCCACCGCTGCGATAGAATCGTTATCCCTGATATTGATCAGGCGAACTCCTTGAGTAGCGCGCCCCATAACCCGTAAATCATCTACATTGAGGCGAATAGCTATTCCTGATTTGTTGATAATCATCAAATCGTCTGTATCGTCCACATTTTTGATCGCTACTAGATAGCCTGTTTTTTCAGTGATTGAAATGGTTTTCACCCCTTTTCCTCCTCGATTAGTGATTCGGTAATCCTCTATACTAGAGCGTTTTCCGTATCCCTTTTCTGAAACCACCAAAATATCTTCATCAAAATTGTTAACCGTCACCATGCCGATTACCTCGTCTTGATCGTCAGCCAAAGTAACCCCGCGCACACCGGAGGCATTTCTTCCCATCGGTCTAGTTTTGCTCTCTTCAAACCTAATCGCTTTACCTGAGCGCAATCCGATCAACACTTGACTGCTACCAGTAGTCAACTTGGCTTCGATCAACTCATCTCCATCCCTAACGGTAATGGCATTGATCCCATTTACTCTCGGTCTAGAGTAGGACTCCAACGAAGTTTTCTTAACAATACCTTGACGGGTAGCCATCATTACATAGTGACTATTTACATAATCGGTATCTTTTAGGTCTTGTGTACATATAAAGGCCTTAACCTTGTCGTCCGGGGTGATATTAATCAGGTTTTGAATGGCTCTTCCCTTAGACGTTCTGCTTCCTTCAGGTATTTCAAATACGCGCATCCAGAAACATTTACCGGATTGGGTGAAGAACAACATGTATTGGTGGTTAGTGCCCACAAATAAATGCTCTAAGAAATCTTCATTTCTGGTGGAAGACGCTTTTTGGCCTACCCCACCCCTGTTTTGGGTTTTGTATTCTGAAAGCGGTGTTCGCTTAATATATCCGGCGTGTGAAATAGTGATGACCACTTGCTCATCCGGAATCATATCCTCCATACTTAAATCACCACCCGCATAGTTGATCTCGGATCTTCGCGCATCGCCAAAACGATCTTTAACCTCTTGAAGTTCATCCTTGATGATTTGCATTCTGCGCTCTTTGCGGGCCAATATATCTTTAAGGTCTGCAATCGTATTGATCACCTCCTCATATTCAGCGCGCAATTTATCTTGCTCAAGACCTGTTAGTTGACGCAAACGCATTTCAACAATCGCTTTCGACTGAGCCTCGGATAATTTAAATCGATCCATCAACGCAGCGCGTGCTTCATCAGGATTGCTCGCTGCGCGGATGATTTTGATGACTTCATCTATATTGTCGGAGGCTATAATCAACCCCTCCAAAATATGCGCGCGCTCTTCTGCTTTTCTGAGTTCAAATTCTGATCTGCGCACCACAACCTCATGTCTGTGGTCTACAAAATGAACGATCATGTCTTTAATGTTCAACATCTCAGGGCGTCCATTGACCAATGCGATGTTGTTCACGCTAAACGATGACTGTAAAGCAGAAAACTTATACAGCGTGTTTAAAACTATGTTGGGTACCGCGTCCTTTTTAAGCACAAAAACAATGCGCATACCCTTTCGGTCAGACTCATCGCGAATCGTGGAAATACCTTCGATTTTCTTTTCGTTGACCATATCGGCGATCTTTTTGATTAGATCAGCCTTGTTTACTTGATAAGGAATTTCGGTAACAATGATGCACTCTCTGCCCTGGACTTCTTCCATCTCAGCCTTAGCGCGTACAACAACCCTTCCCCTACCTGTTTTAAATGCTTCTTTTACGCCATCATAACCATAAATGATTCCACCTGTTGGAAAATCTGGAGCTTTGATGTGGGTGATAATCTCTTCGATTTCTATATCGTTGTTGTCGATATAAGCGTGAATACCGTCCACTACTTCAGATAAGTTGTGCGGAGGCATATTGGTAGCCATACCAACAGCAATACCAGACGCGCCATTGACCAACAGGTTAGGTATACGCGTAGGCAGTACTTTGGGTTCCTTTAAAGAATCGTCAAAGTTGAGTTGGTGATCTACCGTATCTTTGTCGATATCTGCCAACATATCCTCAGCGATACGGCGCATGCGCGCTTCTGTATATCGCATAGCTGCGGGACTATCTCCATCAACCGAGCCAAAGTTACCTTGACCATCTACCAACATATAACGCAAGCTCCATTCCTGAGCCATACGCACCATGGTATCATAGACCGAACTATCCCCATGTGGGTGATACTTACCAAGAACTTCCCCGACAATTCTAGCGGATTTTTTGTAAGCGGTGTTTGAACGAACTCCCAATTCGTGCATACCAAAGAGTACGCGACGGTGAACTGGTTTTAGCCCATCCCGTACATCGGGAAGTGCTCTTGAGACAATAACAGACATCGAGTAATCGATGTAGGCTGATTTCATCTCATCATCAATGTTAATCGGTATTAATTTTTCTCCTTCTGCCATATCAATAAGCGCATTTTATCACTCTAAAAATGATCAGGCCAATATACACAAATCCCAGGGTATAGAGCCCCGCATGGCCTGTTTTATTGTACAATTTATCAACAGAAATATAAAGAGTCTTTCACCGAACTAACCAGTTGGCATGGCTGAAGATTTGTCAGTCCCTATACCCTGTGCACAACTTAGGCACCATCCTTGCATTAAAAGTGATTGAATATGTTTAATTTTATCCCAATAATACCTGATTATGGACGATAATTTTTCACCAAGGGTCAAAGACGTCATCGCGTACAGCAAAGAAGAAGCACTTAGATTGGGTCACGATTTTATTGGGACCGAACACTTGATGCTGGGCTTGCTTAGAGATGGCAACGGCAAAGCTATATCGATACTAGAGGCATTGGCCGTAGATCTAGAGCAACTCAGAAAACGGATTGAAACCCTAAACCCTCCCGTGGAAAGCGCCCAAATCATTCGTCAAGATCAACGAAATCTTCATCTGACTCGTCAAGCAGAACGGGCCCTGAAGACAACGTTTCTCGAAGCCAAACTCTTTCAGAGCAATTCTATCAATACAGCTCATCTACTTTTGTGTATTCTGAGGAATGAAAATGACCCCACGACTAAATTACTGAACAAATTATTGGTGGACTACGAAGGAGTTAAAGAACAATTTAAGTCGATGATCACCAACGACAGCGACTATGCTGACGAGCCTAATGCCTCTTTTGATTCTGATGCGGATGATCAAGAAAAGGAGAATACACCGAGCGGAAACGCTTCTGCAACGGCAAAATCAACTTCTAAGTCCAAAACACCCGTACTGGATAATTTTGGAAAAGACCTCACTAAAATGGCTGAGGAAAACAAATTAGATCCGGTCGTTGGTCGTATTAAAGAGATTGAACGCGTGTCCCAAATTTTGAGTAGACGCAAAAAAAATAATCCCTTGCTGATCGGAGAACCAGGAGTGGGAAAAAGTGCTATTGCTGAAGGGCTTGCCCTGCGAATCGTTCAGAAAAAAGTTTCCCGGGTACTCTACAATAAAAGAGTAGTTACGCTAGATCTAGCCTCTTTAGTGGCTGGTACAAAGTACCGCGGTCAATTTGAAGAACGCATGAAGGCGGTCATGAACGAGGTGGAAAAGAATGATGATATCATCTTGTTTATCGATGAAATTCATACCATAGTTGGTGCTGGTGGGGCTACAGGAAGCCTTGACGCATCGAATATGTTTAAACCTGCTCTAGCTAGAGGAGAAATTCAATGTATTGGTGCTACAACACTGGATGAATACCGTCAATACATTGAAAAGGATGGGGCTTTAGAACGGCGTTTCCAAAAAGTGATTATAGAACCCACTACGGAAGAAGAAACCATCGAGATTCTCCATAATATTAAATCCAAGTACGAAGATCACCACCAAGTTTCGTACACGCCTGAAGCCATACTCGCCTGTGTTCAATTGACCACCCGATACATGAGTGATCGGTTTTTACCGGACAAAGCTATAGACGCACTGGATGAAGCAGGATCCAGAGTACACATCAACAACATGCATGTTCCCAAAGAAGTAATCGACTTGGAGAAACAATTGGAAGCTGTTCGCGAAGAGAAAAATGCGGTTGTAAAAAAACAGAAATACGAGGAGGCTGCCAAACTAAGAGACGACGAAAAAAAGATCGAGAAAGAACTGGCCATAGCCCAAGAGAGATGGGAAGAAAATGCTAAACTGCACCGGGAAACCGTTACTGAGGAACACGTTGCCAACGTAGTTTCTATGATGAGCGGTATCCCTGTAACTCGAGTAGCACAAGCGGAAAGCGCTAAGCTAGCCGAGCTTCCCCAATTGATTCAATCCAAAGTAATCGGACAACCAGACGCGGTAGTTAAGGTGGCCAAGGCCATTCAACGCAACAGAGCAGGTTTAAAAGATCCCGACAAACCCATCGGATCCTTTATATTTTTAGGCCAAACTGGGGTAGGAAAAACCCAATTAGCTAAGGTCCTAGCCAGAGAATTATTTGATTCTGAGGATTCATTAATCCGGATTGACATGAGTGAGTATATGGAAAAATTTGCCATATCTAGACTTGTGGGATCACCTCCGGGATATGTGGGCTATGAAGAAGGCGGGCAACTGACGGAAAAAGTACGCAGAAAACCTTATGCCGTGGTATTGTTGGATGAGGTAGAAAAAGCTCATCCGGATGTTTTTAACATGCTGCTTCAAGTACTCGACGACGGATATTTGACGGACAGCTTAGGTCGTAAGATTGACTTTAGAAATACCATTATTATTATGACGTCCAATATCGGATCTCGCCAGCTAAAAGATTTTGGTTTAGGCGTAGGATTTGGTACTGCTGCCAAGATGGCTCAATCGGGAGATCACGCTAAAGGGGTCATTGAAAATGCCTTGAAAAAGGCTTTTGCTCCAGAATTTCTCAACAGAATTGACGATGTAGTCGTGTTCAATAGTTTGGAGAAAAACGATATTGAAAAAATCATAGATATCGAATTAGTTAAGCTGATTGATCGCATTGAATCTCTAGGCTATCAAATAAAACTCAGCGAGGCCGCTAAGGGCTTTATTGCAGAAAAAGGATTTGATCCTCAGTATGGCGCTAGACCTTTAAAACGAGCCATTCAAAAGTATGTCGAAGATGTATTGGCGGAGCAAATCATTCTCTCTCAAATGGCCCAGGGAGATGCTATAGTGCTTGATTGGCATGAAGGTGACGCAGAATTAAACGTACGTATAGAAAAAGGAACAACCACCGTGTAACTACTTAATTCTTGGTTTTCAACCCTTAGCATTAAGGGTTGTCTAACTTTTGATGTTGGTTTTTTACATATTCAC
>Ga0222713_10005355_pt1 | contig 12491 bp, 8 predicted proteins | sample C33_649DmetaG_FD_165061 | JGI IMG/M metagenome (GOLD analysis project Ga0222713, IMG submission 165061) | Estuarine water microbial communities from San Francisco Bay, California, United States - C33_649D | ecosystem: Environmental > Aquatic > Marine > Unclassified | place: USA: California...
GTGGCGTACGGGTTAAACACCTCATCATTGAACATGCTGGTTCCACGGGGATTCACCACGATGAGACCGTTGCCAACTTCATCTGCAAACTCGATCTGCAGTGCCTTCTGCAGATGTGCAATTCCCCCATACAGTGGGTCGAGCGAAGTGCGTATCAGCTCCATGCGATCGCATTGCTCAAATGATTGCTTCATGTAGCCTTGCGCTACATCGACGTGCGCGAGAGCTTCTGATAACGTCAGTCCGCATTGAGAGGATGAACACCATGGCTTGTAGGTTAGAAGAATCTCTCTGATCGTGATCAGCGCTGGTGCATTGTCGTCGAGAGTTGGTTCAGATGCTGGACGATCAAATCCTGTTATGCCCATCGCCATGATGCGCATGACACCAGTGCGCGAAGCCTCGAGCATCATACGATCTGTCCAGGGTGCTTGACGAAGCATCGCACCTGTCATTCGCAGAGCCGTTACGAATCGATCTGCGCAGTCACGGATACGATCTATCTGTTCGCTTGTGAGGATATCACTCTCGAAGAGGGCTTCGTCGATCACCTGAAGTCCTTCAGGCTCGAGAATATCAATGAATGTCGACTTCGGATCGAGCTTTGGCAACGGAGCACCGTTGAGATGCGCAGTCACTGTTCCAGGATCGAGATACTCGATTAGAGGTTCGCAGGCTTTGTATGCACGACGTAGAGAATCATAGGACGCATAGAGCAAACTCGCACTATCCCCAACAGACGTCGTTCGACATACGTTTGCAAATCGTATTGACGTCCGCTCTACTTCTCGAGTGACCTTCTCGATGAGTTGGCGTTGAACGTCTTTCCGTTCGCGATGTATGTCACGTGCCAATGCACCAACGACAACAGCAATGACAACGATGCTACTTAGCGCTACTCCGAGCCGTTGCATGTAGAGTCTTTCTGCTAGGGTGATGAAACGCAACACAGGACCGGCGCCGTTGTGGCGTCGGTCCTGTGCAGATTGTCGTTACGTAGAGAGGTTAGCGCTGAATGACCACTTGTTGTGTGGTGCCATCTGTGAAACGCACGTAGTAGACACCAGTTGCAAGATCCGCGATGTCGAGTGTCGTTGCATTGCGTACGACACGTACACGAGCACCTGTTGCATCATACAGAGCAGCATCAACCTCGCTTGTGAAGTTGAGTTGTGTCGATGTTGGATTTGGGAACACCGATACTGCGCCCTGTGTGCGGCCGTCGTTGTCCTTCTCGATTGAGCTGACGAGTTGCTTCAGACCCGTGACCGCGAATGTGAGCGAGTTCTTCGCTGCTGCGTCACTGATCGTTGCGTTGTCAGGGTGTTGTGAATTGATCAATACCGTGTTGCCGTCATCAAGTGATGCAAAGCCTGTGATTTCTGAACCGTATGGAGAAATCGCAAGACGATACAGGTTATCGATCGTTGGTGCCTTTGTCATATCAAGAAGCCAAGCTTCACAGTTTGTACCGCGCATGCCTGTGTTCGGCATACGACCGAAGCTGGTGCCATTGAGGTCCTCTTCGATCACCATGAATGTCTTGCCGTTTACATAGAGGAATCCCAGTCCGTCAGGGTTTGAGAGATGCTTCTCTGGATAGCGTGATGGGACTGCTGCTGCGTCTGTGGTGTAAGGACCGCCCTCGAGGAACGAGCGCACAGAATTGTCGTTGAGGTCAAGCACAAGTACGCGGCCATAGTAATCCATGTGTGCACTGCTGTCAACTGCAACACCCTGCTCCTTTGCACGATCGTATGTGTGCTGTGGAAGTGTCCAGCCATCGGCAAGCGCCGACTTGTAGTGAGCACCCGGACGATCCTGACCTGTTTCTGTGATATAGATCTTACCGTCAGTCTTATTGAATGCACCCCACTCAAGACGTGTGAAGCCCGTGATACCCTTTGTCTTCGCCCAGTTGTGCGGTGCGACAAGGATGTCCCAATCTGTTGCTGGATTGTTCGGTACTTCTACCCATGTGCCTGTGTACTTACCTGCATCTTGCTTGTAGAAGTATGTCTTACCCTTTGTGTAGTCGCCTGCTACATCAGCAACGAACTTTGTGAGGATCGAGCGACCTGCTGCACCGTCTTCGAACAGGAAGATCGTCTTGCCGTCGGGCATCACTTGACCGCCCTCGAAGCCTTGACGGCCCCAGTTGTAGTACTTACGAACTGCCTTGGCTGTCTTCGGGTCGATTTCAACCATCCAGTTCAGATTCTGAAAACGCTTGATTGTCTTTCCGTCGAGACCAGGAAAACCTGATGGCTGCTTTGAGCCGATGACGAAGTCAGATGTGTCGCGGAAACCCTTGCCTTCGGCATTGATACCCTTGTTCGATGACTGGTACCATTCTTCAGCCGTCCACACACGACCGAATCCGGACATGCCGCCGCAGTTCATGCCTGTTTCGCCGACTGTGTTCTTGAAATCAACATTGAAGAACTTGCCCTTACGTCCATCTGGTAGTGTCTGGTCGAGTACCTCGAGTGTTCCGTCTGCCTTCTTGCCGAGTTTGAACATCGTCATACCGCCACCGTCACCAATCTTATCGTTGGCTTCGATCATTTCGTGGTTAACGATCAGATATCCGAGTGAAGCGCCTGTTTCGTCCGCTGCATAACCGATGTAGTCGTGCCACTGCTTAGCCGCAGTGCGACCCATGTCTGTTTCGACACTGTCAACACCACCGACAAAGATGTTCTGATACTTCAGTGGTGATGGTGGAACTACGACACGACCCTGCAGGTACGGGATCATTGTTACTGGTTCGATGCGAACAGGGAAGTCCTGTGCGCTAACTGCACTCACAGCAATACAACTTGCTGCAAAGAGACCCAACATTTTCATATGTGCTCTCCGTGAAATGATAATGGTGTTAAGGTTCATCATGATTTTACGCTGCGAACCTATCGAACCAACATCACCGCGGTGTTAGAGCTGTGTAACGTTATCTGTACTGTCTGTAACGGATACCTGACTTTCCGGTAACACGGGTATAACGTCGTCAAAACGCCTCGTTAAATCCAAGGTAGAATTGCGGAACACCGCGCGACACACCCACATCAAGACGCAATGAGATGCGTTCCTCGGGTACGAGCAAGAACCGTATTCCTGCTCCATAACTCACCCACATCTGGTTGAGTGCAACACCTGATGCCTGCGATGCGACTTGTCCAGCATCAGCAAACACGGCACCACGAAATCGCCATACAATTGGAAAACGTGCCTCTGCTCCCGCCAAGAGAGAGATGCGATCTCTTTGCTGTGCATCGATGATGCCTCGCATGTTGTTCGAGCCACCGATACTCGGCATCTGCAAGAATGGTGGGTTGCCATCTGCTGACTGAACGAGAACACGAGCTGCGATAGATGCGTCACTTGCGATCGGGGCATACGCACGTGCATCAACTGTCGTGATCGCCGAAGTAAATGTACTTCCGAGCAACGCACCATAAAAGATGGTGTATGTTTCGGCAAAGATGCCGTCACGCGCGTCGAAGTTGTTGTCGCGCGTATCGTACGAAACCTGAGGACCGATGCCATTAAACCAACCGCCTTGGGAACCAACTACTTCTCCGCGACCGAGTGGACCTGCACTGCCGTCTTCACGCGGCTCAACAGAGCGTATCTGATCGTACCGGAGATCGAAGTGCAATCCAGCACTCAATCCGTGCTGAACTCTTCTTCCCGACAAGGCATAAAGCATGCGTAGTTCAAGCTTTGCACCATACGGTGTGTAGAGTTCGGCATTCGACGACGGATTGTTGTTGCCAACGCCAAAGAAGTTGTAGGGATAGAGGTACCACTCGACTCCACCCTCAATACGAATACGGTTACTATCGAGATATATCTCAGGATAGAATCCGAGTGAGAACTGACTCTTGAGTGTTCCTTGCAATGCAACTGCCAGTGACGAAGTGCGCATCGTTGGATCAATGTTGTCGCGATACGTGATGAACGCGGTCAATGCAGCCATCCAGCTGGTTTCGGGCGTGTAGGCAGGTATTGGTACAAACGACCAGTCGTAGCCTGTCTGGAGACTATCCTCTTGCGCCGTCACGTGGACAACCGCAAATGCCAGGATGATTACTAGTCGTGCTCGCAACTGCATTGGTGTCCTTTCGCCTTCGCGAAACACTCGCGACCCTCAGATACGCTGAACCATATGATGGCGACGGCTCCAATTGCATCGGCATACGCAAATGCTGTCAACTCGTACACTGCGGAAGATATGAGGACTGCGATGCTCATGTAGATACACACAAGCGTGCAATTTGCATCAGCGAGAATAGGAGCACTCTTCAACGCACGTCCAATCTTGCGCTTTGCAAATACAAGTGCAGACATGACTGCGATTGACACTGCTGAGATGACAACACCCCAGAATGTAGACTCCGGTGCTTTGTGCTCGAAAAGATTCACAAGTACCGTCACTGCAAGCATGGCGGATAAACCGTAAAACGCCCAACCAGTGATGCGAAGAGCTTGTTGTTCAAACGCGGTCTGGTCACTTGCGGTTAGTCGCTCTGCGCTATCAGCAATGCGTCGAATCATGACGTACACACCTACGCCTGAGATCGACTCAATGAAACTATCGACGCCGAAACCAAACAGAGCAAGCGTCTCGTCACTATATCCCATAGCAGTTGAAACAACCCCCTCTACAATGTTGTAGAGGATGGTGAATACTGCGAGATACTGCGCTCTGCGATAGAGATCTCTCACCATACCACCTGGTATTGAAGTGCTACCTGTGAGCGTCGCTCACCTTTTACGAGTTCACCAAAGGGATCCCGCGATACATCAATCCCATACGTTGGGCGATTCTGAAGTTCGAGGGTTAGCCTGCTACGAATTCCGTCAAGGAGCAGTGAGCAGCCGATACCATATACATCAGTGAGTGATCGATCCAGACGCTCGTACCACGCCAGGTTTGCACTGACGTAGGGCATAAGGCCGAAGTCGCCTAGGACCTTTGGGAAGAACACTCCAACATGCGAGTATACCACATTGCCAGTACCGTACATTGGGAATGCGTTACCCCACGACGGACCATACTGTGTGAGTGGACGCAATGCTGTGCTATCGTCGGATGTCAGCATTGATGTGCCTGTGTTCATTGCACCGTTGTACCGCAAGTAGTTTGTTCCATAGTCGTGATGAAACAATCCTACGTACGCGCTGAGAGTTGTTCCCCATCGATCAACAGGTGCATCGTACATCGATTCGACTGCAAGCAACAGCATGTCCTCGTACACGGTATCCGCGCCGCGTGATCGCCACATCGCCGAAGGCTGATAGATAGCTCCAGCGGCAACGTTGAACACCTTGCGTGTTCCATAGTACGTGCCAGCCATATTCGGCACCTGATGCGGCTCGTGATCGAAGAACTGGTAGATCACGTACGCCTGATGTTCAAGCGTGCGCTGGTTGAGCGCAAAGTTTGCCTGTGGTGATATCGGGCGGACGGTCTGACCGTTGGTCGACACCGACATAGGGTCAGATACAGCAACACGATAATCGATAGGACCTATCTGACCTCGAGCACTAATGCTAAGCTTCCGTCCAGTTACATCGTTTTGTTCGGACGTCGCCTGCGCGAACAGCGCGCCATCCATTGTTGGCAATGCGATGATTGCTGGTTGCGAGAACCGACTAAGTCCGTTCACAAAGGACAACCCAGCGCCAATCTTCAATTCATTTGCGTCGAAGAGTCGATACTCACCAAAGAAGTCATGGAAGTATGCTTGGATCCGACGATTACCCGCGTTTTGATACGCGTAGTTGAAGTTGTTGAAGCCGTAATGCAGAAACAGTGTTGCTCGGCTATTGATGTTCGCAAACGCCTGTACTCGAGCACGACGAACACCAATGTCGAACGACTGATCCTGAGGCGCACCTAGGGCAAGCGTCCCTGGGTTGTTGTGATTATATCGGGCCCAAAACTGTGCAAACAGTTGAACCTTGATTGGTGCGATAGAGTCGGGCTGTGTGCCCCAGTTCATGTCCTGAGCTAGCACGTTGTCGGAAACCACGGCAATCATGGAGATTGCAGTGACTATGAGACAGCGAACAATGGCGCGTGCAGACATGACGGAAAATTAGGAAGGTCTGAACAATCAACCTGCGCTCTGCGCTATATTTCACGATGAGATACCTCTGCACACTCCTCGCACTCATCATTGTATCCTCTACCGCCATGGCACGGGGTGACGTATCTACCGCAGAAGCGGCTCAGATGATGAAGAAGTCTTCAACGATCGTTGTCGACGTGCGCACGACTGCCGAGTACGCCGAAGGCCATCTCTATAAGTCTCGATTGATCGATTACTACAAGTCCGATTTCTGGTCGCGTATGGCGCTGCTGCCGAAGAACGCCACCATCATTGTCTACTGTCGGGTCGGACGCCGCAGCAAGGACACCGAAACGAAACTTCGCGAGATGGGTTTCTTGCATGTCTACAACATGCTAGGGGGCTTCGATGCCTGGAAGAAGGAACAGCGCAAGTATGAGAAGTAAACACCTGATCGTTGGCGTGGCGTGCATCCTGTTTGCAGCGGTATATGGGTGCTCGCAGCAGACGCCACATCGTGGTGATGCTGTCATCGCAGATACAGCACTGTTTGTCCCGCCAGACACAGCAACCATCCCGCACAACGCAACCGGCGATATGATTCGCTATGGTCGCGATCTTCTGGTCAACTTCCCCTACTACCTCGGACCAAAAGGTTCTGTTGGTTCGTTCGGTGGCAATGGTTTGGGCTGTCAAAACTGTCACTTGGAAGCGGGAACACGTCCGTTCGGACTCAATTACTTCTCAGCGCACGCTCGCTATCCGCAATACCGTGCTCGCGAAGGCAAGATTCTCACGCTCGGCGACCGCATCAACAACTGCATCGAACGCCCCCTTAACGGTAAGCCGATGCCGCTCGACAGCAAGGAGATGGTTGCGATGCTTGCCTACATGCAGTGGCTGAGCACAGGTGTACCTGTTGGCAAGCGCGTCCATGGCGACAACCTAAAGGCAATTGCATTGCTTGATCGACCTGCGGATCCTGGTAAGGGGCGCATCGTGTATGAAAGGCACTGTCAGCGGTGCCATGGAGATGATGGACAGGGTGTGATCAAGGAGGATGGAATCGCATACGTGTATCCTCCACTCTGGGGTCCGCTTTCCTACCAGCCAGGATCTTCAATGCACCGCTTGATCAAGTCGGCACAGTTCATCAAGTACAACATGCCGAATGATATTGCGAGTTGGGATAAACCGGTGTTGACTGATGAAGAAGCGATGGACGTGGCAGCATACGTCAATGACGACAAGATGCACAAACGTCCACAACCTGACCTCACGAACGAGTATCCAGTGCACAAGGAAAAACCACTGGACTACTATTGGCCACCGTATGATGATCCGTTCTCTGCCGAACAGCACAAGTATGGTCCATTCAAACCCATCTTTGAATGGCGCAAAAAGAACGGTCACCCTACTGGGTACTGAGCACTGCTGACTAGCGTGCGATCACCATCGGCGCGCGGTACTCAACACCGCGCGAATCTGTTACGATAACTGTGTACAACCCACTAGGTAGGTGTGAGGTCGCAACCTGTTCACGCGTTCCGTGTGATGTCAGCGTGAGCACTCGCTCGCCCGTTAACGCATATATGTCGATGTTCGAAACACCAGACGCTGGGTTGGCAACGACCACTGCATCTGCTGCAGGCATTGGCGTTACCACGATTGGACCGTGCACGATCTGATCGCGTGGAACAGACACGACATCGGTGATTGTGATGTTCGGCGTTCCGGTGTTGGCAATGGTTACGAAATCGGGATCGATCGATGTGATGCGTACATGATACTCCTTGCCAGCTGGCACGGAGAACGGAATCTTCCAGAGATATCCTTGTGATCGTGCAGGTACGCTATCACGAATCAACGCAACCACCTGGTTGTCTTTTACAAGTTCGATACGCACAAGACCACGAATGTTGGTCTTCCACGATATCGCATAACCGTTATCGTACGCCCACTGCACATCTACATTCGGACGAGTTACGTCGAGATATGCTGGTGTTACGTGTGCAGAATCAACAGCCGACCATACACTGGCAAGTCCTCCAGCAAATGACATGGCTCGCCAGTACACCGTGTACGTTGCTGACTCCACTGCGACACTGGCTCGGTCGCTGCTCGTGACAACGTCTGCGCCAATCGATGCGAAGGATGGATCACGCGATACTTGAATACGAATCGAATCGACACGTCCGTTTGGTGTTACGCGAAACGCATGTGTTGCGTTCTCAAGGATTCGCTCACCACGCACTGGCCACGTGAGAAGTGGTGCTTGAACAACCTCGACTCGGGTTTGTGGAATGCCGAAGCAGAACTCGCCCCCGGTTGCTGATTGCGCAGCTAGTTCGCGCGTAGTTGGGTTATACGTCGTTACGAGTGGCTGAAATCGTCCAGTGTCAATCAGCGGACGATGATACACAACCAGCTTCGTTGGGTCGAGTGTGATACCAAGCGTATCGACGTTGAATCGCACGTCGATGTTCGCATTGCGAACACCTTCCAACAAGAGCTCCACGCGAGACTGATGCACGTGCGGTGCTTCACCTGTCCATTGCGGGTTCTTCGGCGACCATGCAAAGCGCCGCGCCGTTGTGCGATTGTAAAAGCTTGATTCTAACGAACGATACGTGACTGCCATTCCGGTGAACTGCGTGCCACGCCAATACGAGTACGTCTCGCCGGGCAGCACGTCGTTAATCACAACCGTTGCAGACGGACGTCCGGTAGGCCAGATTGGATACTTCGTTGCGCGATACACATACATCTGTTTTGGATACGCGGCTTCAAACACCACACGACCGGTAGAGTCAACTTCTGTGATACCAGGGGCGCCATCATTTGCAGCACTTCCCCATCCAAGCACACGATTGCCATTTGGCAGGGTCTGCAGTCCGCCTTGGATACTCACATAGTAATCAGGCACATGGCGATAGTCCCACACCATCGTCGCAGTCTTTGCCTGCTCATCAAGACGGTACTCAACTCCCCGAGAGTACTGAGGTGTATGCTGTGTGCCGTTGTCAAAGAGCGAGATGTTGCCATTTGGCAGACGTCGCGCATCATGCTGATAGCTGAAGTAGGTGGGAGCAAGCTCAGGATGATCACCAATGAAGGTGAATTGGTTGCTCTTTCCACCGAGCTTCCACATCACTTCACCTGTCGCACGATTGACCTTTATCACCTGCGACATGTGGCGCATGGAGATGATCCAGTTACCATCGTCATCAATCCACAACGAGTTGTTGTGACAATATCGAATCGCCGGCGCAGTGAGGTCTTCGTAGGAATCCGTGATTGGCAGATGATCAAGCGCCTTCCATTGAACAACAACCCGACCGTCGCGATCGATTTCTTGGATGACGGCATTCACGACGTTCGCTGCTGGATGTCCGCCAGGTACAACGTCGCTCATATCAATCGTTACATCTTCCGCACCGAGAACAACCAGGTTGCCGTTTGGCAGCATATGAAAGTCATGCTGCGTAGTCAGATACCCCCGCTGCTGCGACACGAATTCCTGGACAGCCAGAAGCGTGTCTACGATGTACACTCCTGCAGGAACAGAAGCACCTGCAAACACCACGAGCTCAGAGAATCCAAGACGTCCATCTGGAAACACTTTGTATTCAAACGGATAGTTCGTCACGCGACCAGTACGTACAACTCCACCATTCATGTTGTACACGCCGAGGAAAGATCCATACGGACGTGGGGTGATGCGACAGTTCGGAGCCAGTAATAGAAAACCAGGTTCCGGAGAATCACTCACCAACACTTTAAGTGGTGCTAGATCCGGTTGCGCGGTACCAACGACGCAGGCGAGCAGGAGGGTGAGGACAAAACGCATGGGTGCAGAATTACGGAATTCCTAGATTATCCCATGGGTTAACCGGCAATGCATGCTGGATGCCTTGAATTGTTGAATTGAAAGATGGTGGAATGATCACAATTGTTGGCGCTGGATCGCGCTTGGCTTCGGCTCTCATCCCTATACTGCTTGACGAGACAGACGAGCAGATTCACTGTGTTACCTCGCGAGAGCTGCATCGTACGCATCCCCGCATTACGGTTGATGTACTCGATGTGACAGATAAAAGCGCGCTCAAGGAATCTGTGATGCGCGCTATGCCCTCGACAATCATCAATTGCGCTGCAGTTACAAACGTTGATGCGTGCGAGACGGATCGCCAGCTGGCATGGGCAATCAATGTGACGTTGGTAGAGAACCTTGTCCGACTTGCACGGATTGTGGATGCGCACCTGGTGCATGTGTCGACAGACTACGTGTTCGACGGATCGAAGGGTCCATACACAGAACAAGCAGTGCCGAGTCCGATCAACTACTACGGGAAGTCGAAACTTGCGGGTGAGAACGTCTGCACAAGCGGCACATCACAATCGACCATCGTTCGCACGTGCCTTGTGTACGGTCCGCCGAGCGAGCGACCCGATTTCGTTCAGTGGGTGATCGAGGCGTGTTCATCGAAGACACCAATTCGGGTGGTCAACGATCAGTTCGCACAGCCTACCTACGTTGATGATATTGCCGAGGCAATTCTTCGCATCACTGTCCGCAAACGCACAGGTCTGTACCACGTGGCTGGTCCCGACTTCATGAGTCGATACGACATGGCACTGCGCATTGCGGAGTTCTTCAAGGTGGATGGCTCGCTGATTCAGCCCGTCAGTTCTGCTGAACTGCAGCAACCTGCTCGACGTCCGCATCGCAGTGGACTTGTCTCACTGAAAGCGGAGACAGATCTGTTGATGCGCATGCGCGACTTAACTCAGGGTCTGTCGGCTGTGCGACACGCAATGTTTGCTCCAGATCGTACCTAATCGCTACGCATTCCAAAACGGTCTGTCGAGATTTCGATACTGGATCGCCTCAGCAATATGGTCAACAGTGATGTCGTCAGATGCGTCGAGGTCGGCAATCGTGCGTGATACCTTGCAGATGCGATCAAATGCGCGAGCAGACAAGTGAAGGCGCTGCATAGCAGCAGATAGCACTGCACGCGCGCGTTCCGACATGCTACAGAAACGCTCAATGTCTTTCGCAGACATGTCGGCGTTTTTGTACACGCCCTCACTGTGAGCAAATCGTTCAGCCTGTCGCAGACGTGCAGCTACAACGCGATTCCGCATCAACTCAGACGTCTCACCAGCTGGTGCTTGTGCGAGCTGATCAACATCTACAGCAGGAACATCAACGTGGATATCGATTCTGTCAAGAAGCGGTCCTGAGATCTTCGAGACATAGCGCTGTACGTCGTTCGAGGTGCATCGGCATTCACGGCGCTGACTTCCGAAGTTGCCACAAGGGCATGGATTCATTGAGCTCACGAGCATGAAGTTTGCTGGATACTCCACACTCATCCGAGTGCGTGAGAGTCGAATCCGTCGCTCCTCAAGTGGTTGACGTAGCACTTCGAGAACATTCCGCTGGAACTCCGGCACCTCATCGAGAAACAACACTCCATGATGTGCAAGTGTGATCTCACCAGCTCTGACCACGCCAACGCCCCCTCCCACAAGCGCCGCATTACTGATCGTGTGATGCGGAGCGCGAAAGGGGCGCTGCGTGACCATCGGCTGGCCCGGGGGAAGAAGTCCAGCCACAGAATGAATTGTCGTGGTCTCGAGTGCTTCGTCGAGTGTGAGTGGCGGAAGGACTGTAGCGAGACGCTTAGCCAGCATCGTCTTCCCCGCTCCTGGCGGTCCGACCATGATCAGGTTGTGTCCGCCAGCAGCTGCTACTTCGAGCGCACGCTTAACTCCCTGCTGCCCCTTTACATCCGACATATCAACACGGTGACGTGATATCGCCTGTGCAAACACCTCGTCAACGTCGCATACTGAGGCCGGCAACACCGATAGACCAGTGATATGATCGATGGCCTCCTGGAGGGTTCGTACGCCAACAACATTGATCCCCTGCTTGATCGATGCTTCTTCGGCGTTGCGTGCCGGTACGATGAAGCGCTGCTTCGCCCCCTTCATCATCACCATCGGCAGAACGCCATGCGTTGGACGAATACTACCGTCGAACGCCAATTCGCCGAGCAGACATGTATCGTCGAGATCGCGCGCCGTGATCATCTCCATTGCATGGATGATGCCAATGGCGATGGGAAGGTCAAAGGCGCTTCCCTCTTTACGCACGTCGGCTGGAGCAAGGTTGACTGTGATGCGCCGTGGTTCCCATCCGTATCCGGCTTGATGCAGCGCAGCAGTAACACGCTCCTTAGACTCACGTACGGCATTGTCGGGAAGTCCGACAATCTGAAACGAGGGCAGCCCCGTCTCGACAGTGACTTCTATTTCGACGCCGAACGCGCCAATCCCAAGAACCGATGCCGAATGCGTCTTCGCATACATGAACCCTCGCTCCAATAGTGTTCTTGCTAG
>Ga0222713_10005356_pt1 | contig 12491 bp, 11 predicted proteins | sample C33_649DmetaG_FD_165061 | JGI IMG/M metagenome (GOLD analysis project Ga0222713, IMG submission 165061) | Estuarine water microbial communities from San Francisco Bay, California, United States - C33_649D | ecosystem: Environmental > Aquatic > Marine > Unclassified | place: USA: California...
TTTGCGGACGCAATTTGTGGCGTGGAAAGTATGGAGGAGCTAATGCGTGTTTATGGGGAAATAAAAGGGCAGGCATTTTGGCGGTATGATTTGGAAGAAAACGATGCGGAATTTAAGGCACTCACTCTTGATGAGCAAAAGCAATTAATGGTGGAAATGCTTAATAAAAATCACCTTTATTGCAACATTGGTGAAATTGAGGACGCAACATACAAAATTTCAAAAGAGGACTTAGAATTTAATAAAGAGTTTTATGAGTAATATGTTGTATCAAGAATTTGATAACCGTTTTGCAAGGCAACAAATTGACAGCCTCACTCTTCCAAAATGTTTTGATGGGCTTGCAAGGAATTCAAGACCCTACCAAATTGAAGCGTTTAAACGGTTTGTTTTATGTTTTGAGCAATCAATGGTAAAAAAACCGATACACTTGCTTTTTCAGATGGCGACTGGCTCGGGGAAAACTCACATAATGGCGGGGCTAATGCTTTATTTGTACGAAAAAGGTTACAGAAACTTTCTTTTCTTCGTGCATTCAACGGCAATTTTGGAGAAAACACGGGAGAACTTTCTTGCAATTGGAAGCGAAAAATGTCTTTTCAAAAATGGAATTGCAGTGCAAGAGGTTACGAATTTTGAGTTCGTGCGTGAAGATGCAATTAACATTTGTATGAAATCAATTCAAAAATTGCATATTGATTTAACAACTCCAAAAGAAGACATGCTTTCCCTTGAAGATTTGAAAGACAAAAAAATTGTTATGCTTGCGGACGAAGCCCATCACTTCAACACAGAAACGAAGAAGAGCCTCAACAAAACAGAGCAAGAAGAAAAGCAAAGCTGGGAAGGTACGGTTATGAATATTCTTAATTCCAATGCGGAAAACCTGCTTTTGGATTTCACCGCCACAATGGATATGGAAAACAAAACCCTGATGGAAAAATACAAGGAAAAACTAATTTATAAATACACCCTAAAAGAATTTAGAAACGACGGATATTCAAAAGATGTCTTTTCCCTTCAAACAACAATTGATGCAACCGATGAAAGCGAAAGGCTTTTTAGAAGAACAATTCTTGCCTGCGTGGTTAATGAATTTAGAAGAATGCTTGCCCTTAAAAATGGGATTGAAATGAAGCCGTGCATTTTGGTGAAGTTAAAACTTAAAAAAGATGCTAAAGCCGCAATGGAAGAATTTTCAAGCAAACTGGAAACCCTTGAAAATATTGACTGGATTTTCAACATTAATGCAAACGATGAAAACTCAAATATTCTTGTGCGTGCAATTGAGTTTTTCCAAACTCATAAAATTACGGGAGATGGACTTATTAAGATTTTAAAATCATCATTTTCAAAGGAAATAATTCACATTGCAACGGATAACCACAAGGAAGACCACATTCTTAACACAATGGAAAAAAACCAAATACGAATGATTTACGATGTTGACCGCCTAACCGAAGGCTGGGATGTGTTGAATTTATTTGATATTGTGCGTCTTTATGAAACCCGTGATAATTCAACAACGAAGGAGGCTCAATTAATTGGAAGGGGTGCAAGATATTGTCCATTTGAGCTTCAAGGCTTTGATGGACAATTTACAAGGAAGTTTGATAACGATTTAATTCATGCACTGCGTCCGCTTGAACAAATGCACTACCATTGCCAAAATGAAAGCAAGTTTATTTCAGAACTTAACCAAGCATTAACAAAAGAAGGTTTAAAAGATGTTGAACGATATGAAACCAAAGTTATTGTTAAGGAAAAATTCAAGCAAACAGATGTTTATAAGGAATTTGCGGTTTATTTGAACAGTCAAGTTCCAAAGGAATATGGAATTTTTAACCAAGAAGAAATTAAAGAAGATTATCACCTCAATGAAGCAATTAAAATAAGATGTGAAAATTTTGCAATAAAAAGCGAGGGCTTGTTACAAAATAACTTACAAGAACAAAATGATGAAAAACAAGGAGGAGAAACTCAAATTTTTTGTTTTAAAGATTTTTTGTGTTCACAAGTAATTAACGCAATGGACTTTAAGGAGTTCGACGAATTTTACCATTTCAAAAATATCAAACAGAAATTTCCACAGGTACATTCAAGAAAAGAGTTCATTAAAAGTATTTTAGGCAACATTGAAATTAATGCAGTCAATTTTAATAGAGACTATTCCAATTTAATAACACAGGCTTTGCAGATTGTAAAAAATAGAATTGAAGGCAATTACACAGAGTATGTTGGCACGAAGGAATTCAACCGCAAGAAGTATGTTGTAACAACAGTGAGAGATAAGACTCTTTATTCAAAAGAACAAAGGCAATTAACCACAAATTATGAATTTCTTGCACAAGAAAACATTGATGCAACCGGGGAGGAAGAGAAGTTTTTGGAATTTGTTAATGAAAAATTAGGCAATATTCGTGAAAAAACTGAATATTTTTGGGTAATAAGAAATTTGAAATTTTTTGAAATTTACACATTCAAAAACGGGGAAAAATTTGAACCCGATTTTATTATTTTAAGTAAGTTAAAGAATGGAGAAACCGCAAATATGCAAATATTTATTGAACCAAAGGGCGAGCATTTACTTGAAAAAGATAGCTTTAAAGAGGAATTTCTAAAACAAATAAATACTATTTTTGATGGTATAAAAATCAAAGGTTTGGGCTTTTTTAATTCACAAAGGACGGAGATAAAACAAACTTTTGAAAAAGAATTTAGAGGGGTATTTGATTTATAGTCAAGCCCACACTTTTTACCACCCCCTTTTAAAATTTCATTTTGCCTATTTTCCAACCTTCTTAATCAAGGTCTGCAATTGAAGAATGGGGGTAGTTTAGCTTGAAGGGTATTTTGTAAGTTAAGAGTTTCCTAGAATATCATCAACATATTCTTTTGCTCTCGCTTCATCATTCCCAAATTTTCTGAGTTGTTTAATAACATTAACACCATATTGCATTATTGCAGGGTGAGTAATGTAGGTAAAATCTAACATTAACTCTCTTGATAATGAAGTATAAAGATCATTATCCTTTCCTATATCTACTGTAACGGTAATATTTTTTTCTTGATTTTCCCTCACTTTTACCATATACTATTTTTATAAAATATGACCGTATTTTATATTTGTAACTAACTAATAAGATTTCGGCGGGTCTTTAAACTCCCGCCCAAGTCTTTGTAACTAACTAATTTTCCCTTCATTTTTAACCTTGTTAAAGGGGCAAGGTGTAACTAACTAATTTTAAGAAGACTGTTTATCTTTCTTGAATATAGTATTCAAGATTATCAATCAAAAGTCAAGCATTATTTTTTAATTTTTATCAAATTTATTGCGAATATACATTATAATGCTATTTCAAATAGCACATATAAAGCATTAACAACAAGAGTTGTACATAGAAATGAGATTTATTGTTTCATTTTCTATGATACTATGTATACAAATATTGATGATTGTGATTGTCTGTAAAATATGCTATACTACGTATAGATAAGTTTTTTAAGTGATATATGCAACAATATTTTCGGAAATATTTACCTAAGTTTTTTAAAGGTGGAAAACAGTATTTTGATTTAAATACGCTGTATGGTGAAAATGATTTACCAAGTGTAAGAGAATTTATTCAACCACATCTTGATCGGACGAAGCAACACATAGATTGTGACAAAATGTTTACAAGTGACTTTCAAACATCCAACATCGCACAAAAAGTTTTTAAAAACTATGGTCATAATTCTGATTTCTACAATAAAAACATTTTTACTCAACCGAGCAAGCTGCAAGAAGAATGTGGTTCAATGAAGGTTTTAATATCTGATATTGGTGATTTCCCTCAATACGAGGAGATGTATGAAAAATTTTCAAAGGAAGATAGAATGCTTACAATCGGAGGGCCTGCTGCTGAAGACCAAGTTGTCCTAGCTAATATTGTTGATGGAATTAGAAATAAATTGGTTAAAACTACATTCTTAACAAGAGACTACAAAGAATCTAACGTCAACCACTCCGCAAAACAATCGCACGCACGCCATGGTAATGCACTAAATGCTGATGGCAGTCTTACAGGGCATGCACTATTGCCAACTTTCTTTTTGCGTAAATTACTTGGAGTAATGCCCGAAGAAACGCTTGCACCAGATTATAAAAAAATTGACATCAAGTTTGAAATTAGCCCAAGAAAACTAACAATATACATCGGCAACGAATGGAACTGGCTCAAGCAAGAATGGAAAAAAAGAAATGGAGAGCTTACAGAGCACGATATTAACAGGATGGAATCTATCCTATCGCAGGAAATCTTGCATATTGTGGAAAAACAATCTGGTATGCAAATTAGTGCCAATGCGAATACTTCAAAAGAAGACTCTTCGGCTATCCATGTTGTCTTCACGAAAGAAAATAACGAAGAAGTTAAGCACGAAAACGAAGAGTTTGCAAAGGTTGGGATACAATCTAAGAGACTTAGTGATTATGAAAGAGCATATTTTTTCCCACACAATAAAGGAATTTTAAGTGCGTATAAATATTACGGTGATACATCCATTAAATTTGATGCACACGAACGCAACCAAAAATATGCAAGCGAAAATGGTATTGACTGGATTGATGGCGAAGAAGTTGAGCGTTTACTCGCAAGAAAAAACTCCGATGGAAAACCACAAGCCGTGGGAGTTGTGACAAAGGATGGCAAATTTATCCCTGCAAATAAAATCCACATGACGGGCGGCTATAAGGTAGCTTATGATTTTGACTCAGAGTCAACGCATCGTTTCAAAAGTTCTAAAATACGCAATATTACTAACTCCATTGAGGATAAAATAGGAGTGCAAAAACCATTAAATAACGAATTAACCACTGCCACAGGTGTTTCCATGAACTTGATATTTAAAAATACTCCAGAAATGAAAGCGATTTTAGAAAAACACAATGGTTTTGCATTTGCAGTAACAAATAGTCACTGGACACCAATTGCCTATGACGACGAGCATATTGTGGTGCGAGCAACTGGTGGCGGAAATACTGGGTCAGAAAAATATAACCCCGCTTATTTACTCAATGTTTTGGCAAATACAAGGCGTATTTTTGGTGATACTTTTATTGGCGTTCTATCATCTTATGGTTGCCCTAGAGCAGTGAATGCAAAAAACTCAACGGAGTTTGCAAAAGTTGCCGATGGGTTAATTATCAGCTATGGAAAAGGCGGCACAGGAAACACGAAACGCCATGCGGAGGCAGTTTTTGCTTTAATGGAACTTGGGTATGAAAGTGAAGTTATTGAATATTTTAATCAATTTAATACAGGAAAAGGTTTGCCAATGGGAGATGAAATTAAGAAAATCCACGAAGAAACAAAGAAAAATGGATTTTTTCATGACAACACGGAAAAAACAGGCCGTAGAATGGGTTATGATGACAAACTTAGCGGAGGAGAGAAATTTGTTGCCACGGTTGGTGCAGTTCTTGCGGGGTCTGCTTTGTATAAGCTTCATACAAAGCGGCATGAAAGCAAGCAACAACGAGATGTATCACAATTGATTTGACTTTTATCTAGGATTACTTTTTTTTAAAAAAGAATAATATATTTATTATGAAATACGACTTAAAAGACATTGTGGTATTTGTGTATGTTGCAAAGCTAGGTTCTTTTGTGAAAGCGGCCGAGGTAATGGGTATTGCAAAGTCTGCTCCATCAACCCGCATTGCTGAACTTGAAAAAGCAATAGGAATGATTTTATTTACACGCACAACAAGGGAAGTTAATCTTACCACGGATGGAGCGGTGTTTTTAGAGTGCTGTTCTCATGTCTTGGAAAAAATAAAAGGAATTGATTACTTTTTAGAAAAACGTGAGGAAGTTGCTGGAACTTTACGCATTGCAATGCCGCCATATTTTAGCAGAAATCATATTGTACCATATTTAAAGAAATTCACGGAAAAATATCAAAACCTAAAACTTGATATATTCTTGACTGAAAATAACATCGATATAATTACCGAATGCTTTGATTTACAAATTCGTATTCAAAAACCAGAGGAAGAAAATCTTGAAGTTGAAAAGCTGTCATCAAATCATAAAGTGCTTTGTGCATCCCCTGAGTACATGAATGATCATACTGCACCAAAACATCCCAAAGATTTGCTTTCCCATAATTGTATAGTCTTTGGCGAAAATAGTGTTTGGAAGTTCAGGCATAAAAATACGAATGAACTGATTGAACTTCATGATATGACGGGAAACATGAAATGCAACAACGGTGAAATTATCAAAGAATTAATCTTGCACGGCAATGGCATTACAGTAAAATCTTCAAAGGATATTCAAGAAGAGCTTCAAAACGGCAAAATAATTCAACTTCTTCCAGATTATGAAGTTATTAATGAAACCGAATTTTATGCCGTTTATCCACCTGCAAAGCTCGGATCTAAAAAATACATCTCCCCAAGAACCAAAGCCTTTGTTGAGTTTTTTAAGGGGGCGTTGAATGCTTAAGTTTATTTCCCAACCTTCTTAATTAAAGCTCCTTGACGGTAGACATCAATCTTGCCATAACTTCCAAAGGTTGTGGAAACATTTTCATGCCCTAAATTTTGACTCCACGCCTTGAATTCTTCGGGGCTTTTACAATGTTCTTCACCATAATGAACAAGCATGTGGCGTACAGTGTGAGGCGGAAAATATTCAATTCCTGTCATCTCAAAAGCTTCCTGAAATACTCTGCGAACTATTCCTGCACCTAAACCATGCAATTTTGAAAGTTTCATTGTTTCAAATGAAATGCTGGTTTTTGGAAACAAAGGGTCGTTCATTCCAAAGAGTTTTTCTTTTTGAAGCCATTTAAAATAATCAACAAATATTGCCTTAATTTCATCATCAATTTGGAAGAAAAAAGTAAAGATTTCTTTGGAATATTTTGTTTCCATGTCCATTGGGTTTTGATGAACAAGTTCTTTTGCAATGTTGATGTGTTTGAGTTTTAGACCGCAAATTACACCGTCCCGAACTCCAGTAATGGTAATGAATGCAATCAATGCACGGTCTTTCTTTTGAATATCCGTTTCGCTTGGCATTTGCAAAATCACGGTTTTAATTTGTTCAACAGTGGGGAAGTCTCTAAAACCTTGGGTGCGTGTCATTGCAAGTTCTTTCAAACTTGGTTTTAAGTAGGCAATATCATTGGGTTTGATGCTTTTTCTAAAACCCTGTTCGTTTGAAAGCCAAATGTAAAAATCACGCACATTTGCTAAAATTGCATTAACCGTGTGTTGGCTATAAACTTCACCAGTTTCTTTTTTACCTTTTTGCAAAAGATATTCCTTAAAACTGAGTGCAAGTTCAGAATTAAAAATTGAAAAATCCGCATAGTGCGTGAACTCTTCAATTCTAATAATACACTTCCTTGCTTGGTCAACAGATTTTATGGATTTCTGCTTTGCACCTGAAAGGTATTTGAAATAACGGTGCTTTATGCGTTCATTTTTTGCATTAAAACATTGGGTTGAAGTGAAGTTTTTATTGTTTTTAGACATATATTTATAAATAATTAAAAAGTGGAAAATAGAGTTTGTTCTTGAGGAATGTGATAATTACTCTTTGTTGAACTTTTTGATGTTTGCAGCAAATGTAAAAAATGCTTTTCTGCATCCTCGCTTTTAACAGTTTTACGAAGAGTTTTATTGCATATATTACACATTCCATGCAAAACGAAACACTTGCCATTAATATGTTTTGATAACTTTAAATCATCATTAACGGAAGTTCTTTTAGTTTTACACTTCAAACATAAAAACTCATTTGGTTGACATTTGAACTTTTTTGCTTGATTTTTCTGTGTAATAAACTCTTTTACAACAAAGCCGTTGAACATCAAAGGTTTTGAAGTGTCTATTGCAGGAAGACCTTCCGCATGCCAATTTAGAACGGTCTTCTTGCAAACTCTTAACCTTTTAGCAAGTTCTTCAACTGTATAACTTACACCAATTTTTATTAAATTTGGGTTTGGTTTTCGGTTATTCTTCTTTCTTATGAAAGGCTTTTTCTTGTGCATTTTCATAAAAGACAACCATTAATTGCTACTGGGCTTGACTGTTGCGGCTTTGCATTTTCTGTTTTGCATGGAATGATTTCTTTGGGCTTTTCTTCCATTGAGTGCCTTGATTTTTCAATGAACTTTAAAATATCATCGTAATCATACTTCACAAGCCTGCCAACCTTTATATAAGGCAAGTTATAACGCTTTGAACACAACCACACGGCGAGGGTGCCAGATGAAACGCCCAGCAGTTCGGCAGCTTCCTGTCTACTAAGTAACTTTTTTGGTAAGGTATTACTCAAAACCTCTTTTTTGTTTATGGACATAACTATATATTTAATTATGTCAAAAGTAGAATACACCAATTTAATTAAATTCACGCATATGAATACTCCAATTTTACTCCGATTTCACACCAAAAACGGAGTAATAAACTTTTTGATTGTGCAAAATATATGGTTTATAGTGGTGGTTTTGGAAAAAATTAGAAACATTGTGTTTTTTAAAGAATTTGGAAACAGAGGTTTGTTGAGAATTATTTAGTGTGCAGTGCGGCAATGGTGCGGCAATAGGAAATTTTAAAACGCTTTCCAAAACTTTGGAAAAGCCCCAAACCCTTATAATACAAGACTTTAACACTGGTGCCACAAACAGGAATCGAACCCGCGACCTACTCGTTACGAATGAGTTGCTCTACCAACTGAGCTATTGTGGCATAAGAAATATAACACCTTGTAAAATACACAAATTAAGCGATGTCAAGATTTTTACATAATAAAACTTGATTTTTTTAAATAAATTATATACAAAGCATAAACTTGATCTGCTATAATAAATGAAAATCCTTGAAATCTTAGGGGGGAAGCCACTCAAAGGTGAAATTTACATTGCCGGTGCAAAAAACGCTTCAATGCCAATTATCATTGCATCAATTTTGTCTTCAGAACCTTGCCTGATACATAATGTTCCACATGTTTCCGATATTACGAATCTACTGCGAATTTTAACGAGTATAGGTACGCAAATTACAATTGATGGCAATCACACGGAAAATCCCTCGAAAACCATCTTAATACAGTCACAAAATCTTTCTTCAGAAGTTACAGATTATAACATTACAAAACTCATTAGAACATCGGTCCTTTTACTTGGACCTCTTCTTGCTAAAAATGGTTATGTTAAACTCGCAAGACCGGGTGGTTGCAACATTGGAGACCGCAAAATTGACTTACACATTATGGCAATGGAAAAACTGGGTGCAGTTGTGGTGGAAACAGATAACTATATTGAAGCCAAAGCACCAAATGGTCTTGTTGGAACGGAAATAGAATTTCCATTCGTTTCTGTTGGTGCAACAGAAAACGCAATAACGGCAAGTGTTACAGCCAAAGGTGTAACAACTTTAAAAAATGTCGCAATTGAACCGGAGATTGAAGATTTAATAAATTTTTTAAATAAACTTGGTGCAAAAATTTATAAAACATCGGAGCGCGAACTGACAATTCATGGTGTAGAAAAACTTGGATCAACAGAACATAGTATCATTCAAGACCGCATAGAGGCAGCAACTTATGCAATTGCTGCAGCAATTACAGACGGAAGCATAATTCTTCACAACTGCCCTATGTCTGTCTTTGAGTATATACATGAAATTTTGGAAAGTGTTGGTGTAAATATTCAAAATTATAACACAAATGGCATTATTGTAACACGATCAAAAAATGGTTTAAAACCAATTGAAGTTGAAACAAGACCGTACCCGTTATTTCCAACAGATCTCCAGCCACAATTAATGACACTACTTTCTTTGACAAAAGGTATATCTATTATTACAGAGAGTATTTTTGAAAACAGATTGCAACATGTTTCAGAATTAAGAAAACTTGGTGCAAACATTACAGTGAACGGCAATGTTGCAACAATTTATGGAGTGGACATATTACATTCAGGAATTGTTGAAAGCACTGATCTTCGCGCCGGTGCAGCATTAGTACTTGCCGGACTCGCGTCCAAAGAAAAAATTATGGTTGAAAGTGCACAATACATTGACAGGGGCTATCAAACCTTTGTTAAAAATTTAACAAGATGTGGCGCACACATTAAATTAAAATACAATTAAATTATACTTTGCGCCTTTTTAAGTGCCTGCCTGTAAAGAGAATTCCTCGGATTACGAACATCAAATGAAATGGCTTTGGAAAAGTCTCCAATTGCAAGATCCGGGCGAAGAAGTTGTATATAATTCATACCTCTGTTATAAAACATACATGATGTAAAATAATGATATTCCAAATGAATTTTTTCCATTTTAGAGATAAGTCTATCACACACATCAAGTGCTCTGCTCCATTGACGCTTTTGAAAAAATCTTAAGGATTTCCAAAAATCATCTTCAATATTACTTTCTTTAAAAATTGAAAGATGTATAAGAGTTTTTTGTTTTTCTATCATATCCTTTACCGGATTTTTAAAATGAAGATTCTCTTCATCAATGTTGATCGGAATATCTCTATTGGGATTATTTTGATGATATAAAAACTGTGCCTTTGAAAGATCTTTTTCTTTTGCTTGTAAATTACCTAAAATATGATGCAATGTTGCACGATTATAATATAGTGAGTAACCAATAAAATGATATACAGCATGATACGAATAAGCAGTTTCACATGCTTCTTTAAAGAATTTGCTTGCTTGCGAATAATCACACTTACCATAAAAACAACACGCAATAAGATTGTAAACTGCAGAGTCTTGTGGAAAGCTTTGCAACAATTGATAACAAATATTCAGTGTTTGGTTATAATCTTTGTTATAATAACATTGCAATAATTGATTTAATTCCGGTAAATTATGTGATTCAAAAAACGGCGTTTCTAAAATATCACTTTGTGTATTAGTAAAATTAATGGATTGTGTATCCGAATAAAATGATTCAAGGTTTATCATAGTATAAAACTTAAAAATTGTTGAAAAGCTTTTCCTCTGTGTGATATTATATCTTTTTCCGTTCCACTCATTTGTGCAAATGTTTTGGTATAGTTTTCCGGAATGAATATTGGATCATACCCAAAACCTTCATCGTTAATAAACTGAAAAGAAATAAAACCGTTAACATTTGAAGTAAAATGTAAAAGCTTATTATTAATTCTTGCACAGATATCACAAACAAACCTAGCTTTAATATGTTTTTGTAACGGTTTTTGAAAGATTTTTGAAAGCATATCTTTTATCACCAAAAATGCTTCTTTGTTTGTTTTGAACTGTTTAAGAAATCTTGATGAATTGACAGACGGAAAGTTGTTAAGGTCTGGAATCTCAAAACCGGAATCTTCAGCAATTACAAAGCTACCATCAGCTTGATTGCCATAATACTGCTCATAATGTATAAACTTTATTTCAGAATTTTCATAAAATGTTTTACCATTTTCTTCCGGTTCCACAATGCTATATTCAAGCGGTTTTACTGTAATTTTATGTGTAAGAATATTACTTACAATGCGTTGCAATTCAACAATTTTGTTTTTATTTGTTGTAGCAAAATGCAAAGTTATCATTTTTTTGTTCTAAATTATCAAAAATCACCTACATATAAAACAAAGAACAGTAAAAAGCTAATGTCAAATAAATTTCTTGACTTATTTAAAAAGATTAAACCAAAACCCTGCGTCCATTTAGCCCGCGTGATGGAATGGTAGACATAACGGACTTAAAATCCGTGGCCTATTGCAGGCGTGGCGGTTCGAGTCCGCCCGCGGGCACCATCTTTTTTTTATGCAAAAACATATAAGAATTCTTGTAATTTTTACTTCTACAATTCTTGCAATTAGTGGTATTATTTCTACATTAATTGAAACTGAAATCTGGAAAACATCTACATTCATTCGCTCAAATATTATTCGCTTTCATGTTTCCTGGAGTATTATTTCGTGTATTGTGATTGGTATTTTACTAGAAAATCATGTTAAAAAGGTCATAAAATATAAAAAATCCAAAAAGAAGTTTCTTGGCGGTTTATCTTTAACACTATTTTTCCTAATACTTTTTACAAGCTTCATTATAAGGCATATCAAAATTTCAACAATTCATTCAATAGCAACTACAACACACTGGGTTTTGGGTTTATTTCTAATATTCACATTTCTTCTACACTTTTTTGCAAAGAAAAAAGCATGATACTTTACCATTTAAACAATATTTCTACGCCATTCAGACGGTTCAAAACTTCTTTTTGAAATTTTCGTACCAGGTGCAGACTGAAACCTTTTGTATTCTGAAGTATTAATCAACTTCCATATTTTTTCAACAATCTCCACATCAAAAGTTGTCAACTCTTCAGGTTGCTTATTATTTTCAATAAACTCAAACAAAATTGCATCAAGAATTTCATATTTCGGCAAGGAATCGCTGTCTTTTTGGTTTTCCTTCAATTCTGCAGATGGCTCTTTTAAGATAATACG
>Ga0222713_10005357_pt1 | contig 12490 bp, 15 predicted proteins | sample C33_649DmetaG_FD_165061 | JGI IMG/M metagenome (GOLD analysis project Ga0222713, IMG submission 165061) | Estuarine water microbial communities from San Francisco Bay, California, United States - C33_649D | ecosystem: Environmental > Aquatic > Marine > Unclassified | place: USA: California...
GGTAACGCGCAACCCCGTGCTTTCTCTAGCGTCAGGTCTCTGCGGTCTCAAACAAGTCTCAACATGAGACAAAAATAAGACGGTGCCCCCGCCCCATGTGGAGCGTTCAATCGTTCAATAGTTCAATAGGATGGTCTCAAACTAGAACCGATAGGGCCTAGTGCTTGTCACTTTTGCTGAGTTTGCGCGGATTAAGGGTTGTGCAAAAGGCACCGTCACTGCAGCTACTAAAGGGCGCATTGCTGATGCAGTAGTTGAACGTGAGGGCAAACGTTGGATTGATCGTGAGCTTGGGCTAGAGCTATGGGATAAGAACACCAAGGCGACATACAACGCGAAGGTGAAGATGGTGGGCCATGCGCCGCGGCCCAGACCGGTGGAAGCGAGCAACCCGCGTGAGCTCAAGGCAGCGATCAATGCGTTGCCTGATGATGCGATTCCTGAGTTGAATGAATCACGCGCAAGACGTGAGCACTATCAGGCGGAGCTAGCGAAGCTGCAGGTGGCGCAGCAGCGTAAGGAGCTGGTGCCTGCTGATGAGGTGAAGAAAGAGGCGTTTCAGATCGGGCGCAGCGTGCGGGAGGCGTTGGCAAACTTGGCGGATCGGCTTAGCCATCAGCTGGCGGGTGAGACTGACCCGGTGGTGATCCACCAGCTGCTGAGCGATGAGCATCGTGATGCGCTGCTGTCGCTGGTGGAGGTGGAGCGATGAGCGTCTGGCGCGCGGCGTTCATGGATGGGCTGCGGCCTGAGCGACCACTGACGGTGAGTGAGTGGGCGGATAAGCACCGGCGGCTGAGTAGCAAGGCATCGGCGGAGCCTGGCCCGTGGCGCACGGGTCGGACGCCGTATCTGCGGGAGCCGATGGACTGCCTGAGCAGCAACAGCCCGATCCAGCGAGTGGTGATGATGTTTGCGGCGCAGACGGGCAAGACCGAGGCGGGCAGCAATTGGCTTGGCTACACCATCGACCACGCGCCAGGCCCGTTGCTTGCTGTCCAGCCCACGGTGGAGATGGCGAAGAGGTTGAGTAAGCAGCGGTTGGAGTCGCTGATCAATGAGACGCCGTGCCTGGCTGAGAAGATTGCGCCGGCCAGAAGCCGTGATAGTGGCAACACGATGTTCAGCAAGGAGTATCCGGGAGGATTGCTCCTGCTCACCGGCGCCAACAGCGCAACGGGGCTGCGATCCACGCCATGCCGCTACATCTTTATGGATGAGGTGGACGCGTTTCCTCTGGATGTAGATGGCGAGGGCGACCCGGTGAGCCTTGCTGAGAAGCGGGCCACCACGTTCGCGCGGCGGAAGATCCTGCTCACCAGCACGCCGACCGTGAAGGACTTCAGCCGGATTGAGGCGGAGTATCAGCGGAGCGATCAGCGGCGGTTCTATGTGCCGTGTCCGTGCTGTTGTGCGATGCAGTGGTTGAAGTGGCCGCAGCTCAAGTGGGAACGCGATGAGCCGAGCACTGCGGTGTATGAGTGCGAGGTGTGCGGCGAGCGGTTCGCTGAGATTCACAAGCCGGCGATGCTGCGGCAGGGCGAGTGGCGGGCAACGGCACCGAGCGATGGCAAGACCGCTGGCTTCCAGCTGAGTGGGTTGTATTCCCCGCTGGGTTGGCTGAGCTGGGCCGACATGGTGGACGACTTTCTGCGGGCCAAGGCTGATGCGCCGATGCTCAAGTCGTTTGTGAACACCCGGCTGGCGGAGACATGGGAGGAGGACTACGCGAGCAAGGTGAGCGCAGTGGCGCTTATGGAGCGGTGCGAGGGCTACCTACCGGGCCAGCTGCCGGATGGTGCGCTGGCGGTCACCATCGGTGTGGACGTGCAGGGCGGTGGTGGATCCGTTGGTGATCGCTTGGCGGTGAGCGTCTGGGCCTGGGGCCGCCATGAGGAGGGCTGGCTGATCGACCATCAGGAGATCATGGGTGACCCGTGCCAGGCGGAGGTGTGGCAGCAGCTGGACGTGATCGTGCAGCACGAATGGGAACACGCGAGCGGGCGCAAGGTGCGCGCCGATGTGGTGGCGGTGGACTCTGGTGGCCACGCCACGGCGGAGGTGTATCAGTACGCGCGGGAGCGGCAACCGCAGGGCGTGATCGCCATCAAGGGCCAGAGTCAGCGTGGCAAGGCGCCGATTGGCAAGGGCAGCAAGGTTGACGTGAACTTCAAGGGCCGGACCTTGAAGCGTGGTGCGATGGTCTACCCGGTGGGTAGCGACACGATTAAGACGACGCTATTTGCGCGGTTGAAGCACAACGCAGTTGGTGATGGGTATCTGCACTTTCATGCGCAGACCGGGCCGGAATACTTTGAGCAGCTGACCGCTGAAAAGCAGGCGGTGCGTTTTGTGAAGGGTTTCCCGGTGCGTGAGTGGGTGAAGAAACCAAGCGCAAGGAATGAAGCGCTCGACTGTTTGGTGTACGCATACGCGGGATTAAATCGCCTCTATCAGCGTTATGACCGGAGATCTATCTGGGATCAGCTGGAGAAACGATTAGAGAGTGGCAGTGAGCCAAAGCGCAGAGCGCCGCTAAGATCCGGGCAGGCCGCGGCGTCGGCGTTCATCAGCAACTGGTAGAGCCGTGAACATCCCCGCCCAGATCAGAGCCGGCGACACGGTGAAGTGGCGAGATGAGGCCAGCCGTGACGTGTTTGGCAATGCAATCACCAGCGGCGGTGGCTGGACGCTGACCTACTACTTGCGTTTCAACCACAACAACGAAGGCGCGACGGTGGTTGGCACGGCCTACAGCACGGGCTGGGAGTTCAACATTTCACAGGCCACCAGCGCTGCGTTTGATGCTGGTGACTGGTATTGGCAGGCAGAAGCAACCAAGAGCGGTGAGCACATCACGCTTGGTGCTGGCCAGCTGACGGTTCTGGCGAGCCTGAGCTATACGGGCAACCCTTCAGCTTTTGATGGCCGCAGCCAAGCGCAGAAGGATCTGGATGCAGTGCAGGCTGCGATCCGCGCGCTGATCAGCGGCGGTGTGGTGCGTGAGTACAGCATCGGCAACCGCAGCCTGAAGAAATACGAGCTGCCAGATCTGCTGGCGTTGGAGGGCAAACTGAAGGCTGAGGTGAAGCGCGAACAGGCAGCGCAGCTGATGGCCAACGGCCTTGGCAATCCTCACAACCTCTACGTTCGCTTCTGATGGGCCTCCGCACGAACTTTCTGAGGGCCATGGGCCTGCAACGGATTCAAGAGGAGCCGGCACGGCCGCAGCGTTTGCGGATGTATGAGGGTGCGCGCGTTAGCCGGCTGACCAGCGACTGGGTGGCCAATGCCACCAGCGCCGACGCAGAGGTGCAGGGCAGCAATAAGAGGCTGCGGAACCGGGCCCGCCAGCTGGTGCGTGACAACGACTATGCGCGGCAGGCGGTGCGTGCGGTCAAGAACAACGTGATTGGCACGGGCATCAAGCTGCAGGCGCAGGTCAAGATGCAGCGCGGCGGGCGGCTGGATGAGATCACCAACGCTGCCATTGAGAAGGCATGGGCCAAGTGGGGCAAGAAAGAGACCTGCAACACGGCTGGCCGTTACAGCTGGACTGACATCGAGCGCATGGTGGTTGGTGCCATGTGCGAGTCAGGCGAGGTGTTTGTGCGCCTTGTGCGGCAACCGTTTGGCGGCAGCCGTGTGCCGTTCGCGTTGGAGATCATTGAGGCCGACCTGCTTGATGATGAATACACCGGCCGCAGCACGGTTGATGGCAACCAGTGGCGCATGGGCGTTGAGTGCGACAAGTGGGGCCGGCCGATTCAATACGCGTTCCTGAGCAAGCACCCTGGTGACATTCCGTTTGCCACTGGTGTGGTGACGCCGGGCCGTCACCGGCTGGTGCCTGCCAGCGAGATCATTCACCTGTATCTGGCTGATCGGCCTGGCCAAACGCGTGGCGTGACATGGTTTGCCAGCGCCATTAAGAACCTGCACCAGCTGGCCGGCTTCCAAGATGCTGAGGTGGTGCGTGCCCGCGCGAGCTCGGCGCTGATGGGCTTCATCACCAGCGATGAGGGTGAGCTGCTGGGTGATGAGATCTATGACCGCGAACGGGTCAGCAACTTTGAGCCCGGCGTGTTCAAGTATCTGGCGCCAGGCGAGAGCGTGACGGTGCCGGATTTGAATGCACCTGACGGGCAGTTTGAGCCGTTTATGCGCGCAATGCTTCGCAGCATGGCGGCCGGCCTCGGCTGCGCGTACACCACGATCAGCTCGGACTACAGTCAAAGCAACTACAGCAGCAGCCGGCTGAGCCTGATCGAGGAACGCGATCACTGGCGCAGCCTGCAGCAGTATCTGATCGACAACTTCCACCAGCCGATCTATGAGGCATGGCTTGAGATGGCCGTGTTGGGCGGTGAGCTGAACCTGCCGGTCTATGAGGCCGATCCTGACCGCTACCGCGCAGTGCGGTGGATGCCCCGCGGCTGGAGCTTCATCGACCCACAGAAGGAAGTGCTGGCCTACAAGGATGCGGTGCGCTGCGGCTTCAAGACACTGGGCGAGGTGGTGGCCGAGCAGGGCGGCGATCTGGATGAGCTGCTGGTCAACCGTCAGCGCGAGATGCAGCTGATTGAAGAGCTTGATCTTTACTTTGACACTGACCCCAGCATTGAGCATGAGGTTGCTGAAACGCCTGAGCAGGAGGCGACAGAGGAGCAGCCTGAGGCTGAGCCGATTCAACCTGCCGATAATGTGGAAGACAACCTAGATCAGCCGGACGATGGATCTGATGCGTGACTTAGAGGGTCAGCTGCTGAAGAGAGCGCAGCCGACTGATTTTGCGGTCAGTGAAGATGACCGCACGCTGGAGTTTCCTTTCAGCTCTGAGTTTGCAGTTTCGCGTTACTTTGGCAATGAGATTCTCAGCCATGAACGCGGTGCTGCTGATCTCAGCCGCCTAAATGATGGCGCTCCGCTGCTGTTCAACCATGACCCCAGCAAGGTGGTCGGTGTAGTTGAACGTGCGTGGATTGATGGTGAGAAAAAGCGCGGCTATGCCACCGTCAAGTTCAGCCGCAATGCCTTTGCTCAGGAAGTGCTCGCAGACGTGAAAGATGGCGTTCTGCGCAACGTAAGCTTTGGCTATGCAATCAATGAAATGGAGCAACGTGGAAGCGGCGATTTTATTGCTACTTCCTGGGCTCCTTATGAAGTGAGCGTGGTTAGCATACCCGCAGACCCCACTGTGGGTGTCGGGCGTTCTATCGACGCTGAACCCGCGGCACCAGCCGCACCACAACCCCCCGCTATGGAACCTGAGGTTTCCCAAATGGAAAACATCGCTGATCTCTCAGTGGTGCGGGCTGAGGCGGCTGCTGAGGCCGCTAAAGCAGAGCGCACCCGCATCGCCAGCATCTCTGCACTGTGCGACAAGCACGGCATGGAGGATCTGGGTCGCCAGATGATTGAAGGCGGCCGCAGCATTGATGAGGCCCGCGCTGCTGTTCTCGACAAGCTTGGTGCCAAGCCCGTTGAGACCGTGGCCCCTGTGGAAATGGCTCAGCAGGAGCGCGCCAACTACAGCCTGACCGCTGGTATCCGCGCAATGCTGACCGGCGACTGGTCCAGCCGCGAGGCCGGTCTGGTGCGCGAGCTCAGCAAGGAAGTTGAGAAGTCGGGCATCAGCAAGACCACTGAGCGCTCGTTCTTCGTTCCCTTCTCTGCTCTGGGCGGCCAGCGCGCCACCTACGTGACCTCTGGTGCCACCACCGGCGGCAACTTGGTTGCCACCGACCTGATGGCCGATGAGTTCATTGAGTTTCTGCGCAACAACGCGCTGATGCTCCAGCTGGGCGTGCGCACCATGCCCGGTCTGGTCGGCAACGTGGCGATCCCCCGCCGCTCCGGTGTCGCCTCGACCTACTACCTCAGCACTCAGACCACCGCGATCACTCAGTCGGAATCGACTTTTGATCAGGTGACCATGAGCCCGAAAAACCTGGCCGCCCTGTCCAAGTACAGCCGCCAGACTCTGCTGCAGGGCACCCCTGGCATTGAGGAGCTGGTGCGCCGTGACCTGACCGATGGCATCAACCTTGCCATCGACCTCGGCATCCTGAATGGCTCCGGTTCTTCCGGCCAGCCCACCGGCATCATGCAGACCTCCGGCATCGGCTCGGTGGCCATGGGCACCAACGGTGGCGCCATCACCGTTGAGAAGGTGGTGGATCTTGAGTCCGCTGTGATGCAGGCCAACGGCGTGGTGAACGCCGCAAACGTGGCCTACCTCACCAACTACAAGGTGTCGGCTGCTCTGAAGAAACTGCGCGCTGGTGGCTCCACCACCGGCGACGGTCCCTTCCTGGTGAACGATCAGCTGAACGCCATCGGCCGCGGCCCCACCCCCGCCAACCTCAACGGCTACCCGCTCGCTCTGACCAATCAGGTGCCCAGCAACCTGACCAAGGGCACCAGCAGCGGCGTCTGCTCCGCTCTGGTGATGGGTGACTTCTCTCAGGCCATGGTGGGCTTCTGGGGCAATGGCCTCGAGATCACCGTGGGCGAGGAGAGCGATGACTTCGCCAAGGCTCTGACCAGCGTTCGCGGCATCGTCACCTATGACGTGGCCGTGCGCGATCCCAAGAGCTTCGCTGCCATCCTCGACATCACCACCTGATAGGAGCCGGGGGCGGGCAACCGCCCCCCTTTTTTTGTGATGAAGGTTCTGATCTCCAGTGACTGTGCCGCACGAGGTGCATACCTAGAGGCCGGCAAGACCTATGAGCTGGACTCTGACGTGGCTGCGCAGCTGATCCGCATGGGTCGCGCTGTAGAGGCCCCGGCTGAGGAGGCCAAGCCCAAGCCTGCACGCAAGGCCAAGACCGATGCCGCTGACTGAAGACCTCGGCGTATTCCTCAACGATTTCGGCGTCAGCTGCACGGCTGGCGCCGTTACTGCTTTGGGGATCCTCGACATGCCGAGCGAGGTGGTAGCCGGCGGCATGGTGCTCAGCACTGACTACACGCTGACCGCCAGGGCGTCGGACTTCGGCAGCTTGAAGTACAACGACAGCATCACGGTGGCAGGCACGGCCTACACCGTGCGTGAGACGCGCCTGCTCGATGACGGTGCGTTTGTTGAAATCGGCCTGCAGAAGACATGACCCGCCGCGAACGCATCCTGGCTGCCATCCGCACGGCGCTGACCGGCACCGCGCAGGTGGGCACGCGCATTTACCGCAGCCGGGTGGAACCGCTCAGCCGCGGTGAGGCGCCGGCGTTGGTGGTGGAACCGCTGCAGGATCAGGCTGCGCAGAACACCGCGTTGCCAACACTGGACTGGAGCATGACGGTGCGGGTGAGCGTAATTGTGCGCAGCATCGTGCCCGATCAGGCCGCTGATCCGATTGTGGAAGACATGCACACAAAGCTCATGGCCGACCTAACGCTGGGCGGCTATGCGATGGACATCCAGCCACAAGCAGTGAGTTTTGATTTCGTTGAAGCGGATCAACCTGCTGGCGTAGTGATGTGCGATTACGTGGTGAGATACCGCACCAGCGTGACTAATCTGGCGAGTGCGTGATGGCTACGATGATGGACGAATACCACGGCCAGGGCGGGAGCTATCTGGTCGATGCCAAGACCGGAAAGCGGAAGCTCGTTGAGCGCACCGAGCCGGCTCCCAACCCCACACCTGAGGTGACCAGCGATGCCGCTCCTGTCTCGGAAACGCCTGATTCTGGCGAAGACTGAAACCACCTACGGCACCGATCCGATTCCTACCGCCGGCAGCAATGCTGTGCTGGTGCGAAACATCGAGGTGACCCCACTGCAGGCTGATGTTGTCACCCGTGACATCATCCGCCCGTATCTGGGCAACTATGAACAGCTGCTGGCCAACCAGCGCGTTGAGATCACCTTTGAGGTTGAGCTGGCCGGGTCGGGAGCCGCTGGCACTGCTCCGGCCTATGGCACGCTGCTCAAGGCTTGCGGCCTCTCTGAGACGGTGGTGGCCAGCACCAGCGTGACCTACGCGCCGGTGAGCAGCAGCTTCGACAGCTGCACCATCTACTTCAACAACGATGGTGTTCAGCACAAGATCACCGGTTGCCGCGGCACGCTGACCCTGAACGGTGAGGTGGGCACCATCCCCTTCATCTCTTTCACCTTCACCGGCATCTACAACGCTCCGACCGATACGGCTGCTGGCGCTGTGACCTACGGCAACCAAGCCACACCGGTGCTGTTTAAGGAAGGCAACACCACGGGCTTTCAGCTGTTCAGCTATAGCGGCTGCCTGCAGAGCGTTTCGTTGGATCTGGCCAATGAGATCCTCTACCGCGAACTGGTGGGCTGCACCAAGTCGGTCAACATCACCGACCGCAAGCCCAATGGCACTGTGGTGATCGAGGCGCCCACCATCGCAGCGAAGGATTATTGGACCATCGCTGTTGGTAACAGCACCGGAAACCTCACTTTCCAGCACGGCCAGACCGCCGGCAACCGTGTGACATTCACGGCGCCGACCGTGGACATCGCCAACCCGTCCTACACAGATCAGGATGGCATTCAGATGCTCAGCGTTCCTTACGTTGCGATGCCGACCGCGGCGGGCAATGATGAGCTGAGCCTGGCCTATACCTAAGCAGGAGCTACCGCATGGCGTTTGTTCTCAAGCAATCAGACACCTACAGCTGGCCGGTCACGTTTGAGGTTCCCACCGATGGTGGCCGGCATGAGCGTCAGACGTTTGATGGAGAGTTCAAACGCCTTCCCCAATCCCGCATCCGCGAGATGGGCAAGCTGATTGAAACCAATGAGATCACCGATGTTGAGGTGGCCTCTGAGGTGATGGTGGGCTGGAAGGGCATCACCGATGACAACGGCAAGGAAGTGCCATTCAGCCAGAAGGCACTTGAGCAGCTGATGGAAGTGCCGCTGCTGGCCACGCAGGTGGTTGCGGCTTACTTCCAGAGCCTGAGCGGGGCCAAGCGAAAAAACTGACAGCCGCCGCGGAGCATTGGGCACGCGGCGGTGAGATCGACAACACCGCAGATGATGCAGCGGTGTTTGGGATTGCGGCTCCCGACACTGATGGCGTCAAGGCGTTTGAAGTGTGGGAGGAGAACTGGCCAGCGGTGGAGATGTTCATGCGCTGCCAGACGCAATGGCGCACCAGCATGGGTGGGGCCATAGGGCTGGACTATGGCGCGCTGGAGTGGCTCCTTAGACTTTATGAAGTGAAGGATCAGCGTTCAGTGCTGGAGGATCTGCAGGTGATGGAGGCCGCAGCCCTGAACGTGCTCAACAAAAAGGAGAGCTAGCCATGGCGATGAACATGAGCGCTCTCCTGAACATCACGGCCAACGTCAAAGGCCGTGAGCAGATCGAGCGCCTTGGCAACAGCCTGCAGGGCGTGCAGGGCAAGGCCAAGAACTTGGCGGCCAGTTTCACCAGCCTGAGAGGTGGCCTAGCTGCCATCGGCGGCAGCGTGGCTGTGGCCGGCTTCAGTGCCATCGTGAAGAAAGCCGTTGATGCTGGTGATGCGCTGTACAACATGCAGCAGCAAACCGGCATTGCGGCAAAGGAGCTCACGGGTATCGCCAACGCTGCCAAGCTGGCGGACGTTGATACAGGCACCCTGATCAAGGGGATGACAAAGCTGAACGTGGCGTTGGTGAACGCCGCGGCCGGCAATAAAGACGCAGCGGCAAAGTTTGCAGCGCTGGGTATCAGCGTGAAGGGTGCAGACGGCCAGCTGCTGACTGCTGACAAGGCACTAAAGCAGGTGGCTGATCGCTTTGCCGACATGCCTGATGGTGCTGGCAAGGCTGCTGCTGCGGTCGCGTTATTTGGTAAAGCAGGCGTTGCATTGATCCCGCTGCTGAATGAAGGCGCAGCAGCGATGGATGAGTTCACATACAAGATCAGCGATGACTTCGCCGCGCGATCTGATCAGTTCAATGACACGCTTGCGATCCTTGGCATCAAGGCGCAGGGCTTTGGCCTAGAGCTGACTGATGCGCTGCTGCCGGCGTTGCAGTCAATCCTTGAGGTATTTAGCGAGCTGTTCAATACAAAGCAGGATTGGACTGCGCTGTTTGATGTCATCAAGGTTGGCATTCGCGTTGTCGCATCCGTGCTGCTTGCAATGGTCAAGCTGGTCGATGAGGCGGCCCGGCAGATTGTGACCTTCGCTCAGGTTGTCACGCGCACTATGCGTGGCGACTTTGCAGGTGCGTTTGAAGCTGGCCAGCAGTTTGTCGGCGGTTTCACGCAGCGCTTCCAGACCAGCATGGGTCAGTTTCAGCGTATCTGGACTGATGCCGCCAGCCCCGGCACTGGTATGCGACCGGGCGGCAGGGGCTATGAGGCACCCGATCAAAGCGGCGCCGCAGCGGCCGCAGCACGCGAGGCAGAGCGCGCCCGGCGTGAGGCAGAGCGTGCCGCAGAGCAGGCTGCCAAGGACTACAACACCGCGCTGGAGCGCAGCGTGGAGATCGCTGCAGACCTGCGCTACAAGATCCGCGACCTTGGCCTGCAAACGCAGGATCTGGGCGCTGTGGGCCTCGATGCCATCGGCAACAAATACCAAGGCGCACTCAACGACATTGAGAAGTCGCAGGCTGAGATCTTCCAGCAGATCCAGGACCTAGTGGATCTTTCCGGCGGTCAGCTGAAGTTTGAGGGTCTCCAGCAGTTGGCAAAGGACTACCTCAACGCACGTTCTGCCATGGCCTCGGCTGAGCGTGATGCTGCAGTGCAGAACCTTGCGCGGCAGGAAACTGGCGTGATGACCGGGTTAATGAAGGAATCCGGCACGCTCACCAATGACCCGCTGCGTCAGCTGGAGATCAATGAGCGCCTGCTGGAGATCCAGCGCGAGTTCCCCGATCTTTACGCGCGCCAAGCCGATGAGATCCGCAGGCTTGTGGAGTTGTCTGCTGGCCTGACCGAGCAGCAGCAGAAGATCAAGGATGCCGTCATGCAAGCCGGCGAGGCCGTGCAGAGCTCACTGGCCAATGCCATGAGCAGCGCTGTGACGGCGGTGGTCACGGGTGTCGGCAGCATCAAGCAATCGCTAGGCGACATGTTCAAAAGCATCGGCCAAGCGTTTGTTCAGATGGCCGCGCAGATCATCGCCAAGATGCTTGTCATGGCCGCCGTGGGCGCCATCCTCAAAGCGCTGGGCGTTCCGATGCCCGGTGGTGGCGGTGGCTTCAGCATGGACAGCACGCCCCTTGGCGCTGGTGGCGGATCCGTGGGTGGCATCGGCACTCTGGGCCCTAACTTTGGCCTGCCTGCACGCGCCAATGGCGGCCCGGTGGCGGCACGCCGGCCGGTGCTGGTGGGTGAGCGTGGCCCTGAGGTGCTGGTGCCTGGCAGCAGCGGCAACGTGATGAACAACGACAAACTGCGGGAGGCCATGGGTGCATCGCCTACACAGCGCGCTGCAGCACCGATGCTGAGCATGACCTTTGAGACCACTAACATCGGCGGCACGGAATACGTAAGCCGTGATCAGCTTGAGGCCGCCATGCGCGAAACACGCCGCGCAGCATCACGCGATGGCGCCAAGCGTGGCATGAGCATGACCCTCGATAGACTGCAGCAGAGCCCATCTACCCGGACCCGTGTGGGGCTGCGCTGATGAGCACACCATTCCCTGAGATCAAACCCACAGGCCGGTCTTTCAAGCTCGGCACGTATCCAACCAAGGTCTACCGGGCCTTGTCTGGTGCCACGGTAAAACGCAGCTTTGGCAACCGGGCCACCGGCTTTGAGCTGCAGCTGGACTACCAGAACGTGGGCGACAGTGTGATCGCTGCGCTGCTGGCGCACTACACCACAACCTCCGGCGGCTTTGCCCGTTTCACCGTGCCTGATGTGTTGTTCTCTGGCATGGACAGCACTGTGCGCAGCTACATCCAAGCGCCGGTTGGCATCCGCTGGGAGTATGCAGACGCACCGGCTGTGCAGAGTGTCTTCAAGGGCATCAGCAATGTGCGGATCACGTTGCTCGGGGAGCTGGATGGATGAGCGACATTCGCATCTGCCAGTTCTTCAAGCTGCGCACCACTGATGGCGTCACCCATCGCTATCAGAACTACTTTGTGGGGCAGAACGCCAGCCTGCAGAGCGAGAGCTACGCGTTTGCACCGTTCCGCGCAGACGGCTCACTGGCAGCGCTGAACGGTGAAAACCAGCAGCTGCAAGTGCTGTTCCCGCATGTGGATTTCGCGCTGGTGTTGGTAGAGCGCGGTGATGGCAATCGCCTGAGCGAGCTGGAGTTGACCACGGCCTGGCTCAATGCCACCGGCGCCATCACCAACACCGTCACCGATTACTTCATCGGCCTTGGCGCCAGTTTCAGTGACACCACCATCGAGCTGCGTTTCAGGTCAGCAGTCGACAGCGTTGGCTCCAGCTTCCCGGCGCGCACCTTCACGCGCGATCTGGTGGGCCCGCTGCCACTCAACGCAGAGCTCTACCTGCGATGAATGATCTGGTGGGGTTGCGCTACGGCTGGGGGCAT
>Ga0222713_10005361_pt1 | contig 12486 bp, 9 predicted proteins | sample C33_649DmetaG_FD_165061 | JGI IMG/M metagenome (GOLD analysis project Ga0222713, IMG submission 165061) | Estuarine water microbial communities from San Francisco Bay, California, United States - C33_649D | ecosystem: Environmental > Aquatic > Marine > Unclassified | place: USA: California...
GAGGCCTTGCGTGTACTGGGCGATGAGGCGCTGGCGTTCAAGGACGAGATCGAGCTGGTGCGCGGCGCAAGCAATGCCTTCGACAAAGACGCTTATCTGCGGGGCGAGATGACACCGGTATTCTTTGGTACTGCTCTCGGTAATTTCGGAGTGCGCGAGATGCTGGATGATTTCGTCGAATGGGCTCCCCCTCCGAAGCCTCGCGCAACAGAGACCCGCGAAGTCGCGGCCATCGAGCCCAGCTTCAGCGGCTTCATATTCAAGATCCAGGCGAACATGGATCCGAACCACCGCGATCGCATCGCGTTCATGCGCATCTGCTCGGGTCAGTACAGCAAGGGCATGAAGATGCGGCATAATCGCATCGGAAAAGAGATCAAGATCGCCGACGCCGTGACTTTTCTGGCAGGCGACCGCTCCCAGGCAGAGGCGGCCGTGTCAGGCGATATCATTGGCTTGCACAACCACGGTACCATCCAGATTGGCGACACCTTCACCGAAGGCGAGGAACTCAAGTTTCAGGGTATTCCCCATTTTGCGCCGGAATTATTCAAGCGCATCCGTCTGACCGACCCATTAAAAGTCAAGCAACTGCAGAAGGGGCTCACCCAGCTGTCCGAGGAAGGCTCGACCCAGGTGTTCATGCCGCTGCGCAATAATGACCTGATCGTAGGCGCCGTCGGTGCGCTGCAATTCGAAGTTGTCGCCTTCCGACTGAAGGACGAGTACAAAGTCGATTGCCTCTATGAGCCTGTGACCGTGTATGTGGCCCGTTGGGTGGATTCGAAAAACAAGGCGAAACTGGATGAGTTTCGCAAGAAAGCCTACGAGAATCTGGCGGTCGATGGTGGCGGCTATCTCACGTATCTGGCCCCGACTCGGGTCAATCTGAGTCTGATGGAAGAGCGCTGGCCCGACATCGAGTTCCGTGCGACCCGCGAGCACTAAAGCGACAAATGAGCAGTAATGACTAACACCTGTCATATGAGTTTTTCTGTCAGCGCCAGCGATGGTAAGGCGCGCCGCGGCTGCATGCAGTTTCCGCGTGGTGAGATCCAGACACCGGCCTTTATGCCAGTGGGTACCTATGGCTCGGTCAAAGGCCTCAATCCGCAACAGGTTGCTGACACCGGTGCCCAGATTCTGCTCGGCAATACTTTTCACTTGATGTTGCGCCCGGGTACCGCGGTGATTCAGCAACACGGCGACCTGCATGACTTCATGCACTGGCCTAAACCGATTCTCACCGACTCGGGCGGATTTCAGGTATTTAGCCTGGGTGAGATGCGCAAGATCAGCGAAGAGGGAGTCCGCTTCCGATCACCCGTGGATGGTGCCGATATCTTTCTTGGCCCGGAATCCGCCATCGAAGTGCAGCAGCAGCTCGGTTCCGACATTATTATGGTGTTTGATGAGTGCACGCCGTATCCGGCGACGGAGTCTGCAGCTCGGCAGTCCATGGAACTGTCCATGCGTTGGGCGCGGCGTTGCAAGACGCGTCACGGCGACCACCCCTCGGCACTTTTTGGTATCGTGCAGGGCGGCATGTACACCGGCCTGCGCGAGCGGTCCCTCGCCGGACTGATTGATATCGGCTTCGATGGCTATGCCATCGGCGGCCTGTCAGTCGGTGAACCAAAGGCGGAGATGCAGGCCGTGATCGAGCATCTGGCGCACCAGCTGCCAGCGGATCGACCCCGCTACTTGATGGGTGTCGGCACACCGCGCGATCTCGTCTATGCGGTATCTCAGGGCATCGACATGTTTGACTGCGTCATGCCAACCCGCAACGCCCGCAACGGCTATCTGTTTACCTCGGGTGGCCTGCTGCGCCTTCGCAACAGCCGCTACCGCACTGACACGGCACGGCTGGACCCGCGCTGCGACTGCTATACCTGCCGCAATTTCAGTCGTGCCTATCTCCATCATCTGGACAAATGCCGCGAAATTCTTGGCTCCCAGCTCAACACGCTCCACAATTTGCACTACTACCAGACCCTGATGCGTGGTTTGCGCAGTGCCATAGAACAGGGTAGATTGAGCGCCTTTGTCAGCCAGTTCCTGGCGGATCAGGAGGCGTTGGATGCCGACCACGCGGAGGCCGAGGCCTGACCCGCGAGCTGCCATTGACTTGAATACCCGGCATTTGTCCCAACAATGACAGGACTGACAACCATAATCCGGTAAAATGCCCGGTCCGGACCCCACTCCGGCCGGCGCAGAGAGCCGGAAACCCGCGCTTTACGCGGCCCATTGAGAAAAACCGAGAGCGAGATGATGAACTTCCTATTTCCCACCGCCTATGCCCAGGAACCCGGCGCGCCGTCCATGACCTACAACCTGATTCTGTTCGGCGGCATGTTTGTCCTGTTTTACCTGATCCTGTGGCGACCCCAGTCCAAACGCGCCAAGGAGCACAAGGAATTGATCAGCAGCATCACCAAAGGCGATGAAGTCCTGACCAGTGGTGGTTTGCTGGGCAAGGTGACGCGGGTCAGCGACGAATACATCGCAATCCAGGTCGCCGAAGGCGTGGAACTCAAGGTTCAGAAGGCTTCCGTCGCCGCCGCACTGCCCAAGGGCACAATCAACCAGATTTAATCTGATCCGGATTTGGAGAGCGGCTGCAAGGCCAGACAGAGCATTATGTTGAACAGATACCCGGCGTGGAAGAATATTCTCATCCTCTTGGTCGTCATCCTCGGGCTGCTTTACTCCGTGCCCAACCTCTATCCCGACGACGAAGCCATTCAGATTACCGGCACCAACCTCGATCTTAATCAGTCAGACCTTGCGGTAGTGACCACTGCCCTGGAGGCTGCCCAGATCGATTTCTTCGGCGTCGAATTCGAAGAGACCTCGATCATGGTGCGCTTCAATTCGGTTGAAGAACAGTTGCGTGCGAAGACAGCGATCGAGGATGCGCTGGGAGACGGATACATTATCGCGCTGAACCTGGCGCCGACCACGCCCTCCTGGCTGCAGGCTATCGGTGCCGGCAAGATGAATCTCGGCCTGGATCTGCAGGGTGGTGTGCACTTCCTGATGGAAGTCGACATGGACGCTGCCATTGAACGACGCATGGAAGACAACCTGAGTAACGTGCGCACGATTCTGCGAGAACAGCGTATCCGCACGCGCGGCCTTAACCTGATCGACAACACCCATCTCGAGATTCGGTTTGCCGATACTGACGATCGCAGTCAGGCGCGCGCCGAACTCGTCGACGATTTTCCGGAACTGCAATTCCAGAATCGTGAGGAAGAGGGTGTGTTTATCCTCGACCTGCGCATGACCCCGGAGACGATCCTGCAAATTCAACGCGACACCTTGCAGGCCAATCGCACCACAATCGCCAATCGCGTCGATGCGCTCGGTGTGGCAGAGCCGACCGTGCAGCAGCAGGGCGCCGATCGCATCGTGGTGGAACTGCCGGGTGTGCAGGATCCCGCCCAGGCCATTCAGTTCCTGCAGCGCATCGCCACGCTGGAATTCCACCTCGAAGCCGCGCTCGGCGCTTCGTCGTTATCCTATGAAACCTATATCAATCCAGATGGCGTGCCGATCAATGTCGACAACGACGTGATCCTGCAGGGCGATCGCATTTCCAATGTACGCTCCACTCTGGACCAGAATGGCCTGCCCCAGGTGCAGATCAATCTCGATGCCCAGGGTGGCAACCAGATCAACCGCGTTACGCGCGACAACGTTGGTCGCAACATGGACATCCTCCTGAGCGAGACGAAGTCACGCACCAATACCGTCATCAATGAGGCGGGTGAGCAGGTTGATGAGACGGAATTCTATGAAGAGAAGCGTTTGATCAGCCATGCAACCATTCGCACGGCATTACCGCGCACCTTCGTCATCACCGGTCTGTCCTCCACCGAAGCCAATGAACTGTCACGCTTGATCAGCTCCGGCTCGCTGGCAGCGCCGATGACGATCGTTGAGCAGTCAGTGATCGGTCCGTCCATGGGCGCTGAGAATCTGGAGCAGGGTATTCGCGGTGTGCAGGTCGCAGCCGCTCTCGTCATCCTGTTCATGCTCTTCTATTACCGTTTGTTTGGTCTGGCTGCGAACATAGCGCTGATCATGAATATCCTGCTGATTTTCGCAGTCATGTCCTCGATCATTCCGGCGACTCTCACCTTGCCGGGCATCGTCGGTATTGTACTGACAGTCGGTATGGCGGTGGATGCGAACGTACTTATCTTCACGCGTATAAGAGAGGAGTTGAACGACGGGGCGCCACCCCAGCGGGCCATCGACTCCGGTTATGATCGTGCCTTTACCACGATTCTCGATGCCAACCTGACGACCTTCCTCGTCGCGGTGGTGTTATTCACGATCGGCAGCGGTCCCGTCAAGGGCTTCGCCGTGACCTTGATGATCGGTATCGTCACCTCGATGTTTACAGCCATCGTGGGAACCCGGGCGCTGATCAATCTGATTTATGGCGGACGCAAGGTGGACACACTCTCCATTGGCGGTACCTTACAACCGAAACCTGCCGAAAGCTGATCGGTGAGCAAAAACATGCGGAAAATTATGGCTGACAGAGAAATTGATTTCATGGGCGTGCGACACTTCGCAGGCATCGGTTCCATCGTGCTGGTGCTGGTGTCGCTGGTGTCGCTGGCGATCAACGGCCTGCAGTTTGGCCTCGATTTCACCAGCGGTACGTCGGTACGGCTGAGCTATTCCGAGCCGGTGGTGCTGGATCAGGTCAACAGCAGCCTGCAGGCCAATGGTTACGAAGACGCGGTCGTCGTCAGCTTTGGTTCGGATCGTGAAATTCGTATTATGCTCTCTGTCGATGATTCGATTCTCGAAAGTGATCAGGCGGCACACGCCGTTGCCGTGGGTGAAACCATCGCCGAACTGTTGCAGCGCGACTCCAGCAGTGAAGTAACGCTGCTCGGGTCGGATTTTGTGAGTGCGAAAGTCGGTGCGGAACTCGCGGAAGAGGGCGGACTCGGCATGCTCGTCGCGCTCGGGATCATCATGGTGTATATCGCACTGCGCTTTCAGTTCAAGTTTTCGGTGGGTGCGGTGGTAGCATTGGCCCACGATATCATCATAACGCTGGGTATATTTTCGCTGTTCAAGATGGAGTTCAATCTGAACACGCTGGCGGCGATACTGGCGATCATCGGTTACTCGTTGAACGACACGATTGTGGTATCGGACCGCATTCGTGAGAATTTCCGGCGCCTGCGCAGGGGCTCCCCTGAAGAGATGGTCAACATCTCGTTGAACCAGACTCTGGGTCGTACCTTGATCACTTCCTTGACGACCCTGCTTGTACTCGTGTCGATACTCTTCATCGGTGGCGAATCCACCCGCGGTTTTGCGATCGCCCTGATCATCGGCGTCGTCGTCGGCACCTACTCCTCCATCTATATTGCTTCCAATATCATCCTGCTGATGAAAGTCACCAAGGATGATCTCATGATTCCGGTCAAGGAAGGCTCCGAACTGGATGCTATTCCCTGAAGTTCCGGGCTCGCCCGGAATCTTCACCCCCCGATAAAGTTGCCGACCGGAACGGCGATACACTGGCAGAGTCGCTAAGAAATAGCGCTTGGCGACTTTTGTCATTGTTGCTATGTTTTAGCCCTTTGAATCTCCAGCTTCGACAGGAACGGGTACCCGGTATGAATAGCCGTGCAGCTTGGTCGCCGATCAGAGCAGTCGTGATGTGGTGGGCGACGTTGTTCGGGTGTGCTGTTTTGCCGTTACTGGCCTCGGCGCAATCCATTGAGCTGTTTCCCCGCCCGCCGGAATTGTTGCCGGCGATCAAATTCTGGACCCGGATCTATACCGAAGTCGATACCGCCAGTGGTTTCTTGCACGACGCCCAGAACCTGTCCGTGGTCTATGCCAGTCTGCCTCTGGACCGGGCACTGATTGAGTCTACGCGCAGTCGAATCCAGGAAGACCTGCGAACTCTCGCCAGCGGACGCCGCACCAATCTCACGCGCAGTGCCCAGGATGTCTTGGCGCAGTGGCCAGCCGATGTCAGCAATGAGACCTTGCGCATTGCGGCAACCAATGTGCGCTGGCAGTTGGGCCAGTCCGATCGATTTCTGGCTGGTCTGCAGCGCTCGGGCGCCTATCGAAAACACATCGATGCGGTGATACGCGAGAAGCGCTTGCCGCCGGCACTCGCCGTGCTGCCCCATGTCGAGTCCTCATTTAATCCTGGCGCCTATTCCAGCGCCTCAGCCGCCGGCATGTGGCAGTTTGGACGTGCCACCGGCCAACGTTTCATGCGCATCGATCATATCGTCGATGAACGCATGGACCCCTACATGGCGACCAATGCAGCGATGAGTCTGCTGGAATATAACTACAGCGTACTCGGTACCTGGCCACTGGCGCTGACTGCCTATAACCACGGCGTGGGAGGCATCACCCGTGCCGTGCGCGAGATGGGCACCACTGACATCGGCAAGATTGCGGCCGAATACAAGGGGCGTGCCTTCGGCTTTGCCTCCCGCAATTTTTACGCCCAGTTTCTGGCCGTAAATGACGTCGAGCGTGACGCCTCCAAGTACTTCTCCGATATTCGCATGGCGACGCCACCCAATTTTCTCGAGGTACGCACCGATGCCTTCATTGACGCCGAAGTCTTCGCGCGCTCTGTGGGTATCAGTCTCGAACAGTTGCAGGCCGACAATCCGGCATTGCGACCCGCCGTGTGGGAGGGCAACAAGCGCATACCACAGGGATTCCCGGTGAAAGTAAGAGCCGAGGTGGTGAGTGGTGGGGATCTGCTGGCATTGGTGCCCGTGGATTTCAAGTTTGCCGTGCAGACACCGGACGTGGCTTATGTGGTCGTGCGTGGCGACAGCCTGTCTGTCATCGCTCGGCGCTTCAACACCACGGTGTCGAAACTCGTCGCACTCAATCAACTGCCGAGCAGCAATCGGATTGCCATCGGCCAGCGCCTGTTGCTGCCCCAGGACAATGTGCCGGAGCAACAACTGGTCGCTACCACCAGCACGGCAAACGAAGAGGGGATCTACACGGTTAGGCGCGGAGATACCGTCTCGCTGATTGCGGCACGTTACGGGGTTACCGAGCAGTCCCTGCTCAATATCAATGGCATTCAGGATCCGCACCGCATCTACCCCGGCCAGCGTATAACACTGCCGGGTTACGAGCGCAACGATCGCCAGTTGGCGGCAATCAATTCACAATCCGTGCCCACACCACCCACCGTGGTTCAATTCGCTGACACGGACGAGCCCGAACCACCCGCGCAGCCGCTGGAGGCACAGACCACAGCCAGCACACTGCCGCCGGAGTCGCCGGTGGATGCTGCCCCGGCCGCCGAGCAGTTAGCGTTGAATCTTGAAACGCTGCCACCCGCCGCCGTGTTGCCGGATAACCAGCAGCTCGATACGCCGGTTACCGAGGCAGATGAGGAGGCAGTTGCCCTCGACCCCGAGCTTGACGTCACTGCCAGCAATGTCCAGCTGAGTGAGTCGCTGTCAGCTGACCCCTCCGACTACTCTGTGGCAAGCAACAATACGATCGAGATTCAGGCTTCCGAGACGCTCGGGCATTATGCCGACTGGTTATCGATACGGGCCTGGGATCTGCGACGCCTCAACAACATGGCCTTCAGCGATCCTGTCATCATCGGCGACCGGCTGCGGCTGGATTTTTCCCGCGTCAACATCGCGGAATTTGAATTGAAGCGCCGTGAATTCCATGCCAATTTGCAACAGGAGTTCTTCAGCAATTTCCGCATCCAGGACGTGCAAGAGTATGAGGTGGCGCGCAACGACAACATCGGCATCATAGCCCGCAATCGTTATTCAACGCCGATCTGGTTGTTGCGCCAGTACAATCCGGACCTGGATTTCAATCGGATCCAGATTGGTCAACGCATCGTGTTTCCGTTGCTCGAAAAGGTCGAGTGATAGCCCGATCGTCTCAGGCTCTCAGCAGGTCTTCAAACAACTGCGCGTAACGTGCGCGCACATTGGCTAATTCAAACGCATCGAGCGCCTGTTGAGGCAGTGGTCGTCCACCACGACGCCAATCTAACCACTCTGTCAGCCGGTCGGCGATGGTCGTCGCATCGACCTTCAGGTTTCCGGTCACGGGATACCTGTGTGCCGGTGCGAGATACTCCGGATAGACCAGTGCATCCGGCGCCAGCGGGGCACACCCAGACAACACGGCTTCCTGAATTGCGAGTCCCTGGAAATCATGCCTCGCTGTCGACAGGACCACGTCACAGGTTCGTAGCAAATCGTAATACTGTTCGGCGGCCTCAATGTGGGCGAAGTGACCCCGTGGGAGGCCCGTGGTCGTTGCCAACTCATTGAGCAAGGTATCGATGGTAGTAAAAGCCACTGGCCGTTCGCGAAACTGTTCACCGACCACGTGCAGACGAATCGGCAACGAGCGCGAGTGTATCTCCTGTACCAGCGCCAGCAGCAGATCGGTCCCCTTGTCATACTCCCAGCGATGATTCCACACGACTTCGAGTCGGTCCGCTGACGTCTCGCGTCGCGACGAGCGAGCCAGTGCCGGTAGCGGTACCGGAATGACAGAACTGGCCCGCAGGCGCTGCCGCACCTCTGTTGGCAAGGTATCGGGCAGCCGTTGCAGCAATTTTTCGGCCCCATCGAGAAACGTAGCGCGGTTGAACGCACTGTTGAAGACGATCCGGTCGGCGCACAGCGCGGCATACAGGGGCACCAGGAGAGGCTCCACATTGTCGCTACGCTGTCGGCCAGCCGGATAGACGAACTGGTTCTCATGGAAATACACGATTGTCGGCAGTCGTGCGAGCTTGGGGATGAAGCCGCGCAGACTCGACAGGTCGACCATGGACGTTGCCAACAGAAGATCATACTCAGCCTGCAAGATTTCGCCTTCGGCGAATCCCCACAACAGACTGTTACCGCGCAGACGCCAGTTGAAATGTCGGGGCGGCAGCGACAGGCAAGTCCACGCATAGTCAGGAAATAGCCCCTGCAGCCGTTCACGCCACAACCGGTGACTGGTGGCGTCGTAGGCCGACAGAACGAGTATCCGCACTGTCATGGGAGCCGGTTTCCGCCGGCAAGCAAGGAGTGATTGAGATTTTGCAAAAACACATCCAACAAGGTAATTTGCCCGCAGCTGGCCCCGCTAAATCGGGTCTTCATCAGGTGTCGAGCTGCAGGTGAGAAACTATGGCTATTAAATTGTACGGCATGGCGTATAGCAACTATTACAACATGGTCAAGGCGATCCTTATCGAGAAGGGCATGGACTTCGAAGAGATCAATGTCCGCCCGAATCAGGAGCCCGGGTATCTTAACAAGAGTCCCATGGGCAAGGTTCCGTGTATTGAGACCGACGAGGGTTTTCTCACCGAGACAGCGGTAATCATCGACTACCTGGATGCGTTAGGGGAGGGTCGATCTTTCTATCCGGCGGCGCCATTTGCCCGAGCCAAGGTACAGGAGCTGATTCGGCATCTGGAGTTGTACATTGAGCTGCCGGCGCGCCGTCTCTACGGGGATGTTTTCTTCGGTCGTCCCGCGAGTGAGAGTGAAAAGGTGACTGTGAAGGCCTTGCTGGAGCGTGGCTTCGCTTCACTGAACAAGCTCGCCAAGTTTGATCCTTATATCGCCGGCAACCACATCAGCTATGCCGATTTCTATTTCCGCTTCTCAGTTGGTCTGGCCACAGTCGTCTGCAAGAAGGCCCTGAACTGGGACGCCTATAACGAGCTTCCCCATATCAAACAGCTTATGGAATTGCTCGATCAGCGTGAATCGATCAAGCGGGTGCTTGCCGATCAGGCCAAGGCAGCCTGACCTGATCGACTGGTAAGAGCACGACGGGAATGCCTCAGCGGTGCGGAGTACGTTCCAGGATTCCGACGTTGTGGGTCATGTCCAGGATAGTCTCGATATTGTCGGCGATATCTTCGACCGTCGCGCCCGGTCCCAGATCGACGCCGACATTTTCCCGTACATCGGCGGAATAGTACTTGCCTCCCAGCGCCTGGATGATGCGTCCGTTCGGCGCCTTGTCGCTGCACAGGAAGACGACGGCCGGGGTTACCAGTTCCGGTGCCAGTCGCTCAGCACTGCCTTCGAAGCCCGGCAGATCCATTGTCATGCGCGTGGCTGCGATAGGGGCAATCGCATTCGTGAAGATGTTGAACTTCGCTCCCTCGTAACGCAGGGTGTTCATGAAACCGACGAGTCCGAGCTTGGCCGCGCCGTAATTGCTCTGTCCGAAATTGCCAAACAATCCCGAGGTGGAGGTCGTCATGACGATGCGACCGTAATTCTGCGCCACCATGATGGGCCACACACACTTCGTTACGTTCATGCTGCCATTCAGATGCACATCGATGACGGCGTGCCAGTTCGAGATTTCCATTTTGGCAAAGGTCTTGTCACGCAGAATGCCGGCATTATTAACAAGAATATCGATGCGTCCCCACTTGGCCATGATCTCATCGACCATGCCCTGCACCGCGTCGAGATCGGTTACTGAAGCAGCATTCGCTATTGCGGTACCACCGGCATCACGAATTTCCTGTGCCACCTGTTCTGCCGCAGAAGTTGAGCCGCCACTGCCGTCGACTGCTCCACCCAGATCGTTGACAACTACCTTGGCCCCGCGACGGCCCAGCTCAAGGGCGTGTTGACGGCCGAGGCCACCGCCGGCGCCGGTGACGATGGCGACGCGGTTTTCAAATCCGATTTTCATACTGTTCCCCACAAGTGATGGCTGATTGCAGACCACGGATTCTATGCCGACAGCGACCTGAGCTGCAAACCTGTGCATCAGGCACGGGGCAATGCCGCAGAAAATTCGCTATGATGGCAACGCCTGCCTGAGAGCACAGGAAGAAATTGGCCCTATGACTGACATCAAACCCGTACCCGCCGCCACTGTCGTACTGGTGCGGGAAAATGCTGTGGATACCACACTGGAAGTGCTGCTGTTGCGGCGCAATTCCAAGCTCGTGTTTCATGGCGGGCATTGGGTGTTTCCCGGCGGCCGTGTCGACGCCGCTGATTTTGCCGCCTGCAGCACTGGACTCGAGTATCAGGCGGCGCGCAAGGCTGCCGTGCGAGAGACCCGGGAAGAAGCAGGCATTGCCTTGCAGGAACAGCGCTTGATCCACGTTGCCCATTGGACTACACCACCGAGTTTGCCGCGTCGCTTCTGCACCTGGTTCTTTGTCTATCCACTCACCGAGGCGGTCGCGGTCGAGGTCGATAATGACGAGATTCTTGAGTATCGCTGGATCACTCCGCAGCAGGCCTTGCAGGAGGCACAGCAGGAACTGCTGATTCTGCCGCGTCCGACCAAGGTCACCTTGCAAGACCTGCAAGCCCATCGCACTCTCGCCGAACTGGTTCCGGCTGTAACCGAGAGTAACATTCGCGTCTTTCCCGAGGGCTCGGTGTATTACCAACCTCAACAAATGGGCTGCAGCGAGCCCGAGTAACGCTCTAGTTGCGCTTGGAACTGACGCAATTTGTGGGCAGAAAAGCGCCGTAATCAGGGCTTTTTCAGGGCAAAGCTGCACACCACTCCGCCTGTCCTTTCGAGCCGGTTATTTGTCGGTTCCAGCCGCCTTAATGGCTTGCTTTTCTGGGTTGGTTAATGGGATAGTTGATCTCGCTTATGTGCAACAATCTGTTGTGGAAAGCGGTCAGGACCACTACCAGCGCCTGAACCTGTGCGGCGATGAATCAAGGTCTGAGACCCTGGTGTACCGCTGATAGTAATCCGAGGGAAACCCAGCGCGACTCATTCATCACCACACTAGCCAGAAGAGCCTCTATGTCGACTCCCACATTCGATAGCCTTCGAGAAACTCTGAAAAATCTTCGGCGTCGCCGAAGTCGGCTGAACCTGTTACGACAGGGCAGCTACCTTGTCATAGCACTGGCTGTGCTGGTTCTTTGTTCCAGTCTGCTGGCGAACTGGCTGGAGCTGAATCGCAGTAGCACCACTGCTCTGTTCGCAATGACCGTACTCGCGGCAGTCGGTCTCATCGCTTTTTTCCTGCTAACTCTGCGTCGCCAACACACCGATGATCGGCGTCTCGCCCATTATGTCGAAGATCATATTCCGGATCTCGAGCAACGCCTGCTGACCTCACTGGAGTTCACCGAGCAGGATCTGCAGCAGGGCAAGCGCGGCGTTTCCCAGCAATTCATCCGGCAACTGTGGCAGGATGCCCAGGAACATGTGCAGCAGCAGCAAGCGCAAGTCGAGTCGGTGACACCCGCTCGGGGTTCCTGGCTCTCGTTGGCTGCTGCCGTCGGCGTTGTCGGCGCGATCGGTCTTGCGTTTCTGTTGTCTGAGGCGCTGTCCACCTCCGCCAGCCGCTTGCTGTGGCCCTTTGCCATTGTCGAGCCGGTCACAGTGGTCGAGATCCTGCCAGACATCGAGATCTCCGTGGAGCCAGGCGATGTCGAACTGCAGCGCGGCGACAGC
>Ga0222713_10005365_pt1 | contig 12483 bp, 19 predicted proteins | sample C33_649DmetaG_FD_165061 | JGI IMG/M metagenome (GOLD analysis project Ga0222713, IMG submission 165061) | Estuarine water microbial communities from San Francisco Bay, California, United States - C33_649D | ecosystem: Environmental > Aquatic > Marine > Unclassified | place: USA: California...
TAAACACATAGGGACAGCAGGAGAACACTTAACGTGTAGTGTTCTTTTATTGTTTGGCTGGAACCCCACAATTATTGATGCGGAAGGTATGGACGTCCTGGCGGTCAGGAACCAGGACGTTCTTAGAATACAGGTAAAATCCACCAAAAAATCTTTGGATGGTTACAGCTACCAGTGGCAGGTATGTAAGAGCAACCCTAAGCGCAGCCTGTCTACAGATGACTGCGATATCGTAGCTTGTGTGGCGCTTGATATACGAAAAATAGCGTTTTTTCATGTCAATCATTTAAGAGAGCAACTTACTCGCCGTATTTTGGTCAATAAAATGTCAGCCGATGACATTGAGGCAAGAACCTGGGAAGAATCTTTAGAGAAAACGCAAGATTTTCTCAGATAGACCCCATAAAAATACATTTCTTCGTAGCAACTCTTATAAGTAATGTGCTATGTTGCGTTATGTATAACCAAAGTATAGGAGTTGTCTTATAGAAATATCATTTGTAGAAGCAGTGTTTCGTATTATAAGAGACCGGCGTGAACATAGTATTTACTATATGACGTCTGGTAATCTAAAAAACATGGAACACTATCGTGAAGTCATGGGCAACTTAGATTGCTTGGACCACGTGGAACAGGAACTCAAGAGCCTGCTAGAAAAACAGGAGCTATCTGATGGCTAAATCTAAATCCAAGATAGACTTGGAAGAAGTACAAAAAGGTGTTGAGGCGCTTTCTGAAGCGGCTAAACCCAATCTAGCGGACGTGTATGTAGAACATCCGCGCCTTAATCCAGACATGATCGGTAAAAGTCTGTTGGAACGTATGCCCAATCCTACGGGTTGGCGCATTCTTATCCTTCCGTATCAAGGAACGGCAAAGACCGCTGGCGGTATTTTCCTTCCAGGATCGGTACAGGAAAAAAGTCAGATATCAACCCAGGCCGGATACGTCCTGAAAGTTGGTCCCCTGGCTTACAAGGATACTGACAAATTCCCTAGTGGACCGTGGTGCGAGGAAAAACAGTGGGTAATGTTTGCCCGTTATGCTGGCTCCCGGTTCCAAATTGATGGGGGCGAGGTTCGCATCTTAAACGATGACGAGATCCTAGCCACAATCCTTGATCCTGAAGACATTCACCATTTGTAGGAGGTAAATCATGTCTGAAGAAGATGTAAAAGACGTCGAAATTGATGAAATTGGTGGCGACGTTGATGTAGAAATTGAAGCACCGGAAGTAGACGCTTCTAGTGATGATAACGATGAAAACTTTCAGCGGGCCGAAACGGCTACGCAGAAACGTATAGATCGTCTGACTAAAAAGATGCGAGAAGCGGAGCGGCGAGAAAAAGAAGCTATCCGTTACGCGCAGGCTGTTCAAACAGAAGCCTCTAATTTGAAAAGCCGCATGGATGCTTTAGACACAAATTATGTGTCTGAGTATTCCACACGTGTCAGCACTCAAATGCAGCAAGCTGAAGAAAAATTAGCTCGTGCTATTGAGATGGGAGATTCAGCCGCAACAGTTGATGCCCAGCGTGAAATGACACGGTTGGCTATTCAGGCTGATCGCGCAGAACAAGCCAAACATCAGCAAGAGATAACGCGTCAGCAAGCTTTAGCTGCGCAACAATATGCTACGCAACAACAACGTCAGCAGCCTCAGCAACCTAAACGTCCAGACCCAAAAGCGGAACAATGGGCGCTTAGAAACAGTTGGTTTGGCCAAGACGAAGCGATGACATATGCTGCGTTTGGTATCCATAAAACACTCATCGAAGATGAGGGCTTTGACCCGCAGAGCGATGACTATTATACTGAGCTAGATCGTCGTATTGCCGACAAGTTCGGCAGAGGCGCAAATGCTCCCAGCAGACGACCCGCTCAGACGGTTGCTGGAGCCTCAAGAACATCTTCTGGGCGCAGTGGAAAAAGGGTTCGTCTCACCCCGAGCCAGGTGTCAATAGCCAAAAAACTGGGTGTGCCGCTTGAAGAATACGCGAAATACGTGAAGGAGTAAGGAAAATGGCCGAACACGAAGATTTCTCTGAAGGTTTGTCCGTGGACCGGACACCTCGCGCTAACAAAACTCGGGAGAAAAAGGCTGTGCGTAAGCCTTGGGCTCCCCCGTCGATGCTCGAAGCACCGCCTGCGCCTGATGGCTTTAAACATCGTTGGATTCGCGCTGAAACGCGCGGCTTTGATGATACAAAGAACATCAGCTCCAAGATCCGGGAAGGTTGGGAATTGGTTCGTAAGGACGAATATCCTGACTTTGAAGCCCCGGTAGTCGAAACAGGTAAATACGAAGGTGTATTTGGGGTTGGCGGATTGATTCTCGCCAGAATACCGGAGGAGACCATTCAAGAGCGTTCTGATTACTTCAACAGTCGTAACCAGGACCAAATGAATGCTGTCGATCACGATATGATGCGCGAGAACGCTCACTCAACCATGCGGATCAGCAATGCTGATCGGCAATCTCGTGTAACCTTCGGTGGTCCTAAAAGATAATAGGATCGCCCCAATAGGAGAAAGTCCGACATGGCAAATCAAAATACTGCCTACGGTCTCCGTCCTATCGGGCTTGTTGGTAGCGGTGCAAATTCCACTGGCGTAACCCAGTACGAAATCGCTTCTAACAACACCAATGTGATTTATCAGTACGGCATCGTCGTGCCTTTGGCCGCTGGTGTTATTGATTATGCAGGTGCTACTGATGGTGGCACCACGCAGGCACTTGGTGTTCTGATGGGTGTGGAGTACGTTGACTCGGTTTCTAAGAAACCAGTCTGGATCAACTACTGGCCGGGCTCAGGTTCGGTTAGCGTTGATACTAACCATCCGGTTAAGGCTTTTGTGGCCGATAACCCCAATCAGCTCTTCAAAGTTGCTTCTGACGCTACTTTGACCAACCGCGCTACTGCGCTTGCGACAGTGTTTGCTAACGCTTCGCTAGGCACATCAGCTCGGACGGGAAGTAGCGACACTGGTGTGTCTAACAGCGCTCTCAGTGTAGCTTCAGTGGCTACTACGGCTACGTTACCTCTTCGTATAGTAGGCATCCTCGACGATGCTGCTAACGATGACTACACCGCAGCCGGCATTCCGCTGATTGTTCGTCTGAACGCGCACTTTAACGCTGGTACGCGACGGTTTGATTCTCAAACCACCGCTGACTCGACCGGCATTTAAGGAGGGCTAAACTATGGCTATTTCTCGCGCACAACTCGCGAAAGAGCTTGAGCCCGGACTTAATGCACTGTTCGGGTTAGAGTATGATCGTTACGAAAATGAGCATTCTGAAATCTTTGAAGAGGAGTCTTCGGACAGAGCCTTTGAGGAAGAAGTGATGCTTGGGGGCTTCTCAACGGCACCTGTTAAAAGTGAAGGCGGAGCCATCACTTTTGACGATGCTCAAGAGACGTACACGGCTCGTTACACACACGAGACCATCGCCCTGGCGTTCTCGATCACTGAAGAGGCTGTCGAAGATAACCTCTATGATCGTCTGGCTTCGCGTTACACCAAAGCTCTGGCCCGCTCTATGGCCCAGACAAAGCAAATCAAGGCTGCTTCTATATTGAACAACGCGTTCAATACAGGTGCTTATGCCATTGGTGACGGTGCAGCGCTTTGCTCGTCTTCTCACCCGAGCCTTTCGGGTAACCAGCGTAATGTTCTTTCAGTAGCTTCTGACCTCAACGAAACTTCGCTTGAGCAGATGCTGATTGACATTGCTGGTCTGACAGACGAACGTGGCCTCAAGATTGCTGTTCGCGGCATGAAGCTCATCATTCCGAAAGAGCTTCAGTTCATTGCGGAGCGAGTTATCAACTCAAACCTCCGTTCTGGCACCGCAGACAACGATCTGAACGCCATGAAGACAATGGGAATGCTTCCAGACGGTGCAGTGGTAAACCACTTCCTCGTCGATACAGATGCATTCTTCATCAAAACCGATGCTCCAAACGGCTTCAAGTACTTCAACCGTTCGCCGATTAAAACGGCAATGGAAGGAGACTTCGATACCGGCAACATGCGTTTCAAAGCGCGTGAGCGTTACAGCTTCGGTGTTTCCGACTGGCGTTGCGTATTCGGTACTCCCGGCGCAGCGTAAGTATGTTATAATGGGAGATCCTCTCCCTGGATGACGTACTTGAGGGGGTTCTTCGTTCGCGAAGGGCCCCTTCTTTTTTTATCAACTTGTTGGTAGAATAGTTTTAGGGCTTCCATATAAGCTTCACAGACAGGTCCCGGCCCACCTGACGTTGCACAGACTGTGAGGCAAAACCTTGTGCAAGGGGTGATAAAATGGCTTCGACCACTTTCTCCGGTCCAGTTACTTCCACAAATGGCTTTATTTCTGGTTCCGGCTCTCTCGTCACTGTTGACGGTAACGTAACACTTACTTCCGCTAACCACGCTGGTCGCACAATGCTTCTGGACGTTGCTAGCGGTGCAACCGTTACGCTTCCAGCAGCAACTGGCACTGGCAATGTTTATAAGTTTTTTGTTAAGACGACTGTAACCTCAAACAACTATGTTATTCAAGCCGCAAGCGCGTCTGATAGCATGGCTGGGGTAGCTATCGTTGCAAACGATGGCGGCGACACAGCTTCTATCTTTGAAACTGTAGCAGCTTCTGACACCATTACTTTGAATGGAACCACTACTGGTGGAATCCTCGGCGGTCAGATTGAACTTCAGGACGTATATTCTGGAAAGTTTTCTGTGGTCATTCGCCAAGCTGCTACCGGCACAGAAGCTACACCATTCTCAGCCGCTGTATAATAGGGGCTCATAATGGGAAAGCTTAACAACAAGTCCGGGGCTAAAAAGTCGGTTAAAAAGCCGTCTAAAAAAGCTGCGGAGAAAAAGTCCGGAGATAGCTAATGGCTGATGCGGTAACGTCCCAAACTCTTGCCGACGGTCCAAAATATGCGGTGCTAAAATTCACCAATATTTCGGATGGAACCGGTGAGAGTGCTGTAACTAAAGTGGATGTTTCCGCTCTTGCTTCTAGCGCTGATGGCGACGCCTGTTCGGGCGTCGTCATTGAGCGTATCTGGTGGCAGTGCATTGGTATGAAGGTGCAGATCCTTTGGGACGCCACCTCTGACCAGTTCTGCATTGAGCTGGGCGAGAACCAGAGCGGAAATCATGATTATACCATATTCGGCGGTCTTACTAATAACGCCGGTGCTGGTAAAAACGGTGATATCAAGTTTACGACTGTTGGGGCCGCGGTTGCCGACACGTACACTGTTATCCTTTATCTGCGTAAGCAGTTTAATTAGGAGGCCTTCGGATGGCTCGTGAAGTTAGCTCTATAACGCGGGTTGGCACTAGCGAGCCATTTGAACTACAGGTTGCGCGAGAGCAAATATCCTTTCACAAAACTGTTTTTAAATTTGGTTACAACGCTGATGTTGGAGCTACAAAAGAAACCATTTGGGAACAAGGTGGTTTATATTCCTACCCCGCATCAGCCACAATAATGACTGTATCAAGCAGTTCGGCTAACGACACTGCCGCAGGAACGGGTGCAAGAACAGTAGAGATTTTTGGCCTAGACGCTGATTACAACGAAATAAACGAAGTTGTCACATTAAACGGACAAACGGCTGTTAATACGACAAAATCTTATCTGCGTATAAATCGCGGCCTTGTTCGCAGTGCAGGTAGTGGTGGCGCAAATGCGGGCGTAATCTACGCTGGTACAGGAACAGTAACTTCTGGGGTTCCTGCTAATATTTACCTGACCATAAATGGGGATGGTGATAACCAAACATTGATGGCTCTTTGGACAGTTCCCGCAGGATATACAGCGTTTCTCACAAAGATGGCTTTGTCCACAGGCACCTCAACGCAAACACCTGCTGTTCTAAATGCTTCTCTTGTTGCTAGGCCATACGGAGAAGTGTTTCAAATAAAAGAAAGATTTACTCTTACGGATGGCGCACACGAACAGTTTTATACTTTCCCGTTAAAGTTTACAGAAAAAACAGACTTAGAGATGAGAGCATTTTCTTCTTCAGGGTCGGTTGATTTTAATGTCTCCGCGTCAATGGAGTTTATTTACATTCAAAACGGGAGTGAGCTGTAGTGGCGACAACAAAAGATGTTGAAAGATTACCTTCAGGACGTATTAAATACCGAGGAGAAACTTTCGCGGGCTTCAACAAGCCTAAAAGAACCCCAGGAAAACCCAAAAAAAGCGCAGTTCTCGCTAAAAAAGGCTCTGAAGTTAAGCTTGTTAGGTTCGGAGACCCAAATATGTCAATTAAAAAAGATCAACCCAAACGACGAAGTAACTTTAGAGCCAGACATTCGTGTGATACCGCAAAAGATAAGTTTTCTGCACGGTACTGGTCTTGTAAGGCATGGTAGGGTGACTTTCGTGGCAGACAAAAGCTTGCATGAACTTGAAATAGAGTTCACCGAATGGAAAACGCAACAAAAACATATCGTAGATCGTGTAGATCAGCTACACACTGACATGAGTGATGTAAAAAAGGCTGTTTTTCAAGCGAAATGGATGCTTGTTGGTGCTTTGTTTTTTGCGGGAATAATGAGTAGCGACGCTTTTGTGCAGTTTTTGTTTAATGTGGGGACTAAATAGTGGCTTATTCACGTAAATCCTCAAAAGCCTCTCCAAAAAGCAAAGGCAGTAAAATTTGTCCAGCAGGAAAAGCTTGGGCTGAACGTACATTTGACACATATCCTAGTGCTTATGCTAACTTAGCTGCATCTAAGTATTGTAAAGATCCTAATTATGCCAAATCCTCAAATAGAAAAAGCAAGAATGGGTGAACTAGACAAGTGGTTGAAACAGGATTGGGTTCGTATCGACAGTAGTGGAAACATTGCTGGTGAATGTGGTACGTCTAAAGATAAGAAAAACCCAGACAGGTGTTTGCCTAGAGCAAAAGCCAGTAGTTTAAGCCGTCAAGAAAGACAGGCAACAGCAAAAAAGAAGAAACAAAGCAAGCAAACTTACGTTAAAAACACCAAAAAAGCTGAAGTAAGCTTTGCTTATGGTGGGGCGGTATCCTTGCCAAAACCAAAACGAAAGTTTAATGGAAAAGGCATACCAGGAACGGCTGTCGCTCGCGGATGCGGTATGGTGATGGCAAATCGTAGGAAACGGACTAAGGGTTCCGTCACACAGTCATGAATTTACGGTTTTTCGGCCTACCTCAAGAGAACGCTGTTGTTCGTGAAATGATGGAATGGTCGAATACGGCTTTAAATACCCCGCATCCGTTTTTTAACAATCTTCCACCTTGTCCCTATGCCAAGCAGGCTTGGTTAGATAATAAAGTAGCTGTACTTTTTAAGTACGAAGATAATTACCAAACGGTTTACTCGACGATATCACAATTTGAAGACACGTTTGATGTGGCTATTATTGTTGATATGGAAAACAAGCTGGATAACGAAGACTTTCACACGTATTTAGACGGGTTAAACCTGGCTATTTCTGAAGGTTTTTTCATAGATCGAGATATTTGGCTGATGGGGTTTCATCCAGATGACGAGGGGACTGAATTTGAAGAAGATGTTCCTTTTGAACCATTGGTAGACCATTCATATTCTATGATTTTTGTTCAAAGATTGTCTAAGCTTCAGGAATCGGCAGACAAACTTCGTAAAAAAGGGTATTATGACGGATACGACGACGGTTATAACGCCCAAGATATCTTTAAACTTCGCGAAAAACTCTATAGGAGACTAAAAAATGGCGATGAATCCTCGTAAAATGCGTGGCGGCGGCATGGTTAAGAAAATGCGTGGCGGCGGCATGGTTAAGAAAATGCGTGGCGGCGGCATGGTAAAAAAGCCTGAAATGATGGAAAAAGGTGGCGTTTCCGTTGCTGATCTTCGCAAGATGGCTAAAGATAAGGGTTATAAGCTCGTTAAGGAGTGATAAATGGCCACTTCCGGCAGCACAAACTTTGAATTAGATGTCTCCGACTACATTGAAGAGGCGTTTGAGCGTTGTGGGCTTGAGGTTCGTACAGGATACGATCTCAAGACGGCGAAGCGTTCCCTAAACCTAATGCTGGCGGATTGGGCTAACCGCGGTTTGAACCAATGGACCATAAAACAACGGTCAATAACAATGGTTCAAGGCGATGGAGAATACGATCTGGGAACAGACGTTATCGACGTTCTATCGGTAGTTGTTAGGCGGGATAGCACAGATTATGCGCTGGAGCGTCTTAGCCGCAGTGACTACATTACGATCCCGAATAAAACTACGCAGGGACGTCCGAACCAGTTTTTCCTGGATCGTCAATTAACGCCAAACCTGAAAATTTGGCCTCTTCCAGACAACAGCACGGACGTGATCTATTACGACGCGCTAACTCGTATGGATGATGCTGACACTTTTGTTAATACGATGGACATACCTTTTCGGTTTTATCCATGTTTAGCAGCCGGGTTGTCGTATTATTTGTCGCTAAAGCGGGCTCCTCAGCGTACTCAACTACTCAAAGCCGTGTATGAAGAAGAGTTTCAACGTGCAGCCGAAGAAGACCGTGATCGTGCTTCCTTCAATGTTGCTCCTAAATATGATTATTATGGAGCGCGTTAATGTCTAAATTTGCCAGCGGAAAAGACTCTTGGGCAATTTGTGACCGTTCTGGCTTTAGATATCCATATCGCGTCATGCGTAAAGAGTGGAACGGTCTTTTGGTCGGTCCTGACCAATATGAACCAAAACACCCTCAACTGGGTCCCTTCCGTAAGGTTGTAGACCCGGAAGCACTTAGGAACGCTCGACCAGACATTGTAGAAGCTACAGATGTTTACGTCGGTATTCCTTTGGTAGAAGATCCAACACTACGGCCAGCGCCAGGATACACGCAGGTCGGACAAGTTACGGTGAGTACGCCATGAGCTTTACATACGACGAACTCAAGACCGCGATCCAAGATTATACGGAAAATGACGAAACTTCTTTCGTTAATAATCTTCCCACGTTTATTAGGCTTTCTGAGGAAAGAATACTTAAAAACGTACAACTAAGCCTATTCCGCAAAAATGTTAGCGGTACTTTAACGTCTTCAAACAAGTATCTTGCGGCTCCGTCGGACTTTTTGACTCCGTTTTCTTTGTCTTTTGTTGATTCTGGTGGAGATCATCAGTTTCTGGAGTTTAAGGACGTAGATTACGTGCAGACATTTAATCCGGACGCTACGACGACCGGAAATCCACGTTATTATGCTGTCTTCAACGTAGATTATTTTATTTTAGGGCCTACCCCTGATTCGAGTTACACAACGGAGTTACACTATTTTTATCGTCCAGCCAGTCTGACCGCAGGTGCCGGAAGCGGAACTACCTGGTTAAGCGAAAACGCCGAAATAGCACTCTTGTATGGAAGCCTGATTGAAGCTTACCTATATATGAAAGGCGAGGCGGATATCATGGCGCAGTACGAAAAAAGGTTTTCTGAGGCTTTGATTGGTTTGAAAATGTTTGGTGAGGCTAAGGAGGTTACCGATCAGTATCGTACTGGTATGGTAATTAGGCCACAACAATGAACGTAACACCGTTAAAAACAGAATATGCCTTAGATTTTGGCATCGAAGTTCGGACCACTAATCATCGTGGGTTTACCCCGGAAGAAGTAGCGGAGCGTTGTGCAGATCGCATCTTATCTGTATCTGACGAAGCTCCTGCCGCAATCCGGGATCAAGCCTATGCTTTTCGCAAAAAACTTGTTAAACTGCTGGAGTTTTACATGCGTGAGGCCATAAAAAGTGACCGGACGACTGTATTTAACGCCCTTAATGATGCGGGGCACCCGGACCTTGCAGAATTGATTAGGAGGCTATGAAATGGCGTTTACCGGAAACTTCATGTGTACTTCCTTTAAGAAGGAACTAATGTTTGGCGCGCATGATTTTGCCGCCGCTGGCGATACCTTCAAAATGGCTTTGTATACGTCATCTGCCACTTTGGATGCGTCTACCACCGCATATAGCGCTACTAACGAAGTTAGTGGAACAGGTTATTCATCGGGAGGACAAGATCTTACAAGCGTTGATCCTGCTACTTCAGGAACAACGGCTTATGGTGATTTTGCAGACGAAACCTGGACGACTGCTACGATTACCGCGCGTGGTGCGTTAATTTACAACAGCACCCCAAACACCACTTCCATTGCACTGACCAACCCGTCAGTCGTAGTTCTGGATTTTGGCAGCGATAAGACGTCTACTGCTGGCGATTTCACCGTTGTTTTCCCAACTGCGGATGCCAGCACGGCGATCATCCGGATCGCGTAAATGGCCGACGCCCTTGTCGTCTTTGAGGGCTGGAACTCTTCTACTGTAGGGTGGGGCGACGGTCCTTGGGGCGAGGGTATCGCATTACCGGGAGCGGCCGGCTCTGTTGGTTCGGTTTCTATTGAAGCTGATGCCAATGTTCCGGTTACTGGATTAGAAGCAACAGGTAATGTCGGTTCCGTAACGGTAGTTGCGGAAGCTAATATTTATGTTACAGGCCTTTCGGCAACAGGTACTGTTGGCTCTGTAACCATAATAGCGGAAGCAAATGTATTTCCAGTGGGTGTTTCTGCAACAAGTGTTGTGGGAACAGCCACCGTATCTGGTGATGCAAACATCCCTGTTACGGGCATAGTATCTTCCACCGCAGTAGGTAGTGTAACTGTTTCGGCAGACGCTAATGTTTCTGTAACGGGTATTTCTGCTACAGGTGGTGTTGGTAGTGTAACCGTTAGCGGAGAAGCAACTGTACCGGTTACTGGTGTTTCTGTCACTGGTTCGGTAGGATCAGTCACGGTATCGGCAAATGCCGATGTTTCTGTGTCTGGGTTAGAAGCTACCACTACAGCAGGTAGTGTAACAGTTTCGGCGGATGCTTTTGTTTACCCCAGCGGTATTGCAGCTACTACGAATGTAGGCACTGTAACAGCTAGAACCGTTAATTACATAGATGTCACGGGCGTATTGGCTACAGGGCAGGTTGGTTCTGTAAGCACTTCATCAAACGCTACTGCACAGGTCACTGGGGTCTTTGCAACGGGAGGGACCGGTGTTGTATTAGTTTGGGGAAACATTGTACCGTCTCAAGATCCAGGGTATAGTGACATAAACCCGAGCCAGACTCCTGGTTTCGCCGTAATTGGGCCGGCGCAAAGTCCGAGCTACAGCGATGTAAGCCCGGCTCAAAGCCCGACATTTAGTGAGGTCGAGCCTAATCAAGAGCCTGTTTGGCAACAAATAGCAGCATAGGGTTAAACAATGCCTAGCACATATACATTAAACAACGGTATTACCTTAATCGCTACAGGCGAACAGTCCGGAACCTGGGGTTCCACGACAAATACAAACCTTGAGCTGGTGGATACCGCTCTTGATGGCCAGATAACCATCACGCTTGCCTCTGCGGGCACATCAGGAAGTCCAAACGACTTACCAATCAGTGATGGTTCGGCTTCAAATGGCCGGAATCGTCTAATTATTTTTAACGATGGCGGCGATTTAGGAGCAACGGCTTATGTACAGCTTACGCCAAACGACGCCGAAAAGATTATTTATGTAAGAAATGCGCTCTCTGGAAGCCGGTCTATTCTTCTTTTCCAAGGCACTTATAGCGCATCAAACGATTATGAAGTCCCTGCTGGCGCGACTGCGATTGTATATTTTGATGGAGCAGGCACGGGCGCGGTAGCTGCGAACGTATTTAATAATGCTTATTTTGATGGCCTTCGCTTGGGTAGCGTTTCGGTTACAGCTATCCTTGACGAAGACAACATGGCCTCTGACAGCGCGACCGCTCTGGCTACGCAGCAGTCAATTAAAGCCTATGTGGACAGCCAAGTCGGCACGGTGGATACCCTTGCCGAAATCCTTGCTAACGGTAATACGACGGGCGGCACCAATCTCGTTGTTACTGCTGGCGATGCCTTAACTGCCGATACTATTTCCGAAACTACCGCCGCATCTGGCGTAACCATTGATTCTTTATTGGTTAAAGATGGTGGTATAACTGCTGCCGGTACCTCTACTTTTGCAGGACAGACGATAAGTAACCTTGGCTCTGTTACAACTGCAGACATAAACGGCGGCACGATTGACGGCACAACCATAGGTGGGACTACGGCTGCGGCAATTACAGCTACAACCCTTAATGCTACAGGTGGCGGTTCTTTAACAGGCACATGGTCAAATTTAGGTACAGTCACCACTATTGACATCAACGGTGGCACTATAGACGGCGCAACAATCGGCGGGACGACGCCTGCTGCCATCACTGGCACGACAATCACTGGCACTAGCTTTGTGTCTTCCGGTGACATGACCTTCGGCGACAACGACAAAGCCATCTTCGGCACTGGGTCTGATCTACAGATTTACCATAATGCTAGTAATTCTTACATTGAAGATACAGGCACTGGTAATTTAAATTTAAGAACAAACGGAACAAGTGTTAGAATTGATAGTA
>Ga0222713_10005367_pt1 | contig 12482 bp, 13 predicted proteins | sample C33_649DmetaG_FD_165061 | JGI IMG/M metagenome (GOLD analysis project Ga0222713, IMG submission 165061) | Estuarine water microbial communities from San Francisco Bay, California, United States - C33_649D | ecosystem: Environmental > Aquatic > Marine > Unclassified | place: USA: California...
TTGCGAACACCACCCCCTCAAGATGGCGTGTCTACCAATTTCACCAACTGGGCGTTTGCACCGAAGTGCCCCGGGTGAACGGGGCTGCAAATATAAAGCTTGAAGAGCAAAGGAAATTCCTTGGCTAGGAATAAAAATTAGCGCCAGTAAAGCTTGTAAACGAGGGCCAATAGGGGTGCTACCCATGCGCCTCCAATCAATAGGCCCAAGCGAATGGGGTCTTGGCTCAGCGCATGGCTATTCAAGAGCAGAGCCCATGACAATCCGACGGCGGCACCACCCAAATGGCCTTCGTGAGAAACGCGAGCCAACTCGGCTTTCTTGGAAAACATAAGGCCGGTAGAAACCAGTCCAAATAAGGTGCCAAAAAGCCAGCCAGGTATGGCAATGGGCAAGAAGAGCAAAGAGAGTCGCAGGTCAGGGGCTAGGAAAAGCAGGAAATAGATGCATCCGACGACACCACCTGAAGCCCCGAGGGCTAGATAAACAGGGCGATCGCGGCGAAACAAAAGGGAGTAATGACCGGCCCCCAAAACGGCGGTCCAAAAGACCAGGCTCGCTGCAAGAGCGCCAAAGGGTTGGGGCAAGAGGGATTCCAGCGTTGGGCCAAAGAAATACAAGGTGAGCCCATTGAAGAGCAAATGCATGGGACCGCTGTGCACCAAGGCATGGGTGAACAGGCGGTAGCGCTGTTTGCGGTATCGGGAGTCCAGCAGCAATTGGCCTACCATGTTGGGATTGCCCATGGAGGCAATGAAGACCAAGACCAGCAAGCCTATGTGCAGGTAGGTAAAGGGAGAATCGATCCAAATGGGTCCTATACGCATCAGGGTTTTATCAATATTTGACCCGAACCGGGGCCCTCGCGCTGCACCTTGTAGGAGGCTTGGCGTCTACAAATCAAGTTGCCGGAATTGAATAAGTAAGCGAACAATTGTTTGTCGGGGCTGATGAAGGCATCGTGAACGGTGTAATGGCGAATGTAGGCATCGTCGCACCACAAGTCGCGGGCATTCAAGGAACTGCTTTGTTCCAAGCTCCAGGACACGATGTTGGCACGGCCCGAAACCGTCAATAGGCTTTGGTTGTCGCTACCGCCAAAAAATTGACCGGTTTGGACCTTGAGCTCTTGGTTCAGAATGCTCCCTTGAATGACTTGTAGCGCTGCCGTTCGTAGGGTGTCTTGGCAGTGTACTTGCGCGGCATCGAGTATGTGCAACAAAGACAGATTCAAAACATTCAAGGTGCACCGAGGGGCAGGATCATCGGGTCTAAGAAAGCGGCCTTTGTTGTCATCGCGCAAGACCAGTCGTCCATTGTCGATTTTGGCCTCAAGGCCGTCCAAACGATGGCTGAGATGATCCCATACTAGAAATTGCCCAGAGTCGGGATTGCAGCACAGGTAAAGGTCGATTTTGTCGCGGACTTCGAGCTCTTGGAACGGCTGAAGTTGCAGGAAGCGAAAGTCTCTGACCGGCTCATCGGTTTTTCGGCAGCTTCCCAATAGGAACAGGGCCATTGCGATCAGACAAAGTCGAGACATGCTTACAAAGGTGGGGTTCAGCCCCTATATTTGACCCATGCGCCTAGCATTTCTCTTCATTTGCCTGATTGTCAGCCCTCTTGTGGCTCAGCCTGGATTGGAAGATGGACCGGAAGCACCTGCAAGAGAGGCGGCTCAAGCCATGCGTTCGCGCCAGTTCATTAAGGCGGAGTATATCTACCGAAATATGTTGGCTGCCGACCCTACCTCCAATACCACTCGTCAGCTATTGAGCCATGCGCTCATCATGCAGGGACGTTACTTCGAGGCCGATTCGATCAACCGTTCCATCATTCTCAAAGACAGTATGGTGGCGGGTTCTTATTGGTATTTGGCGTTGAGCGCGGAGCGCCAAGATCAATACGATCGGGCGGTGTATCTGTTTGATCGGTATTTGGACAAGACAAAAGGGCAGTCTACCCAGAATCAATCTGCCTGGCTGCACATGGGTAGCAATTTGCGCCGCAAGATGCACCAGCAAGGAATAGACGAAGAGGAATGGGGATTGATGCAATACTATTACAAGCAATATTTGAGCGGCAATCCGCCCGATCCCTATGTGGATTCTCTCTATGCCTTTTTGGATGAAGTGCGTCGTCGTCGACCAGCACCTGGAACCAAACTGCTTTGGGACGAGTCTCAGTAACGGAACCCGCGCAAATAGATGTAGCCGTTTACCTGGTATTGGGCTAGAGCTGAAGGCCCTATCTTTGCGGCAACTATTGACCCTTTCGTGAACAAAAGCAAGATCATCAACGATCCCCTACACGGGTTTCTCGCCATTCCCACCTCTTTGTTGTACGATGTCATTCAGCATCGCTACTTCCAACGCTTGAGGCGTATACGTCAGTTGGGCATGAGCGAATGGGTCTATCCAGGAGCCATTCACACCCGCTTTGGTCATGCTTTAGGGGCTTTGAATTTGACCTGGCAGGCTTTGGAATCCTTGCAGAAAAAGGGAGTAGAGATCACTGCCGAGGAAAAAGAAGCTACGGCCCTGGCCATACTCTTGCACGACATTGGTCACGGTCCTTTTAGCCACACCTTGGAACACACCTTGATTCGCGAGGTCAATCACGAAGACATCTCTCTTCGCATCATGCAGCGCATGAATGAAGAATTCAACGGTGCTTTGGATTTGGCCATCCAAATTTTTCAGGGGAAATACCCCGAGAAGCCCTTTTTGAGTGAGTTGATTTCGGGTCAGCTCGATATGGATCGTTTGGATTATTTGCTTCGGGATAGCTTTTATACCGGAGTGAGCGAAGGAATAGTCGGCGCAGACCGAATCCTGCATATGTTGCAGGTAGCCGACGGCCATTTGGCTGTTGAAGAAAAAGGCATTTACAGCGTAGAGAAATTTTTGATCGCCCGGCGATTGATGTACTGGCAAGTGTACTTGCACAAGACGGTCATCGCGGCTGATGCCTTGTTGGTGGCCATCCTAAAGCGGGCTCGGGTTTTGGCATCTGAGCATCATTCTTTGGGCATGTATCATCCGCTGTTGCATTTCTTATTCAGGGATGTGCACTTTGGCAACTTCGACGAGGAAGCCTTGGATCTGTTCCTGCAGTTGGATGACATCGATATCGTTTCCTCGATCAAGCATTGGCAGTTTCATGAAGATCGTATTTTGTCATTGCTATCTCGAGCCATGTTGCAGCGTCGTCTGCCCAAGGTAAAAGTTCAATTGCAGCCCTTTAGTGAAGGAGAATGGAACATTTACCGCAGCCAGGTTCAGAGTGAATTGGGATTGGCTGACGACGAAATCGATTACTTTCTATCTCGCGGGAAGCTGGAAAACAACGCCTATCGAAGCGAGGGAGGAGGCATTCGAATTCTCCGCAAAGACGGCCGTGTTCAAGATGTCGCCGAAGCTTCAGACAATTACAACTTATCGGCCTTGGAAGAAACCGTGGTCAAGCATTACATCACCCATTTTGTAACCACGTGAAACCCCGTCGTTTTCAACCCCTAAGACCTGCTCAAGCCTCGCATGAAGGTGTCAAAGCCAAGAAGGGTTTGGGCCAGCATTTTTTACGCGATGGAGGCATTGCCGCTGATATCGCTGATTTGGTATTGCCCGAATGCGACCAAGTAGTGGAAATTGGACCGGGTACTGGGGTGTTGACCCGATTGTTGTACCCCAAATGGGCCGAGAAGCTCAGTTGTGTGGAGCTGGATTCAGAATCGGTGCTGCACTTGTCTCAGCAAAACTGGGCGGCCGGTCTGAAAGTGGTTGAAGGCGATTTTCTCGCTCTCAATTTGCGCGATTTATTCGGCACAGAACGCCCATGTTTGATTGGTAACTACCCCTATAATATATCAACACAAATTGCTTTTGCGGTCGTAGAAAGCCCTGTGCCCATTTACCAATTTGCAGGCATGTTTCAAAGAGAGGTTGCGTTGCGTTTGTGCGCGGCTCCGGGCAACAAGGATTACGGAATAACCTCGGTGCTTTTGCAAGCCTATTACGACTGCCAATATTGTTTCACTGTAGAGCCACATTCCTTTGAGCCACCCCCGAAGGTGCGCAGTGGGGTTATGACTTGCACCCGCAAAGCCGAGTGTCCAGATGTGCCCTATAAAGCACTCAAGTCGGTGGTAAAAATGGCCTTTAATCAAAGGCGAAAAACCCTGTCAAATGCGTTAAAGTCGTTGCTGAGCACCCGAGATGATTTTCAGCTTCCCGAACATTGGGCCGGATTGAGAGCCGAACAGTTGGGCGTGGAGGATTTTTTGACCCTGGCTCGCATGTTCGAAGAATCAAATCATTGACCTGTTGTCATTTGATTTTTTTCATTCCTCATTTTCATTCGATTTTTATTGCATTTGGACCTAAAAAATCCTTGAAAAAATCCATCAAATCCTGAGCGGGATGCCTATTTTTGCCTGACTTAAACCCTAATTAGGCTTAGAAGATGACAATTACCCTCAATAGAGTTCTACGCAACTCATTGTCTAAGAAAGTTTTAACCGCATTTTCGCTGATTTTGGCTCCCGTTTTTGCTATGGCTGCCGATGTGGTTGAACCCCCTCAAGAATTCAATCCCTCTGCCTGGGACTGGAGCACCCTGTTGACCTTGGCCTTGATGCTGTTGGTGATTTTGGTGATTGCCCGCGCCTTTGACATTGGAAGTTTGACCGAGAAAATTTCGGGCAAGCGCTTGGTCAGCCCTCACAAAATCAATGGATGGGTGGCCATTATTTTCTTGGTTTTGAGTTTAATTGGAGTGTGGTACGAAATGGTGTACCATGGCAAGTATGTGTTGCTGAACGATGCGGCCTCTGAGCATGGTGCCGTTTATGACAGCATGTTCATGTGGACCTTCGGCTTCACTTTCGTAGTGTTTATCATCACGGAAGTTTTGTTGTTCTACTTCATGTTCCGTTATAGCTACGATGAGAACCGCAAGGCTTTGTATTACTTCCACAACAACAAATTGGAAGTGATCTGGACCGTGGTTCCTGCGATTGTATTGACTTTCTTGGTTTTGCGAGGTTTTAATACCTGGTCCAAAATCACCAGTGCTGATAATGAAGATGCTCAAGAAATTGAAGTATTTGCTTACCAATTCGGTTGGAAGGCTCGTTATGCTGGTGCTGATAACAAATTCGGAGACAACAGCTTTACCTTCATTTCAGGTAGCAACCCATTGGGATTGGCCGTTGAGGGTTCTGTAGATGAATTGTCTCAATCATTGACCGATGAAATCGCTGGTTTGGAAGCGTTGATTGCCTCTGCTGATGACTCAGCTGCCGTTTGGTCGGCTCGTTTGAAAGATTTCGAAGCTCAAGGTCGCCAACGTGCTTATCCTGATGCTTACAAGAAGATTCGCGAAATGGCTATGGATGCCGAGAGCGGTGCTTATGTACGCGGTTTGGAAAAAGAAATCAAGCGCAAGAGCACCAACATCAAGCGCATTGCTAAATTCCGTGCCGATCAGAACATGTTTAACAAAGCCGCTTACGACGATAAGGTTGTAACGGAGATTGTTTTGGTAAAGAACCAGCCTTATGTGTTCAAGTTCCGTGCTCGTGACGTGATTCACTCGGCTTACATGCCTGAGTTCCGCGCCCAAATGAACTGCGTACCGGGTATGAGCACTCAGTTTGCGTTTACCCCCATCAAATCAACCGATGAGGCTCGCGCTGAAAAAGGCAATCCTGAGTACGATTACTACTTGTACTGCAACAAGATTTGTGGAGCAGCCCACTACAACATGAAAATCAAAATTACTGTGGTTGACAACCAAGCTCAGTACGAGACCTGGTTGGCTCAACAAGCCCCAGTGGTTGCCCCCGTTGAGGCACCAGCTGTAGAAGCTGACCCTGCCACTGATACAACTTCACAAGCTACTCCTTCTATAGCTCTTAATTAAACAACAACGATTCCAAAAAGAATATGAGCACAGCAGCATTACACGCCGAGCACGAAGCGCATCACCATCACAAGGAGAGCTTCATCAGCAAGTACGTGTTTTCAATGGACCACAAGATGATCTCGAAGCAATTCTTGATCACCGGTATTATCATGGGAATGATTGGTATGATCATGTCCTTGTTGTTCCGTCTTCAATTGGCTTGGCCAGATGATCAATTCAGCATCATTGAAACCCTTTTGGGTAAATGGGGCGTTGATGGCAAATTGGACCCCAACTTCTACATGGGTCTAGTGACCATTCACGGTACCATTATGGTGTTCTATGTATTGACGGCAGGATTGAGTGGTACTTTCTCCAATCTATTAATTCCCTTGCAGGTGGGTGCCCGAGACATGGCATCTCCCTTCATGAATATGTTGAGCTACTGGTTCTTCTTCATGTCTTCTGTGGTTTTGTTGATCTCAGTCGGTGTTGAAACTGGACCGGCTTCTGGTGGTTGGACCGTGTATCCCCCATTGAGCGCCTTGGATAAGGCCATGCCAGGTTCAGGCTTGGGTATGACCTTGTGGTTGGTGGCCATCATTTTGTTCATTGTTTCCTCTTTGTTGGGTGGTATCAACTACATCTCTACGGTGTTGAACCAGCGTACAAAGGGCATGAGCATGAATCGTTTGCCTTTGACCATTTGGGCCTTCTTCTTTACGGCTGTTTTGGGCTTGTTGTCCTTCCCCGTATTGTTGGGTGCAGGTTTGTTCTTGATTTTTGACCGTAGCTTCGGTACCAGCTTCTACTTGTCTGACATTTATTTGGAGGGAGTAGGTGCTTTGGAAAACATCGGTGGTAGCCCAGTATTGTACCAGCACTTGTTCTGGTTCTTGGGTCACCCAGAGGTATACATCATTTTGATGCCTGCTTTGGGTATCACGTCTGAGGTTATTTCTTGCAATGCTCGTAAGCCTATCTTCGGGTACACAGCCATGGTCATTTCTTTGTTGGGCATCGCATTTTTGTCCTTCATTGTATGGGGTCACCACATGTTCATTACCGGTATGAATCCCTTCTTGGGCTCGGTATTCATGATCTTGACTTTGATTATCGCGGTACCATCGGCAGTAAAGGCCTTTAACTATCTAACTACCTTGTGGAAAGGAAACTTGCGCTTTACTCCCGCCATGCTTTTCTCCATTGGATTGGTCTCTTTCTTCATCTCGGGTGGTTTGACCGGTATTTACTTGGGTAACGCTGCCTTGGACATTCAAATGCACGATTCCTATTTCGTAGTGGCTCACTTCCACTTGGTAATGGGTTCGGCTGCCATCTTCGGGATGTTCGCCGGTATTTATCAGTGGTTCCCCCGCATGTATGGTCGAATGATGAACAACACCTTGGGTTATTTCCACTTCTGGATTACCTTTATTTGTGCCTACTTGGTATTCTTCCCCATGCACTTCATGGGCTTGGCAGGTGTTCCTCGTCGCTATTATCAATTCACTTTGGTTGAGCAATTTGATGTGTGGGTGGACGTAAATAAAATGATCACAGTAGCTGCCATTGTAGCAGGTGCCGCTCAGTTGTTGTTCTTGTATAACTTCTTTGTTAGCATTTTCCGCGGTAAGAAATCTCCTCAAAACCCTTGGGGTGCCAACACCTTGGAGTGGTCTGCTCCTATAGATGTTCGTTTGCACGGCAACTGGCCTGGCGACTTGCCAACGGTTTACCGTGGTCCTTACGAATATAGCCGCCCTGATCGTGAGGAAGATTTCTTCCCACAGTATGTGCCTGATGAATCTGCCCCTGAGGTATTGGAGCCCGAAAAGGCTAAATCTGCTCCTGCCGAGAAAGAGGTAGAAGAGGAGAGCAGCGTTTTCTTCGCGGCCATCAAGCGAGTATTTGGATTGGGATAATCCCGAACATGTCAGATTCACCTAGAATCGACCGCATATACAGACGAATAGGTTTCATTACCTGTTCGTCTGTTTTTTTATTGTTCCTTTTCGGAGGCTTGGTTCGCGCTACTGGAAGTGGAATGGGCTGCCCAGACTGGCCCCGTTGTTTCGGTTTATGGGCCCCTCCAACCTGCGACTGCGATTTGCCAGCCAATTACGAACAATTATTTCTTGAGAAGAGATTGGCCAAGGTTCAGCGCTTTGCTCAAACCTTGGAGCATTTCGGATTGACCCAACAGGCCCAAACCTTGCGTGAAAATCCCTATGTCAATCTTCCGGAAAAATTTGATCCCATCAAAGCATGGATTGAGTACATCAATCGATTGTTTGGGGTATTGTCGGGTTTTGCGGCAACGGCATTTGTATTCTTTGCGTTCCGGCACAAGGCCTTTTCTAAACAAAGGCTGTGGGTTGTCGCCGGATTTGTTTTATTGCTGATAAACGCCTGGCTGGGTTCTATAGTGGTGGCAAGCAACTTGCTCCCCGGTATAGTCTCTCTGCATTATTTGTTGGCCTTTGCTTGTTTGTTTGCCTTCATGATGGCCATGCACAAGCAGCGCTCTTTTCATTGGCCTGGTTTTAGAAGCCATTCCCTGCTTCAATGGGGACTTTTCATCGGCACTATGGCCATTGTATTGTTGGGTACTTGGACCCGTGAACAGGTGGATCTGTTGAGATTAAATGGCATTCTCAGCGATGGTGGTCATCTGAACATGGTCGACATGGACAAGCTGTTCATCGTTCATCGTTATCTACCGGTATTGCTTGCTTTTTGGGTGGTGATGCACTTGCGCAAACTTCCCGGGGAAAGCCTTGGAACAGCCGAGTTTCCTTATTTGTTGTTTGTGTGTATCAGCCTATTGCAAATAGGATTGGGCGCCGTACACATTTGGTTTTTGGTTCCGACCTGGGCTCAACTTTTCCATGTCGTATTGGGAAGCAGTTTGCCGGTTTTGGCTTTTTACATGGCCCTACAACAATCTAATAAGGAAACAACATGAGCACTTCTACCTTGAAAAGCTATTTCCAGTTGGTCAAGTTTCGCTTGACCTCTACCGTGGCCGCTACTTCGGCCTTCGGGTACATGCTCGGCTGTCAGTTGAACAACAGAGATCACTGGAAAGATGCCTTTGAGTGGCCCGTATTTTGGGCTGTATTGATTGGGGGTATGCTCGTCGTTTTTGCGTCGAATGGCTTGAATCAAATCATTGAAAAAGGAAACGATTCGAAGATGAGCCGAACTTCTACACGTCCCATCGTAGAGGAACGCATTTCGCTTTCTCAGGCGCGTATTTTTTCTTGGGTTTCAGGCTTGTTGGGCTTGTTGTTGTTGGCTGTGTTTACGCCCTTCGCCACCATGCTATTGAGTTTACTTTCATTGATTTTGTATGTGTTCGTTTACACGCCCATGAAAAAGGTGAACTCGTTGGCGGTGATGGTGGGCGCCATTCCGGGGGCTCTTCCCCCTTTGATTGGCTACACAGCTGCCGTAGGTCGTATTGATGAACCGGGCATGATGCTTTTCTTGGTGCAGTTTTTCTGGCAATTCCCTCACTTTTGGGCCATAGCATGGATGCTGCACGACGATTACCAAAAAGCCGGCTATTGGTTGTTGCCCTCTTCGGGTGGTCGAGACAAGCGCAGTGCCTACCAAATTCTGACCTATACGGTGTTGCTCATATTGGTATCCATGATGCCCATTTACTACGGCTTGAGCAATGTTAAGGCGTTGAGCATGATCCTTCCCGTAGGCGCTTTTGTTCTGTATCGGGCATGGAAACTTTTCGGCAGTTTGGCTGTTCCAGAAGCAAGAAAGCTGATGTTCGCCTCCTTGTTGTTTACACCGGTCGTGTTCTTGGCCTATATAATTTTTTAATCGAATGAACTCAAAAAAGAAAATCAAAGATCCCGAACCACTGGTCGCCCCAGGCAAGTTCAATTTGTGGTTGCTCATGTTGGCCAGCAGCATGCTTTTCGCCTCTTTGGTCAGCGCTTTTATCGTGCACAAACCCGATGCGCAAGCCAAATCAACTTGGACCGCCTTTGATTTGCCGATATTTTTCTTGGTTTCGGTCCTAATAGCCGTCATTTCTTCCCTTACCATTTTTGTGGCGTTCAAGGCCGCTAAAAACGACGAGTTAAATACGAATAAGACCTTCTTGGCTCTGACATTAGGATTAGGTTTGGCCTTTTGTGTCACCCAGTATCTGGGTTGGAAGCAATTGGTAGCCTTAGACTTAACTTTGGTAAATGCCCGTCCCGAAGACATTTCAGCCTCCTATGTGTGGATGATTACGGGGGTTCACGTCATGCACGTTTTGGGTGGAATTATTTTGCTCGGCGTGGCCTTATTCAAGGCCTTTAAATTAGAAATTCACAAGAAAAGCATGACGCTCATGTCGATCGCGCACACCTATTGGCATTTTGTCGGACTTCTGTGGATTTTCCTCTATTTATTTCTTTATTTTGCACAGTAACATTTTTCATGGCTAATCATACCCCTGCAGCATTTGAGAACCAGCCTATGTGGGCTGGAGGACGCTCTCCTTTCAACGTGAGCTACGGTAAGCTGATGATGTGGATTTTCCTCTTGTCAGACGCATTTACATTCTCCAGTCTTTTGGTTCAATACGGAGCCCAGCGTTTTTCCAACGTAGAATCAGCCGTCACCACCGTGTGGCCTGATCCTGCTTCTATTTTCAATCACTTCCCCTTCATGCACGGTTTGCACCTGCCTTTGCTGTTTGTGTCGGCGATGACCTTCATTTTGATCTTGTCTTCTGTAACCATGGTGTTGGCCGTTGAAGCCGGTCACCGCAATAGCAAGAAAGAAGTTCAGACCTACATGATTTACACCATTATCGGTGGTGTAGCTTTCTTGAGCTGTCAAGCATGGGAGTGGTATACCTTCATCCACGAAGGAGCCCGTTTGTACGGAAACACTTTTGGAATTACACAACAAGGTTATGATCACTTGCACAGTGTGACTTTTGGTGATCATTTCGAATGGGCCTTGGGTGATAGAACCGACGGACCTGTTCCCTTTGCCGCTTTGTTTTTCATTGTTACCGGTTTCCACGGTTTTCACGTTTTCTCAGGAGTAGTGATCAACGTGGTGGTTTACATCATGACCGTTCGCGGAGTGTTTGAGCGCCGCGGCCATTACGAAATGATTGAGAAGGCTGGTTTGTACTGGCACTTTGTAGACTTGGTTTGGGTATTTGTATTTACCTTCTTCTATTTGATTTAACTGTTTAAACGAACAATATGGATTTCCACGTTAAACCCGGCGAATACGATGCCATCAACTATATCCCTCACACCGAAAGTCACGGTACAAAAGAATTGTGGCGCACGTTTTGGTTGTTGTTGGGCATCACGATCTTAGACTTTGTGATTTATTTCGTCATGCCTGCCACAGGTTTGAGAAACTTCATCTTCATTTTCTTCGGATTGGTAAAAGCCTACTACATCGTCGGTGCATTCATGCACTTGAAGCACGAGAAGATCAATTTGGCTTTGATCATTTTGGTCCCCACTATTTTTATCGTTGGACTCATCATGGGTCTGTTGTACGAAGGAAACGCCCTCACCTGGGTCAAGTAATTCTTCATGAGCAAAAAATATAACAGCAAGAAAGTGGCCGCATTCGCGGCCCTTGTTGTTTTACCGGCCTTGGGTATCTTCTTCTTTGCCCAACTCAAATGGGTACACAAGGAGCTGCCTTATTATTTCATGGAAGAATCGTTGGATGGCAAAGACTCCATACCACAAACGGTCAGTGATATCGTCTTGTACAACCAACACGGTCAGAAAATCACTCTGGATGATTTTGATTCTTGCATCGTGTTGGTGAACATATTCTTTGCCACCTGTCCGGAGGTTTGCCCTCAAATGAACAAGCAGTTGCAGTCAGTTGCAGAAAAGTTTGGCAACAATCCCGATGTGCGTTTTCTTTCAGTGAGCATTGATCCCGAACGCGATAGCATTCCTGTCTTGGCCACCTATGCCGAGACCTTTGATGCTGATTTGTTCAAACGTACATTCGCCACAGGAAGCAAGCGCGAGATTTACGATTGGGCCATCAATGATTTGCATTTAGCCACTGAACAAACACCTGACGACAATTTTATTCACGACGACAAAGTGGTGATCTTGGATAAAAACCGTCACATTCGCGGTATTCTACCCACGCGGGGAGAAACCAATACCGAACGAATGGAACACATAAAAAGAATAAGCGACGACATCAATAACCTATTGTATGAATACAGAAAACAAAACATGGATCAGTGATAAAGGGTTCTTTTGGTTGGTATTGGTCATTTCATTGGCGGTACCAGCGGTAGTTACCCTGCTTCGTTATATGCCTGAAGACTATCGCCCCACGGCTGATTTTGCCAAGCATTTACCATTCGCCAACGCTGTGATCAACAGTTTTGTCAGTGTCATGTTGATCATGGGTTACCGTGCCATACGGGTACAAAGGAATAAGGGCTTGCACCAAACCTATATGTTAGCGGCTTTTTCTGCTTCTGCCTTGTTTTTGGTGAGCTACGTGGTGTACCATACGGTTATGCCCCATACTGAGTATTGCGGAGTAGGATT
>Ga0222713_10005370_pt1 | contig 12479 bp, 24 predicted proteins | sample C33_649DmetaG_FD_165061 | JGI IMG/M metagenome (GOLD analysis project Ga0222713, IMG submission 165061) | Estuarine water microbial communities from San Francisco Bay, California, United States - C33_649D | ecosystem: Environmental > Aquatic > Marine > Unclassified | place: USA: California...
GTTACTAAAGCGATGCTCGGTCTTGTCGGTGAAGCAGGCGCAGAGGCGATCATTCCTCTTGACCGTATGGGTTCGTTTGGTAGCACTTACAACATTCAAGTTACGGCTGGTATGGGTGCTGACGGTAAAGATATTGGCACACAGATCGTAAACGCTTTGAAGCGTTATGAGCGAACGAACGGTGCTTTGCCTTTGACGGTGGCATAAATGGCTACCACTCTCGCATCAGGCGAGCAGATCACTGTTCTCGCTGAAGTAGGTTTCATCACTAACTTCTTTGTGCTTGACGATGCCGAAGCAGGCGTTTTAGATAACACCGAGTTTGTTCTTGACGGCAACCTTGAAGGCGTGGACATTACGGAATACTGTCAAGAAGTTTCTATTACTCGTGGAAGACAAGATCAGTTCGCACAATTTAACGCAGGACAATGCGCTATCAAATTAGTGAATAACGACAGACGCTTTGACCCGATTAACGAAGATTCGCCTTATTGGGATACTGCTGCTGGGCGTTCTGGTGTTGTGCCACGCCGTAAAGTGACGATCACTTCAGGCGCAAACTATCTGTTTACGGGTCGTATCACCGATATAGATGTTGTTTATGATTACAACTTGAGCACGGTTACGATTACGGCAGCAGATGATTTCGTGTTGTTGGCGAACACGGTTGTTGAGGCTGACACTACGCCTTCTGTTGAATTGTCGGGCGCACGAGTTAATTATCTTTTGGATTTGCCTGAAATTGATTACCCTCTAACTACACGCAACATCTCTACAGGGTTGGCGACATTAGGCGCATACACAATTTCTGCGAACACGAACGCTTTAACTTATCTACAGCAGATCGCTACAAGTGAACAGGGTGCTTGCTTTATTGCTGCGAACGGTGATCTGACTTTTACTGATCGTCTTGATGCTTCGTTTGCGACTATCGCAGCCGAGTTCTCTGATGCTGGCACAAACATTCCTTATACGGCACTTGAGGTTATTTACGGGCAAGAGTTCTTATATAACCGTATTCAAGCAACGGTTCAAGGCGGAACGGTTCAGATCGCTAACGATGCTGCTTCACAAGCCGAGTTCGGGATAACGACTTATGCGTTGCCCGATTTGTTGCTTGAGTCAGATAGCGAAGCATTAACTTTGGCGAACTATCTAGTGGCTTTGTATGCGAATCCTCAGTATCGTTTTGACGATCTAGGGCTGGTTACTTCGGCTATGTCAGCACCGAATCGTGATGCTATTAACGCTCTTGAACTTCAAGATGTCGTTACTGTGACCAGAACTTATACGACTGGTTCGCCTCTTTCTGTTACCGAGTTTTATGCTGTGGAACGGCTGACGCATTTGATTACGGCTGGTGAGCATCGGGTTACTGTCGGTTTGTTTAACACCGAGATTTTGTATCAACTCGTGCTTGATGACCCAGTATTTGGTGTCCTAGATAGCACAAACGCTCTTGCCTGATATACACTAGGCGACTATGGCAAATACGCAGACTAAAGTTCCGTTGTTCGCAGCAGCAGAGGTTCTGACCGCAGCAAATATGAACATAAGCGCAGGCACAGGAATCCCTGTGTTCGCAACTACTGTTACTCGTGACGCAGCGTTTGGTGGTGCTGGTGAAAAGGTTTTGGCTGAAGGACAATTCGCTTATGTAGAAGCCGATGACACACTATATTTTTATGACGGTAGTGTATGGGCAGAAGTTTCAGGCGGTGTAGCAGGCGACAGCGATCAGTTAGTTTTAGGTTCACAGATATTTAGTTAAAGGAAAACAATGGCAACATTTAGCAAAACACTTCTCTCAGGTAGCACAGACGGCAAAGCGATCAAAGTCGCTGCTACTGCTACTGCTGGCACACTTATTCACACGGCAGTTACAGGCACGACAAACCTTGACGAGATTTGGTTGTATGCGGTTAATAGTTCTGCGTCATCTGTGAAACTTACTTTTGAGTGGGGCGAAGCAACTGCACCTGACGGCAACATTGAATTAACAGTTCAACCAGAGGCAGGTCTTGTGACTGTGATTCCTGGTTTGTTGTTGCAGAACTCGCTTGTTGTTCGTGCTTTTGCTGCGACAGCAGATGTGATCTTGGTTCACGGTTTCGTAAATAGAATTACGGCGTAACTATGCCGAACAGGCGTGAACTTGGTTATGTGAGTGCTGGAAGCACAAGCACCGTTTATGTTAGTGGCGATATTGCGACTAGTATTTTGCTTTTGGGTGGTGGCGGTGGTGGACACGCCGTAACAGACCTAACAGGTGGCGGTGGTGGCGGCGCAGCCGCCCATGTAACTGCTTCAACGCTTGTAGCAAAATCAACGAATTATGCGGTTGTGATTGGTGGCGGTGGTACGGGCGCAACTTCGGGTGGTGCTAATGCACCAACTTTTGGTGTGTTGTCAACTTTTAATGGTTTTGCAAGTGTTGGTGGCGGTGCGGGCGGTTCACAAACAAATAGTGCAGGGTGGGGCAATAATGGTCAGGCTGGTGCGTCAGGTGGTGGCGGTTCATACCAGGGCTTAGGCGGCAAAGGTATTTATAGCGGCTATACAGGCGGCAACGGATACGGTCTACCAACTTATGCTGCAGGTGGCGGTGGTGGGTCATCAGCAAACGGCGTAAACGGGTCATCGCCCAATGGCGGTGCGGGCGGTGCAGGCACAGCAAATTCAATCACGGGCAGTTCGGTAACACGGGCAGGTGGCGGTGGTGGCGGTGCGCCTGGTGGCACGGGTGGTACTGGCGGTACTGGCGGTGGCGGTGCTGGTGGTTCAGGTGGCGGTAGCGGCACGGCTGCAACAGCGAACACAGGTTCAGGTGGCGGTGGTGGCGGTCAAAACGCCAATGGTGGCAACGGTGGTAGCGGTGTGTTAATTCTAAGTTTTCCGACAAGTTCAGGCACAATAACTATCGGCGCAGGTTTGACAGGTACAACAACAACTAGCGGTGCGAACACGATTGCAACAATTACCGCTGGTTCAGGCAATATAAGTTGGTCATAATGGCACACTACGCATTTATAGATAGCAACAACATTGTCGTGAAAGTAATCACGGGTGTTGATGAAAATGTGACGCAACTTGATAACGGTGTTGAAGTTGGTGGTTCTACTGAAGCGTGGGAACAGTTCTATGAGAACCAACCTTGGCACTCAGGCTTGACTTGTAAACGCACTTCTTACAACGGAAACATTCGTGGTAAATATGCTGGCATCGGTTACACTTGGAACGGCACAGAGTTTGTTGCGCCTGCGCCTGTTAGCCCTGATATTGAGGTTGCGCCTGTTATCCCTGATATTGAGAGTGAGGTTTAGTTGTGGCTGCAAGGTTGATGGGTTATGTTTCGGCTAGCAACACACCGACAATCGTTGGTCAAATTGGAACTTATGGTGTTGCGACTGGTGGCACAAGTTCTAGCCCAAACATTGACGGTCAAAATTATACGGTGCTGACTTTTACAAGTGACGACAATCTTGTTGTTTCTTCGGCAGGTTTGTTTGATGTGCTACTTATTGGTGGTGGTGGTGGCGGAAATAATGCAACAACAGCAGAAGGTAACCGTGGTGGCGGTGGCGGTGGTGCAGGTGGATTAGTTGAAGAAACTCTTTTTCTTGAAGCGGGAACATACGCTATAGATGTCGGTGCTGGCGGAGTCGGTGGTGCAACTACTGCGCCAACAAACGGCACAGGTTCAAGTCTTGAGGCTGGTAATCGTGCGATAGGTGCAGGCGGTGGTGGTCGTGGTGCTTCATTTCCGACAAATTATGCTCAACAAGGTGGTAGTGGTGGCGGTAATGCGAACGGGATTGGTTCGGGTGGTGCAGCAGTAATTCCAAGTCAAGGTAATGCTGGTGCTACAACTACTCAAGCAGGTGGTGGCGGTGGCGGTGGTGCTACAGCAGCAGGTTCGGGTGGTAGCGGAAACAATGGTGGTGCTGGAGGTGCTGGATACGATGTCAGCGCATTTATTGGTGAAAGCGCACTTTATAAAGCAGGTGGCGGTGGTGGCGGAGGTGCTAGCACTGGAACTGGTGGTGCTGGTGGTTCATCGGTTGGTGGTGCTGGTGGCACAAGTGGAGTTGGTGGAACTGCATCGGCAAATACTGGCAGTGGCGGTGGCGGTGGTGGCAACACAAGTAATGGTGGCGCAGGCGGCTCAGGCATTGTCTATATCAGGTTCAAGGTCTAACTTATGTCAGCACAATACTTCGCACAACTAGATGACAACAACATCGTTACTAAGGTTGCTGTAGTGCAACGAGAGTTCCTAGAGGCAAATCCGCAACGCTACACGGGTCGTTGGGTTGAAACATTTTTTGATACAGCAGGCAAAACATACGCAGGTATCGGTTTTGCATATGATGAAGCAACACAAGATTTTATTGCACCTGTAGTTGAAGAACTTGCCGAGTCTTAAAGTGTGGGTCGCAATCTAACAAGGTGGCTTATACCGCTACCAGCAATCCTGTTCTCGTTCTTCCCCGATCAAGTAAGCGCAGAAGCGACCTACAGAACTTGGACTTGCACTACGGATAGTGGTTCTTGGCAAATGCAACAACCCGAAGCCGACTATTTGGCTGGACTATACCCAACTTGGGCTGACTGCCTTAACTGGCAGAACGGCGCACCACCTGAACCTTACACTTGGTCATACGGGGCATCAGTAACCACCACGACTTCATCTACAACCACCACCACGACTTCTACAACCACCACCACAACTTCAACAACGACCACCTCAACTTCAACAAGCACCACTTCCACAACAACCACTTCCACGACAACTTTGCCCGAAACAACAACCAGCGCATCTACGACAACCCTTCCCACATCAACGACCACAACCAGCGAGCCAGTTCAGACAAGCACAACCACATCAGTTCCAGATACCACGACAACCCTTGCCACCACAACGACCACAACGACTCAACCAGTTTCAACACCGACACAAACGACCTCTACAACCGATCAGCCCGTTGCTGTTCCCAATACTTCCGCACCTGTTTCCGAGCCTCTACCTGAGCAACAAGACGAGACCACGACAACAGAAACCACATCAGAAACCACAAACCCCACGACCAGCCCGCCAGATACCACACAAGAACCGATAGAAGTAGAAACATCGGTTCAGACTACCTTGCTTAAGCCTGTTGATACGACTACAACCAGCCAGCCTCTATCAGACGCTTCCTATTCAACCGTATTAGACGATTCGGCAACGACCCTACCCTTACCTCAAACTGACAATTCTGAAGGCTCTAATGCGATTCTAGAGCCTGTTATTTCTATAGAAACCAATAAAACAGGCGAAATCAGCGAAGAAGTGTTTGAACGGATACTTGACGAGATCGCTGAAGCCGAACCTGAAAAAGTGGTGGCAATAGTTGAGACGATTTTGGCAACGAACCTTACGCAGTCGCAGGCGGTTGAACTCGTAGTGTCGCCTACGGTGCTTGAAGCGATAACAGAAGAACAGGCAGAGCAGATCTTTGAATCTATTGTGCCTGAAGAATTAACAATAGAGGAGGCTGCACAGATGAGCGAAGTATTAAGTGAAGCACCAAGCAAGGTGAAAAAAACTTTTGAAAAAGTTATAGATATTTTCGGTTCACAGTTTGAGAATTATGTGCCGAATGGTTCTAATATCCCTGTTTCGCAGCGCAGAAGTCTTGTCGCTATCGGCGGTCTTTTGACTATGCTTCCAATGCCGACTACAAGGATTAGACAATGAAAAAAATTAAAGATTATTTTGTAGATAACACTTGGACTTGGGTAGGCACAGGGCTTGTTTTGATTACGCTTTCTGGCACAACTTTTCGTCAGGCTTTACTGCTCACAGGCATCGGCATTGTTATACACTCGGTTCTCACACTTGGTTCAAAGGAATGATCTATGAAAAAGGCACAAGATATCGCACAAAGATTGATCGCATTATTTATGGCGAACGCACTAGCGATAATTACAGGTTCAGCAATCGTTGGCGGTATTCCCGTTTGGAAAGCGGCAGCACTTGCAGGCTTCACGGCTGTTGCTCAAGTTGCGGAACGACTTGCCAAAGCATCGGTTGATGGCAACTTGACTGCCCAAGAGATATCTGATGCGTTCGGTGGCAACGGCAAGAAGGTTGTAAAGAAGCGAGCAGCAAAATGAAACGCCCATACACGGGCAACAAAGACGGACTCGCAGCAGGTGAGCGTAAAGGTTTAAGAGTTTTCATTAAACAGTTGTGCGCTTTGTATCCTGCGCTTTGGAATAACGGCAGTTATGTGAATCGCCCGATGCGAGGCAAAAAAGATTTAAGTGTTCACGCAACAGGTCGTGCAGTTGATTTGTCTTACCGTTTTATGGCGAAAGAGAAGCGTGGCATACCTGAAGGTGGCAGAAAGCAAGCGATGGAAGCAATGAACTTTCTTGTGAAGAACGCTGACGCTTTCGGACTTGAAGCCATCTTGGATTACTTCCCGATGCCACACGGCAGAGGTTGGCGATGTGATCGCAGTTCGTGGACTATCTACAACAAGAAAACTATTTCAGGTGCGCCTATGGGTGATTGGTTTCACGCCGAGATTTCGCCAGCGATGGCTGATAACCCTGATGCGATGCGTGAAGCGTTCGCCCAAGCAGTAAAGCCTGTCGCATAATGTCTGACGCTTTCGCTACCATTGTTGTTGCGCTGATCAGCACGATTGGCGTAATCATTGTCGGGTTAATGCAATTGTTTAAGAAGGAGGCAAGGGAAGCAGCGATTGAGAACCGTCAAGATCACGCCATTGTTCAACAGCAGTTGCGAATGATTTACAAGACGGTGAACAGGGTAGATGACAAGTTAGAAAAACATTTAGACCAACACGAAGAAGGAACAACTAATGGGAAAACTGCTAGAAGAAATTAAACAAACACCAATCCGCACAGGCAAACCGCCACGCAAAATTGATTTAGTTCTAGAAAAGTTAAACAAACAAGACCGAGCCGATCTGCTTGAAGCAATAAACGATCACAGCATTTCGCCTTCGGTTATTTCACGAGTGTTATGCAACAAAGGGTTTCAGATAACACGAGGCGCAGTGCAACGCTACAGAGGCTTGTATGAGTCTTAAAGACGAGATAGGTAACGAGGCTGCTGCTGAAACTGATTTGATTCGTTTACGCAGGCAGCGAGATAGTTTCGCTAATCAGAACGCACGACTGACTGAGCAACTTGAGCAGGTTGAGAAATGTTTAGCGATTGTTGAACACGCCGAAGGTGTAAGCATTTCGCCTCCGTCTTGGCTTGCCCCAACGAAACCTAAACGCTCGGCAGCAACATTAGTTGTTATGTTGAGCGACACACACTTTGACGAAGTAGTGAACTTGCACGAGATGGAAGGTTTGAATTGTTATAACCGTGAGATCGCTGTTATGCGTTTAGAGAAGTGGGCGCAGAATGTTGTGAAACTTTCTAGACATTATCTGTCGGGTGTTTCTTATGACGGTGTTGTAGTCATTCTTGGTGGCGACATTTTCACTGGCGACATTCACGAAGAACTTGCCTTGACTAACGAGGACACAATGATTGGTTCGTTGCTGTTCTGGTCTGAACAGGTTGCTGCTGCGATACAACTATTGACTGACGAGTTCAAGAAATGTTATGTAGTTAGCGTGGTCGGTAATCACGGGCGAATGACTCGCAAGCCTCGTATGAAGCAACGGGTGAAAACCAATTTTGATTATCTGTTAGCGAAAATGGTTGAACGACATTTTAGACTTGATAAGAGAGTGTCATTTGATATTCCTGAGTCTGCTGATGCGTTAATCAAAATCTATGATCACGGGCATTTGATTACTCACGGTGATCAAGTATCTGGTGGCGGTGGCATCGGCGGCATCTATCCACCGATTATGCGAATGCGAGCAAGAAAGCAGGCACGATATTTGGCTACAGGTAAATCGTTTCAAACTTTGTGGCTTGGTCATTGGCATCAATATATTTCTACGCCGTCAATGATTGTGAACGGCAGTCTGAAAGGTTTTGACGAGTATGCGATGTTGATGGGTTTCGGTCACGAACAACCACAGCAAGCATTGGCGATTGTTACACCTGAAAGAAATATCACGATTCAAGCACCTGTGTTTTGTTTAGATCGTAAGAAGGAAGGCTGGTGAAATATGGGAACTGTTGTGCTGGTTGTTTGGCACGATGCCCATTCTGTTGCCGATACTTGGATTGATGTTGCTGATATTGATGTTGAGCCTGCTGTAGTTGAGAGTGTCGGTTTCTTGTTGCCTGATGCGAAACCGAAACATATTGTGTTGGCGCAGAGTTTGACGGGTGATGAGTGCGATCATATTTTGGCTGTGCCTGTAGAAATGGTGAGGTCTATGAAAGTTTTGTGTGCCGATGCAAATGGTGGGCGTAATCAAGTAATCTGAAAAGTTGTGCGAGGCGTTCTCCTTCTCCGCCTGCGCATACGAGTTGAGTTGCCTCAGCAGAAATGTTGGGGCAACTCCTCGTTTTTTTAGAAAAGTTTTGTGAGCGAAAAAATGCGTCAATATTTTTTTAAGATTTTTTTTGAGCCTTATTTGGCTTAGGCAGTTTTGTTGTTTTTGATGTTTTTGGATTTTACAATTTTTTGTATCTGCTAAAATATATATATCGGATCAATAATCCGATTAGTCAAGAGGAGGACTAATGAGAGTAAATCAGAAATGGATTTGCACAAGTTGTGCAAACCAGATCATTACACATATCAAATTAAGTGGTAAGCCGACTTGTGCGAATAAGCATCGTCAAGTGAAGATGGTTAAACCAGAGAAGAAATAAACTAGACAACAATTAAAGTTCAAGAGGAGGACTATGAGTAAACAGGCGAGATGGAAATGCCCGATTTGCAATGACGGGCTATTGGCACCGATGAAGCCACGAAGGAATGATGTGCGGCGATACTGTCTGCCCTGCTCGGCGAAGTCTGGCAGGCTAGTAGATCGGTTAGCACCTTCGTTAGAGAAACAGAGAGAGAAGCGCACGGCTGTAGTTCGGCAGAAGCGAAAAGCGAAGCGTATTCGTATTGCAAAGAAGTTGAAGCCGAAGAAACAACAGCAGCGTATTGATGAGATACGAGCGAAGATGATTCGGAAAGAGGCGGAACGCATTTGGGCTTTGATGCAGCCGTATCACAAAGGCAAGCGACTTCCGCAGATCGTGATTGCGAGAGGACAGAATCGTGGCAGACAGTATGGACACGCCGAGTCTTGGGCAAATCGCATACAGGTGAATGTTGATCGGACTCAAAGCGTGTCTCGTAGTCAGCGAGTGTGGGAAGTGTTAGCGCACGAACTTTGCCACTGTGCAGTTCCTCCGATAATCAGGAACGGTGCGAGAGATGTTCACTCACGAGAGTTCTACCACTGCTTGCGAGATATTTGGCAGAGGCGTTGGGGTTGCGAGATCTCGTTTGCGAAGGTCAGCACTTGGGGTTACTCGGTTGATTACATTATTCAGGCGCAGGCTGAGGACAGGATTGATTGGTTGCTTCCGAATGCGGCGATAGACGAGAAGCCTTAAAAGGCTTACGGGATAAGGCTTAAATAGATTGGCGTTGTTCGTAGAGGCGAGACTATAATTGGGTTATCGGGTAAACGCCCGATAGTTCAAGAGGAGGACTTATGAGATTAAAGATAGAAAAGAAGATAGACCCAAAAACTGGCAAGTGGCAGCGATACTACAGAATAGGTAAGTGTGTCATCTGCTATAAAACAAAAGTTGAAGTGTCTCGCAACTTTCAAACAAGTTGGTGCTGCGCTTCTTGCAGAGCAGAGATGGAAGTCAATGGTCGCAAGCGAGCAACAGAAGCCAACTTGTTCGGAAGATAATCAAACAAAAACAAAGTTCAAGAGGAGGACTTATGAAAAAGATAGAAAGAAAGCCACTAGTTTTCACAAAAGAAATCTATGAAGAAGGTGGAAACCAGTTTGAGGTTTTAGCAATTCAATCAGGGTCAGAGAATCTAGATATGTCAAATGATAAGTGCTGTCTATGTGGTTGGAAAATCCGCAACGGTGGCAAGCACTCTTATTTAGTTCACAAATTAAACGGTAATTTCAAAGGCGCATACAATACGCTTCTTCGTTGCGATATTCCCGAATTGTGGGACGATATGAGCGTCTCACAAGGTGGCTCAGCGATTGGTTCAGAGTGCCGAAAGAAGTTGCCAGCAGAGTTTGTTTTGAAAGTAAGTGATTGGGATAATAAATAATTAACACAAGTTCAAGAGGAGGAACAATAATGAAATCAGAAGAAAAACAAATTGAAGCAATTAAAGAAATAGTTGCTTTAGGTGATTACTACCTAGTCAAAATCATTAACGGGCATAAAGATTATGACGGGCAGATAGTAGGCATAAACGAGGACAGCCTCGTGATTGAATACTGGAATGTTATTAAAGGCAACTTATCTGAGACTGAAATAAAGTTTTCAGATATTGAAGAAATCTGGGCGTTAGAAGAAATGGTGTGGGGTTGATAATTTGCAAACAACCCTGTAACACCCTTAAGTAATAATCAGATCAACATAAACCAATAACGAAAGAAGGATAGAGATGGAGAGAATACCGAAACCAAAACACGGAAGCAAAGAATGGCTACTGACCAGATGGAAAGACGATCTAGGCAGGTGCGTGTTCGGGGCTTCCGATATCCCTGCACTGATGAACGCTTCGCCATACAAGACAAGAGCAGAGTTATTCGCAGACAAACTTAACGAGCCTCAAGAGCAGGTAGAGTCAGCGATCTTTCGGCGTGGCAATCTTTTAGAGAAGCCGTTGCTTTTAGCAGCGTCAGATCAATTAGGTGTGGAGTTGTTTACGCCTGACACGATTTACCGTGATGGCAGATTGTCGGTCTCGCTTGACGGTGTTAGCAGGTCACTTACTAAGCCTGAGTTAGTTGTTGAGGCAAAGACAACTACACGGTATTCAATTTATGACCAGAACGATTTGCCTACGGAATGGTGTTGGCAGGGTTGGGCGCAGCAGGCGGTGCTTGATTGTCCTGTTTGGTTCTCGGTGCTTGATCGTGACTTAAAAATCAGTGTGGTTGAGTTACCTAGAAACGAAGCAGCGATTGACGCTCTGCGATTAGAGACAGAAGTGTTTGGTGAATGGGTTGATAACAACACACCACCGCTTGACGAGATCAACAACTTCAGCGCAGATGATATCGCTCGTATATGGCGAGCGACACCGACAATGGTTGAGTTAGATGCGACAGCAGCGCAGTTAGTGATAGATCTTGAGAAAGCACGGGCGACCTCTAAAGAGGCAAGCGATGCTGAAGCGAGGCTAAAAGACGCTCTCGCTCAGATGATGTTGAACCACGAAATCGGTATGTTTAATGGACAGAAGATTATTTCGTGGACTCAGCAAGCAGGCAAGAAGGCGTTAGATACAGCGAGGCTTCGTGCCGATCACCCAGAGTTAGTTAAGCAATATGAAAAACAAGGTAATCCATATCGTGTGATGAGAACACACAGAGAGAAGGCAAAGAAATGAGTAATGAAACAGAAGCAGTAATGTTAAAAGCGGTGCTGGAACAATATGCCACTCCAGATCCGAAGATTGTAGGAACGATTCCACGCAACGGAATCAATCTTGCGTATGTCAGCCACGCAGAGATCACCCGCATATTGATTGAGATTGACCCGATGTGGAACTGGCAACCTGTCGCTTGGGTAGATGGCAGACCTGCAATACACGAAGCAAACGGTATGGCAACTATGTGGGCAACGCTTACATTGTTAGGTAAATCGCTTGTCGGTGTCGGTTCGGTTCGTTCAGATAAACCCGACTTGGATAAAGAACTTGTTGGAGACTTCTTGCGAAACGCAGCGATGCGCTTCGGCATCTGCTTGTCGCTCTGGTCTAAACAAGATTGGGAAGCACCACGCAACAATGTCAGCAGTGTTTATACGAGTTATCCGATGAGTCAAGTTGGGGCTGAAAAGAGCAAACAGGCGCACCCAGCGAATGTTCAGCCAAAAAGCAGCCATCAGGAAGCGTTGAGTGACGAGCAAATAGAACAAGCGTTCTCTACACCGCAAAAATCTACGGCGAAGATCGGCAGCCTGATATCAGATAAGCAGAAAGGTTTAGTGTCATCGTTAGCAAAAGAAGTTGCTGATGGAGATATCAGTGCGATCTTGGAGCAACTGTTTGATAAGGCGAATCTAAATACGCTCACAACTAAAGAGGGTTCAGATCTCATCAAGCATTTGATGGGTTTACGAAAGAAAGCAACTGATGAGCAACCCTTCTGAAGAATTGCAGATGGCTTACGAGTTTGCGATCGGTGTCTTAATTGACTGCGCTAGAAAGGTCGTAGTTTTTGACGGCACTGATCGTAAATCGTTAGATGATTTGCGTGAAGCAGTTTTGAAGTTCGGTGAAGTAAACGATTTGATTGCGAGGTTTTTTAGTGAGTCGTGAACATTGGTCTGA
>Ga0222713_10005373_pt1 | contig 12473 bp, 8 predicted proteins | sample C33_649DmetaG_FD_165061 | JGI IMG/M metagenome (GOLD analysis project Ga0222713, IMG submission 165061) | Estuarine water microbial communities from San Francisco Bay, California, United States - C33_649D | ecosystem: Environmental > Aquatic > Marine > Unclassified | place: USA: California...
CCGCACTTGTACGTGCTTGAACTGGGGCTGGCCGGCGAACATTCAGCAGAAGCCTTGCTTCTCGACACCCACTTTACCTACGAATCGCCTGGCTGCTACAGCCCAGAAACGAAGGCCTTGCTCAAGAAGTTTTACCTGGCTTTCTAGGGCTGAGTCTGAGCGGCTTGGATTGGATTCAAATGGGTAGCCGCGGGTTCCAGCAGCGGCTGAAGTCTCTTCATGGGGCAGGACCCTTATTTTCAGTTCAACCCCCAACGGCAGCCTCTGCCTCCAAAAGAAGATACCCTTGACTGATTTCAGACGAGCTCGCAACGGCAGCCCCTGCCGGCATGCCCATTGCAGCTCAAACATGATGAGGAGTTACAAATCCCAAACCCGGGTGCGGCGTTCTTTGGAATAGCGTTTCATGTTGAACCAAAAGGCGCTGACCAAGTATACGATGATCGGCGAGCCCAGGGTAAAGAAAGAGGCGTAAATGAACCAGAGTCGAACGCTGCGGGTAGATAGACCCATGCGCTCGGCCAACTCCGCGCAAACCCCAAACAGGGATTTCTCCAAGTTGTATTTAATCAAACGCATAGGTTCAAAGTAATGCATTAATAACGCAGTAGCCAAACAATTGGTTTTCGAAAGCCTTGCTTTTCAGCTCGTTTGAGCAGATTGCCCCCAGGTTGGCTTACGAGCTCCAAGCTTTAGAAAGTGCTGTTGACCGTAAAGCGAACCCCGCTGAAAGCAGGCTCCTCACGGCATACTCCGCCTGAGCAGTTAACCCCCTGCTGTTGCTTCAAAAAGCTCAAGGTATACCAGGTAGGACCGTCGATATAACTCAAGAAAAACGTGGGGTAGTGCAAGACCTCATCCGCAATGATCATGCGCTCGTAGCGGTGGGGCTCGATGTTCACCATATCACCCACGGCCATGGAAAAATGCTTGGACCAGTAATACTCGACCATGGCATTGGCAAAGCTTCCCTGGTCGCGATCGGTTTTCAAATACTGAGCCTCTACGCGCATGCTGCGACCACCTGGAGCTTTGTATAACCACTCAGCAAAGGGAGTAAAGGTTTGAACAGGTTCGTATTCCAGTTCCTGCTCGTAGCGCGCCTGGTTGTAATAAATGCTCTGAACACCCAGTTTCACCTTGTGGTTTTTACCGATGTTCTGCTGGCATTCTCCGTAATATTCCCGAAACAAATGCTCGGGGGTACCACCCGTGCCGTTGCTGGCCAAACTCATGACATAAGAACCGTTCAACAAAATGTAAGTACCCTTCTGGGGGTTGATTTGAAACTCACCTTGTATGCCGTTCTCCCCCAAATCTTGGGCCGGTGCGTTGTACCGAGCGAGCAAGCGATAGGTGTTCTGGCGGGTCATGGAAGGCAGGTAAGAAACCAAGCCGTTGAGCAAGGTTGCTGTGGGGTCGGTTCGCATGGGAAAATGATCCACGTGGCGGGCCTGAATGTTCAATCCGACTGATGCCTTTTGAGCCTTGATCTCTTTGGCCGTCTTGGCTGAACCGTCTTTGTTCGTCTCAGAGCGCCAGGAAATGCCCGATTTACCCCAACTGATCGAGGTGTAATACACCTTGCCCTGCTTGAGTTTCAATTTGCCATCAAAATCTATGATGGCTTCGGGGCTTTTCCAGTTACCCTCGGCGTTGAGGCTGAAATTACCTTTGGACCAAGTCGCGTAGCTATTGAAGCCCCACACGTTGTATTTCGGGTAAAATTGATCGTCGCGCTGATAGGTTTCAATGATGGAAACCAGCTTGTTCATGGTGGCCTTGTCCAAGGTTCGATTCAGGGCTGAGGCACCCACGGTCAATGAACCCCTGCGGCTGTTTTCTCCCAAGGGAATGAAGCCTTCGATGTTGGCGCCGCTGATCACCTGCGGATTGTAGCTGAACCGCTTATTCAAAGTACCCTTTTGGTTCCCTGCAAAGGCCTTCAAACGCCAATATTCGCCCAAATTGTAGGTCAAGCGCGCTCCTTGCATGGCGTAGTCCAATCCAATTTGACGCTGTTCGTAAGCCCGAAATAAAATTCCACTGCCCAATTGGTCGTAGAATGAACCCACGGTAATGCCCAACTTTTCTCCCTGTTTTTGAATCTGCCAGTATCCCACCCCATGATCGGTAAAAGCATCTTGGGGATCCAACAAAGGGCTATTGTTGAAAGCGTCGTAGCGCAAGGTGAAGTTATATTCCCCTATTCGGTACTGCATGTACAACCAGGCATCGGTAGAGGCCGTGTTTTCACGGTATACCCGGGTATTGGCCCCGATTTTATCATCGCGAACATACTTCTGATAGTTGAGCAACAAGTTGCCCGAAAATTGCCCTTTTTCCTCGTTTTGCTGAGCGAATGCAGGCGATGTAAGCGCCGAAGCAAACAAAAAGCCAGCGGCATAGCTTAAAAACTTCATCTCAACAAAGATGCGGCTACGGGCGGCTGCCGTGCAAATTGTATTTTTGCAGCTATGTCGCAAACTCAGGTCGCCGAATCTGCGGGAGTCCGCAAGCTGTATATTGAAAGTTATGGCTGTGCCATGAATTTCTCAGATAGCGAAATCATCGCTTCCATCATGGGTGAGCACGGGTTCACCAGCACGCAAGACGAGTTGGATGCCGATGTCATTTTCCTGAACACCTGTGCCATTCGCGACAACGCCGAACAGCGCATTCGCGAGCGCTTGAAGCATTTGCGCATGAACAAAAAGCGCAACAACGACTTGATCATTGGCGTATTAGGCTGCATGGCCGAGCGTTTGAAAGACAAATTGTTGGAAGAAGAAAAGCTGGTTGACGTAGTGGCCGGGCCCGACTCTTACCGCGAACTCCCCAAATTGGTGGCCGAGGTTGACGAGGGAGGTCGTGCCATCAACGTCTTGCTCAGCCGCGAAGAGACCTACGGCGATTTGAACCCCGTGCGCTTGAACTCCAACGGCGTGACGGCTTTCATTTCCATCATGCGCGGATGCGACAACATGTGCTCGTTCTGCGTGGTTCCTTTTACCCGAGGCCGTGAACGCTCCCGCGACCCTGAAAGCATCGTGCGTGAGGCGGTTCAATTGGCTGAACAAGGCTACAAAGAAATCACCCTCTTGGGTCAAAACGTCGATAGCTACCTCTGGTTTGGCGGTGGAGCCAAAAAAGACTTCAAAAAACTGAGCGAAGAAGAGCAAGCCCAATCGGTTGACTTTGCCGATTTATTGGAAATGTGTGCCTTGGCTGTGCCTCAGATGCGCATTCGCTACTCCACTTCTCATCCGCGGGACATCACCCCCAAGGTGATCCATACGATGGCCAAATACAAGAACATTTGCAACTACATCCATTTGCCCGCTCAAAGCGGGAATACCCGTGTATTGGACATCATGAGCCGCAATTACAGCCGTGAATGGTACATGGATAAAATTGAAATGATTCGCGGCATTTTGCCTGACTGCGGCATCAGTTGCGACATCATCGCCGGTTTTTGCACCGAAACAGAAGAAGAACATGCCGACACCTTGAGCCTTATGGAATGGTCGCAATTTGATTTCTCCTACATGTATAAATACAGCGAGCGGCCCGGCACTCCGGCTGCAAAAAAGCTGGTTGACGATGTTCCCGAAGAGGTCAAAGGCCGTCGATTGAAGGAAATCATTGAGCTGCAAAACCGCGTCTCAACCGAGAAGAATCAGCGTTATGTAGGCCAAATCGTCGACGTTTTGATTGAAGCCAATTCCAAGCGTAGCGACCAAGATTGGATGGGGCGCAACGACCAAAATATCGTCTGCGTATTCCCCAAAGAGGCTTACCAGAAGGGCCAATTGGTGCAAGTGCAAATAGAACGTGCATCTACCTCAACCCTGGTGGGCAAAGCCATTGGCTTAGCCAGTCTTTAAGCTTGCGATTTCATGCGCTTTAGATTGCTGAGCATGTCTTCGCTCATGCGATCCAAATCATAATCAGGCTTCCAACCCCAGTCTTGACGGGCTTGAGAATCGTCAATCACGGCTGGCCAGCTATTGGCAATGGCCTGGCGGTAATCGGGCTGGTAAGAAATGCTAAAGTCGGGCATTTGCTTTTGAATGCTCGCAGCAATCTCTTCGGGAGCGAAACTCATGCCTGCCAAATTGTAACTGGTGCGAATCTTGATTTGATCGGCGGGAGCATGCATGATGTCCAAGGTTGCCTTCAACGCGTCGGGCATGTATAGCATGGGCAAAGTTGTGCCCTCTCCCAAAAAGCACTCGTGGTGCCCGCTTTCCAATGCATCGTGGTAGATGGCTACAGCGTAATCAGTGGTCCCTCCACCGGGGGCCGATTTGTATCCAATCAAACCGGGGTAACGCAAACTGCGTGTGTCTACGCCCCAACGATTGAAGTAGTACTGGGCGTACAATTCACCCGAAAGTTTGCTAATGCCGTAAATAGTAGTGGGGTCCATGGTGCCGTACTGAGGCGTACCAAACCGTTCCGTATTGGGGCCGAAAGCCGCAATGCTGCTAGGCCAATAGACCTTTTGAATGATGCCCATGTCGCGGGCGGCATTCAGCACGTGAAACAGCCCATCCATGTTCAACTTCCAACCGAACTCAGGATTCTTTTCGGCGGTGGCGCTGAGCAAGGCGGCCAAGTGATAAACCTGGCTAGGCTTGTAACGTTGAATCAAGTCGGTCAGTTTGGCTGAATCGAGAACGTCCAACTCCTCAAATGGGCCCGCTTCAAAAACAGGATTGTCTGATTTTCGAATGTCTGAGGCCACCACTTGTGCATCGCCATAGATGCCTCTCAATGCTTCTACCAACTCGGTTCCCAATTGGCCGCAGGAGCCAATGACCATTACCGTTTCTTTCGTCATGCACCGCAAATTTGCAGCCTTGGCGCCAAACGGCAAAATGGGCAAATAGACCTATTTTTGTGCCGTGTCAACCCTGCGCTTCGTCGTTGTCGGCCTCGGCCATATCGGTTCCCGCCATGCGGAGACGCTGCGCTTGCATCCTGAAGCCGAGTGGGTTGCTTCGATTGATCCCGATACCCGCAAATCCCGCGAAGGGGTTCCGCATTTTGCCAGTTGGTCTGATTTTCTGGCTGCCGGCATACCCTGCGAAGTAGCCAGCATAGCCAGCCCCAACGGATGGCACGCTGAGCAAGCCATTGCCGCCTTGGAAGAGGGATTTCACTGCATCGTAGAAAAACCCATGGCGCTGAAGGCTGCCGATGTTTCGCGCATGATGCAGGTGGCCAATCAGACCGGCAAGAGCATCATTGGGGTCATGCAAAACCGCTACTCAGCTCCTAGCCAATATGTGAAATCCATTTTGGAGGCCGGCCGCCTTGGCCGCATTTACCGCGTCCAAGTCGATTGTTTTTGGAACCGCGATGACCGCTACTACAGCGGCCACCCTTGGCACGGCGACCCCCACATGGACGGAGGGGTTTTGTTCACCCAGTTTTCGCATTTCGTCGACATGATTCACTGGCTCCTGGGACCTTTGGAACCTACCTGGGCTGAATCGTTCAACCACAAAAACACCAGCGCCTTGGATGACAGCGGTAGCATTGCCTTTCGCTTTGGTCAAGGCGAGCTCGAAGGCCGAGGCAGTTTTCGATACAGCACAGCCGTATTCGGGAAGAATTTTGAAAGCACACTTTCCATCATTGGGGAAAAGGGAACCATCAAACTGGGCGGCCAATACATGAATCAAGTGCATTACGCCCATCTCGACGGGCAGGAGGAACATCCTGAATTCCCCGAAACCCCAGCCAATGACTACGGCCTATACCAAGGCAGCGCCGCCAACCACCACCATCTGATTCAAAATGCCATTGACCATCTGCTGCGTGGCGCACCCATTACCACCCCCGCCAGCGATGGCCTAGCCGTGGTTTCCTTCATTGAGAAAGCCCACGAATTGGCTCGTTTTCGCTAGATGCGGAAATTTTTTTCAATTTTTTTTGGGGGATACTCGTTCTAGAAGTGTTATACCTCTGAGCGAAGTACAGCATGTTCGACAAAGTGTCATAAAAACACCGCCGCCAACATCCCACTTCAGTTCGCTAAAACGAATGCATAGAAAACCCGTAATTTGAACCCGTGTTTCAATCGTGAAACCGAAAAAGAACATAGCGCCCCCTATCGACCCTGAATTCCAAGAATTCTGGGACATGGCTGATTCCATTCAGCATACTGAGGCTGCATCAAACGATGCAGCTTGGGAACGCATGCGCGCTGCTATAGAGTCAAAAGAAACCGAAAACTTCGGCAGCCAATACCAGCACCCTGAAGCCGCTTCTAACGACGCCGCATGGGAGCGAATGAAAGCCGCCATTCAGGCCCAAGAATTTGAAAACCTCGGCAGCCAATACCAGCACCCTGAAGCCGCTTCTAACGACGCCGCATGGGAGCGAATGAAAGCCGCCATTCAGGCCCAAGAATTTGAAAACTTCGGCAGCCAATACCAGCACCCTGAAGCCGCTTCTAACGACGCCGCATGGGAGCGAATGAAAGCCGCCATTCAGGCCCAAGAATCTGAAAACTTCGGCAGCCAATACCAGCACCCTGAAGCCGCTTCTAACGACGCCGCATGGGAGCGAATGAAAGCCGCCATTCAAGAAAAGAAGGCCGAAGAGCCGCGCCCCTCTTACTTCAAGGTTTCTTTTGGAAAGCCCATGCAATGGGCCGCTGCGGCTAGTTTGGCCTTGGTAGCTGCGGCAGCCGGTTTGTTCTTAATCAACCGGCCGGCCGATTTGCCCCAGGTCTTGGCCCAGAACGAATACATCACTTTGCCCGGTGAGGTTCAAACTTATGAACTGAGCGATGGGTCTACTATCATCCTGAATGGAAACAGCCATTTGGAATGGACCGAAAGCCCCGATCAGCGCAAAGTCAAATTGAGTGGCATGGCGCACTTTGAAGTAGCTCCCAATGCCAATGCTCCTTTTGTGATCGAAACTCAACAAGGAACCGTACGCGTACTGGGCACCGGCTTTGACGTGATTGCTTACAACGACGGCGAATTGGATGTCACTGTTAGCCACGGCAAAGTAGAAGTCAAGCATGCTGAGCAGCGCGTGATCCTAACCAAGGGCATGAGTGCGCACACCGAGAACGGCGATTTGGCCGCCTACGACAAGGACACGACCGCCGTAGATTGGAAGAGCAATGACTTGGTTTTCAAAGATGCCAGCCTGGATGAGGTGATCAAATCCCTCGAACGCCGATTTGCCTTGAACATCGAAGTTCCCAACAACCTCGCCAAAGGCCTGCGTTTTTCAGGGGTATTGTTAAACACCCCGTATTGGAATGCCGAAAAAGTAGAGGCCTTGTTGAAAGCCAAATTGGCCGCGAACATCGAAGCCGAAGCTGCCGCTCAGAGCACCGCTCAACTTGAGCAGGTTAAGGAGCGTGCTGAGCAAGTGGCTCAAGCCATCGAGGCAGAAGTAAAAGCAGAAACCCAAAACAGCTTGGCTGATAATCAGCGCAGCGAGTTCTATGACAGCGACACAGACCGCATTCCCGATGAAATAGAAGGAAAAGAAGATTTCGATGGCGACGGCATTCCCAATCACTTGGATACCGACGCCGATGGAGATGGCATCTTGGATCGAATCGAAGGTTATGCCGATTTTGACCGAGATGGAAAACCCAACTTCTTGGACTTGGATGCCGATGGAGACTCCATTCCCGATAAGTTAGAAGGGTCAAGCGACGCTGATGGAGATGGAAAACCCAACTATTTGGATACCGACTCTGACGGTGACGGAATTCCAGACAAAGAAGAGGCGCCCGGTCGCTACGAGAGCCAACCCGGAGCCCCCATGTTTGGCGAATAAGATAAAACCTTGACCCAAGGCCCGTGCAAACGGGCCTTTTCTTTGGTACTTTTGATTGGCATGAAAAAGGGATTGACCGCATTGTGGGCCGCTTTGATGAGCAGTGTACTCGCCGCCCAAGCCCCAGGATTGTGGTTCAAGCCCAACCTGGGTCAATGGCCCCACAACCCTGCACAAGCCCTTCTGCAACTGCCCCAAGCCACCATTTTCTTTCACAAGGACGAACTTCGCCTGCTGATCCAGCACCCCAAAGACGCAGCGGTGATTCACGAAACCTTTCACCAGCGGTCTGAAGGGAAGCAGCAAATCCTGAGGCAACATGCCCTTTTCATGCGCTTTCAGGGAGCTTCTACTCAGGCCCAATTCGAATTCAAAGATTCGGCGTCCTGGTATGAAAACTACTTTCTGGGAGCAAACCCTCAGCATTGGCGTTCGCACGTGTACCCCACAAAACACCTGTACCTGCGCCAAATCTATCCCAACATCGACCTGCGCTTCTACGAGAAAGACGGTCAATTGGAATTTGACTTCCTTCTGCACCCCGGGGCACGCATTCAAGACATTGCTCTTGACTTTTCAGGAACCCAAGCCGAATTGACTGAAAATGGAAGCTTGCAATTGCCTACTTCTTGCGGTTTGCTATTCTTGTCGGCACCCCAAGCATTCAGCGCCTTGGACGGGACCGCCGTTCCCTGCTCCTACTTCATCAAGAGCGATGGTACAATCGGGTTGGATGCTCCCAAGCGATCGGTGAAAAACGGCCTGCTCATTGACCCCATTCTGGTCTTTTCTACCTATTCGGGCTCGACAGGTGATAACTTTGGCTTTACAGCAACTTATGATACCGCCGAATGCCTTTATGCCGGTGGCATTGTGGATGCCAATGGTGCCACATACCCCGTGACGGCCGGGGCCTTTCAGACTACCTACGGCGGTTCCAGCAACGGCGGGCCGCCCGTTCAATTGCCCTGCGATATTTCCATTAGCAAATACAGCAAAGACGGTTCAACCTTATTGTGGGCTTCTTACTTGGGCGGTGACGACGATGAGTATCCCCACAGCCTGGTGGTCAATCATCGAAACGAATTGCTGGTTTTAGGCACCACCCTGTCGACCAATTTCCCGGTGGCCAGCAATGCATACGACGCTAGCCACAACGGCTCCTACGACATTACCGTGAGCAAACTCAGCGCCGATGGCAGCAGCTTGTTGGCGGGAACTTTCTTGGGCGGTAGCAGTTTCGATGGGTTCCAGCGCGACGATGGGTCCAGCAAGAGCATTTTGCTCTTCAACTACGCCGACAATTACCGCGGCGATATACTCTCAGATGCCAGCGGTCAGGTCTACTTAGCCACCTGCACACGCTCGAATGATTTTCCAACCAGCGCGGGTGCCTTTCAAAGCAGCCCAGGGGGACTTACCGATGCTGCCATCGTCTGCTTAAAGCCTGATCTCAGCGGTATACAATGGTCAACTCGCTTGGGTGGAAATAGCGACGATGCCGCCTACAGCATCAAACTCGATGGCTCGGGACACTTGTTTGTGGGAGGAGGCACGGCTAGCCCTAATTTCCCCATGCAAGGCAGTGGCCTTTGGCCCAACTACCACAGCCCAGCCGGGGCTTCCAATCAAGAAAAAGTAGACGGTTTCATCAGCCGATTCAACGCAGCCACAGGAGCCTATCAAGTGGGTACTTTTTTTGGAGGATCGGCCTATGACCAAATTTATTTCATCGACCTCGACCTGGCAGGTAAACTGTATTTCACGGGCCAAACCAAGAGTCGAAACTTCACCTTGACCAACGGTATATACGGCAAGTCAAATACCGGTCAATTCATCGGTCGTTTGAACAACGACTTGAGCCAAGAAGAATTCTTCACCACCTTTGGAAACCGGGTGAATGTCAATCCCGAATTGAGCCCGTCTGCCTTTATGGTAGACGACTGTTTCAACATCTATTTCAGCGGATGGGGTTCAGTGATAGGGGTTGGAAATAGCGGTACAACGCAGGGTCTTCCCACCACCCCCAATGCCAACCAAATCACCACCGACGGCGATGATTTCTACTTGTTGGTACTGGGTAAAGATGCCAAATCCCTGCTCTATGCCTCGTACTTTGGAGGCAGCCAAAGTGCCGATCACGTCGATGGGGGAACCAGTCGATTTGACAAAAAGGGGGTGATCTACCAATCGGTTTGTGCCAGTTGTCCCGATGATCCGCCGGGATTGAATGATTTTCCGACAACAGCGAGTTCGGCCTTCCCCAACAACGTTTCGATTCGCTGTAGCAACGCGAGCTTCAAGTTGGATTTTCGACTCAATTACAGCATCGATGCCCTATTTTCAGCCAGCCCTCAACCGGCTTGCCAGGGTCAAGACATTCTCTTTCGACCACAGACCTTGTACAACGCTCAGTACTTCTGGAATTTTGGCGACGGGAACGGCAGCCAGGACAAGGAACCAACGCATCGTTATGCCGATACGGGTCGCTATTGGGTCGAACTTCAAGTAGTCGATTCCAACAGTTGCAACCGCCAAGCCACCCAAGGGCAGTGGGTCCAAGTCGGCTTGAAACCCAAGGGTAAAATTGACGCCGTATTGGAGCCGTGCATTGATTTTACCCTGCTGCGCTTTGAGGGACAACACGCCGATTCCCTGATTTGGGATTTGGGCGATGGCAGCCCACGGGTTAGTGGAACCAATCCCTTGAATCACCCCTACAAGAGCGGCTCCTACACCGTAACCGCCTACTTGGTAAACGCCATTTCCCAATGCCGAGACACCGTCGTACTCCCGCTCATTGTCAACACCGATTCGAGCGGTGAAATCTACCTGGCCAATGTATTCACCCCTGGTCGTGGAACCATTGATGGCAGCGGTGACGGCAAAAATGATTGCTTTCGGGTATACGGTCTTTCAGCCGAATGCGACGAGGCCGAGTTGCGCATTTTCAACCGCTGGGGAGAGCGCATTTTCTACACCGAAGACTTGAGCATATGCTGGAACGGGAAGGTGCAAAACGGAGGGCCCGAATTGCCCGACGGCACCTATTTCTACCAACTTTACATCAAAACCAGAGACCAAAAAGAGGTGAACAAGCTCATCGCCGGTTCCGTCAATTTGATTCGCGAGCCTTAGGCCAAGCTCTCGGCTTCTGCCTCTGGAGCAATTTTCTTCACCAAGCCTTGCAACACTTTGCCAGGGCCTAGTTCTGTAAATCGAGTGGCGCCGTAAGCCCACATGGCTTGTACACTTTGCGTCCAACGAACGGGAGCGGTCAATTGGGCCACCAAATTGCGCTTGATTTCATCGGGATTGGAAACGGCAGAAGCGGTCACGTTTTGATACACAGGACAACGCGGGGTCGCAAACTGGGTAGCTTCAATGGCAGCGGCCAATTTCTCACGTGCGGGCTCCATCAAAGGAGAATGGAAAGCCCCTCCAACGGGCAGAATCAAAGCGCGCTTGGCTCCTGCGGCTTTCATGGCTTCGCAAGCCTCTTCTACAGCAGGAACGGCCCCCGAAATCACCAATTGACCGGGACAGTTGTAGTTCGCAGCCACCACAACGCCTGAAATGGAGGCACAAATCTCTTCTACCTTGGCGTCGTCCAAAGCCAAGACAGCCGCCATGGTTCCGGGCTGCATTTCACAGGCTTCTTGCATGGCCATGGCGCGCTGATAAACCAGTTTCAAACCGTCTTCAAAGCGCAGGCATCCGTTGGCCACCAGGGCAGAGAATTCGCCCAAACTGTGTCCCGCCACCATGTCGGGTTGAGGCAAAGTTGCATCCATGGCCCGTATGACCGAATGCACAAAAATGGCGGGCTGGGTCACACGCGTCTCTTTCAAATCTTCAGCACTTCCGGTAAACATCAAATCGCTCAATCCAAATCCCAAAATTTCATTGGCTTGATGGAATCGCTCGCGGGCCTCACCGCCTAGGGCGTACAAATCCTGACCCATTCCCGAAAACTGGGATCCTTGGCCGGGGAAAACGAATGCATGCTTGGACATGCTTCAAAAATAAGCAGGGATCAAAGGCCTTCAGACAATTCCAGCCAACGCAGCTCTTGCCTGTCCAATTCTTCATTCAGTTGCTGCAATTCAGCGCTGAGGGATTGAATGCGTTCAAACTCACTGCTCAGAGTGGAAAGCTCGGCCTCCATGGCTGCTTTTTTGGCCTGCAGCTTGGGCATGGACTGTTCAATTTGTTCCAACTCGAACTTCTCTTTGAAGCTGAGTTTTTTTGAACCCGCCTGCGGGCTGGGTTTATCTTCTTTGACGGGAATGGGGGCTGCCGCTGCCTTGGGCTTTTCCTGTTGGAGACGGGCTTTTTCAGCGTCAGCCCAGCTGCGGTAATCGCTGTAGTTACCGGGATAGTCTTTGATTTTGCCCTGACCTTCAAACACAAACACGTGGTCAACCAACTTGTCCATGAAATAGCGATCATGGCTCACAATCAACACACAGCCTGGATAATCAATCAAGAACGACTCCAGAGTGGCAAGGGTCACAATATCCAAGTCGTTGGTGGGCTCGTCCAGAATGAGGAAATTGGGATTGGTCACCAATACACGCAGCAGTTGCAAACGGCGCTTCTCGCCCCCGCTGAGCTTGCCCACCCATTGGTAATGGGTTTCATTTGCAAAG
>Ga0222713_10005377_pt1 | contig 12464 bp, 17 predicted proteins | sample C33_649DmetaG_FD_165061 | JGI IMG/M metagenome (GOLD analysis project Ga0222713, IMG submission 165061) | Estuarine water microbial communities from San Francisco Bay, California, United States - C33_649D | ecosystem: Environmental > Aquatic > Marine > Unclassified | place: USA: California...
CCAGGAATCTACGGAGGACTCACCGAGGCGGAACGCCGCCGATTACGGGATAGGTGTTACACCGGCTGACTAGAGTACCGAATACCAACCACCTCACCGACTGGAGGATCCATGAACCTAGACAACTACGTCGACGTAGCAACTCGCCTCACGCTGGCTCTCGAACGCTGGCCCGAGCTCCGAGTCCAAGAGACAGATCGAGAACTCATCGAGCTCGGCGAACAGCTGACTCTCATCTGTACCGTGACAGTCTGGAGAACACCAGACGATCAGCTGCCATCGATCGCTTCCGCAGCTGAGCCGATCCCAGCTGTACGGCCAAGCTTCCGAGGGTCGGAGCTGATGATCGGAATGACATCGGCCTTGGGACGAGCTCTCGGCTACATGGGAATCGGGATCAACGGCTCCATCGCTTCAGCGAACGAGGTAGAAGCTCGCCAGAGCACTCCAGAAGGCTCTCAGACCGACGCTCCAGCTCGTCGAGCCCCATTAGGCTCCGCAGCTTCAGAAGGCCCATCCAAGGCTCAGCTAGGCCTCCTGAGGAGTCTGAACTACACAGGCCCGACACCGAAGGACAAGAGGGAAGCATCAGCGATCATCGATGGGATCAAGAAGGCTCAGATCGCCATCGACTCCGCCAACCAGACACAGGAGGATCCCTTCTGATGTGGCAGATGAAGCTCACACCAGCCGAGATGAAGCTCGGAGAGCTACATGGGAGGGAACGCTTCAGCCGAGCGAAGGCTGGCTCCGATATCTACATGAAGCCGAACCAGTCCGAGGAGCTACGGGAAAGCTTTCACATTCAAGGAGCCCGAGGTGAGATCGCTGTCGCTAGATACCTCGATCTTCCCTGGAGCGGAGGGGAACCTGATGGACGTAACCGTCGAGATGTCGGAGACCTCGTGGAAGTCCGCACCAAGAAGATCCGAGGCGGCTTGATCGTGAAGCATCTCGAACAGAAGAAGAATCCCCCATCGACTCCTTACGTCTTGGCCTGGTTCCGAGGTACGAGCACAGTCCAGCTCCTCGGCTGGATGAAACTCGGCGACATTCTCGACCGAGGCGAACAGTATGAGCAGCGTGGGATCTGGTTCGCTCGAATCCCCTACCAGAATCTCATCCCGATTCAGGAGCTCCGATGTCTAATCCACTCCTGAGAATCGGCGAAGCTCAGCTCCAAGGAGCGATCATCGAGCTCGCCAAGTGGCACGGCTGGCTAGTGTTCCACCCTCTCCCTGTCCAGAATCAGAGCGGACGCTGGAGGACAGCTCTACAAGGTGACAGAGGCTTCCCAGACCTCGTGCTTGCTCATAAGGATCGAGGCGTGATCTTCGTGGAGCTCAAGTCCACCATCGGACGAGTCTCAGACTTCCAGCAGCTATGGATCGACACGCTCCGCCAAGCTGGAGCCGAGGTCTATGTCTGGAGGCCTATCGACATCAATGAAGCCCGAATCATACTCTCAGAAGGAGCCCCGAAGTGAACCAGCACGAGCTCGAAGCGATCATCCGAGAAGCGACAGCGACCCTCATGAGAGCTGAGGAGCGAATCCTCGACCTCAAGGCCGAGGTCGATCGCCTCACCGACGAGAACACCAAACTCCTCAAGAAACTCCAGAAGACTCGCCAGACAATCCGCCGCATGGAAGAAGGCGAACTATGATCGCCGAACTGGTGATTTCCGACTACTGGGTCGATCGAATCGAGATCCTCATCGCCTTCAGTAGTGGGATAGTCGGCGGAACGATCCTGGCCTTACTCTGGAAGCATGAGCGATGATCGTCCGATCACCTCGGCCCTCGTCACACTTCACAGTTGTCCAGAATCAAGTAATCCGAGACAAGCGTCTGAGCTGGAGAGCCCGAGGAATCCTGATCTACCTTCTCAGTCAGCCCGACGACTGGAAGACCACAGCGGCTCACCTGACAGCTGTCGGGATCGAGGGACGGGACTCTGTTCGGATGGCCTTGTCAGAGCTGGAGAATCAAGGCTACCTGAGACGACAGAAGCACCAGGACGAACGAGGTCGCTGGACAACAGCGATCTACGTCTACGACTTTCCACAGAATCCACAATTATATCCACTACCGATGACGGGATCCCAGGCATCGGTAAACCAGGCACTAATAGAACAACTACAGAAGAAGGACTTAGAGGGTAAACCTGGTTCTAAACTAAAGCAGAGGGAACCTCGAATCTGTGGACAATGCGACGGAGGAGGCTGGGTAGTGGTAGGGAAGGGACTCCAACGCTGCTCCTGTCGAGGCGGAATCCAATGAGCAACCGATCGGAATACAACTCGAAGGAATACAAGGAAGCACGAGCGGCCCTACTCCGAGACAATCCCCTGTGCTACTGGTGTCAGAAGCGACCAGCGACACAAGCTGACCACCTGGTGGAGACAGATCGAGGCGGAACCTGGAGAGACGGACTCGTTCCAAGCTGTGCCAGCTGTAACGCTCGACGAGGAGCGAACTACGAGAATCGAGAACGAGCACTACGGATCGAAGCACGAGAACGAGCCTCGGGATTTCTTGGATCACCAGAAGCGAAGACCCCGACCCCCATACTCCGCTCTCTCTTGGAGGGTCGTGAATCCGACAGATCTGACGACATCTCGGCTGATTCTCCGCTAGTTGGCAGAGCGGAGCCGAGGCTGGTCTCAGCGTCTCGGAGCTCTGAGACCTTCGGCCCCCAGGTAGCAGCTTGGGCGGAGCGGCATCTCGGGAAGACGCTCATGGACTGGCAGAGGCTCGTCCTCGATGGACAGCTGGAGCATATTGACCAGCAGCTCTGCCATACCGAATCGCTGGTGTCCTGTGCCAGACAACAAGGGAAGTCGGTAGGGCTTCTAGCTCTGGCTGGCTGGTGGTTGTGTGCCATGCCAGCGATCCGAGGAGACGCTCAAAGTGTCATGTTGGTCGCTAACAAGCTCGACCGATCTTCGGCGATGTTCCGACAGCTTGCTCCGATCCTAGAGGCGATGGGCGGGAAGGCCTTCTGGTCGTATGGTCGGGAACAACTCATCATGCCAGACGGGTCGACGCTTCGAGTCGTCGCTGCCACAGGATCTCAGCATGGAGCCTCGAACGATCTCGTCCTCCTCGATGAGCTCTGGCAGATCTCCCCCTCTGTGGTGTTCGATGCTCTTCGGCCAACAATGCTCGCTAGGCCTTCACCGCTGATGTCAATGTGGTCGACAGCTGGAGACCAGAGCTCGACAGCGATGATCCAGCTCCGAGAACAAGCGATCCAGTCGATCGACGCTGGACGACCCTCTCGGCTCTACTTCGCTGAATGGAGCTCTCCGGCTGGCCGATGGGGTCGAGAGTGGTGGGGATGGGCGAATCCAGCTCTCGGCCAGACTGTCCGAGTCGAGGCTCTGGAAGCAGCCGCCGAGTCCCCTGATCGAGCGGCCTTCCTCCGAGCTCACCTGAACCAATGGGTTGCCTCGGCTGCTGGATGGCTCCCGATCGACGCTTGGGAAAGTCAGCAGACCTCCGAAGCGATGCCAGCTGGAGGAGTTCTTGCCATCGATAGCTCGATCGATGATTCTCGCTATGTCGGGATCCGAGCAGCTCCTAGAGCGGACGGGAAGATCCAAGTCACAGTCGAGATCATCGTCGAGAAGGAGGAGGAGCTCTGGACTGAGGTCGATCGAGTTCTAGCTGATCCCGAGGTCACGTTCGCTGTCACTCCGACGCTCGACATTCACACTCCAGAGAAGTACCGTCGAAGGACTCAGACTGTCGGCTATGGGGAGCTCCTCAAGTTCACCACACTTGTCCGCTCGATGATTCTGGAAGGACGGATCCTCCACGAAGGCCAGATTCAGCTGACCGAGCACGTATCACGAGCCGTTCTCGGGAAGACCTCTGGGACTGTTGTCCTGTCCTCACAGAAGTCCCCAGGCCCGATCGAGCTCTGTCGGACGCTGGTCTGGGCAGCAGCTCTGGCCTCCAAGAAGACCTCCACTCGACGAGCAGCTATCGGGATCGCTCGATAATCCTAGCAATCCGTCTCAGAATGTGGGATGATCCAGCTCTAGTGGGAATCTTCCGCCGCACAGCACCGCCAGCTATTGCCTCGGCCACGATCAAGGCCGCCGCAGGGAGCGCAGGACAGTTCGGCTCGTTCCTCGGCTACTCAGTCGGAACGGCTGAGGAACGAGCTCTGTCCATCCCCACGATCACTCGATCGAGGTCGATGATCGCCTCGATGGTCGCTGGCCTCGATATACGTCAATACACGCTCCAATGGAACGGGGACGACTACGAGAAGATCTACGTCTTGGGAGAATCGTGGATGACTCGTCCAGATCCCAAGGTGACTCGCCAGTTCATCATCGCTCAAACTGTCTCCGATCTGATGTTCTATGGCGCGAGCTGCTGGGTAATCACCAGCCGCTATTCGACAGGGTTCCCAGCGTCCTTCCAATGGCTACCGATGTCGAACATCTCGACACCTAACAACGTACCGCCGCAATACTTCGGGAATCCGACGACTGTCGAGTTCAATGGTGTCGAGCTGAACATGGAGAATGTTGTCTTCTTCTTAGCTCCAGATCAGGGAATCATCTACAGCGGCCAGAGATCGATCGACATCGCTCTCCGTCTCGATCAAGCAGCTCGACGCTTCGCTATGTCCGAGGTCGCTATGGGATGGCTTCAGCAGACAGACAACTCGGAACCACTCAGCGCAGAAGAGCTTGCCGATCTCGCCTCAGCCTGGTCGGAAGTACGACAGAAGTCAGCGATCGGAGCTCTCAACAGCTCAGTCACGTACAAGGAGTTCACAGCTGATCCTCAGAAGCTTCAGCTCATCGAAGCTCGCCAACACTCAGCTCTAGAGCTGTCTCGTCTCGCTGGAGTCCCAGCCTATCTCGTGTCCGCTCCGACGAGCTCGGGAATGACGTACAACAACGCTCAGGAGCAGCGTGTCGATCTGTGGATCTGGGGAGCGAAACCATACGCAACCACCATCGCAGAGCGTCTCTCAATGGACGACATCATCCCCCGAGGTAAGCACGTAGAGTTCGACACAGCGGACATCTTCGGGAAGCAGGAGCAGGAGATCGTTCAAGAGCCCGCCGCTCAATCAGAAGGAGCTCTATCATGATTCAACTCCATGTCACCGATCTATCCGTCGACGCTTCCGCTCCCGATGAACCACCGTCGAGATCGATCACAGGTCTCGCCGTTCCCTGGAACGTCACAACCACCGACAGCCTCGGGACTCGTGTCCTCTTCGAGAAGGGATCGCTCCCTGAAGAAGGTCGAGCTCCGAAGCTCGTCGAATCTCATGATCTCTCACAGGTTCGAGGTCTCGTCACTGAACGAGTCTCGACCGATGAGGGGATGATGTTCACAGCAAGAATCGCCTCCACGAGAGCTGGAGATGATGCTCTGGAGCTCCTCAAGATGGGAGCACTAGACGCTGTGAGCGTCGGAGTCGAGCCCAAGACCTTCAAGTTCGACAAGGACGGGACAATGAGAGTCCAGTCCGCTATCTGGCACGAGCTCAGTCTGGTCGCTGTACCAGCCTACGACTCGGCCCGAATCACATCAGTCGCCGCCTCAGCCCCCGAGGAAGAGGAAGACGAAGAAACCCCATACCCTGAGCCCGAGGAGGACTCTATGACCACCCCCGAACCTGTGTCGGCATCGGCTCCCGAGGCCATCGCTGTCACGCCGATCTATGCCACGCCGAAGACGTTCAGCCTTCCGAGTGGCTCCGAATGGATCTCCGCCGCCATTGAAGGTGGAGATCGCTGGCACAAGATGAACGAGCAGATCCGACTCGCTGCTCCCGATGTCACGACCAGCTCGAACGATGGAGTCCTCCCGACTCCGATCGTGGGGAGCATCTATACGAATTACGTCGGAGACAGGCCTGTCATCGATGTCTTCAAAGCTCGTGCGATGCCGACAGCTGGGAAGACCTTCGAGCGTCCCTCGATCTCGACTCACGCTTCGATCGGAGTCCAGAGCTCCGAGCTCGCCACGCTCACAGCTTCGGAGTTCCAAGTCGCAGCCAACACCGTGACGAAGGTGACACTCGGCGGCTATGCGAACGTCTCAGAGCAGCTCATCGACTGGTCGAGTCCAGAGATCATCGCCGCTCTGCTGTCCGACATGGGTCGCATCTATGCTAACGCTTCGGACAACAAGGCCGCCGACGATCTCGTCGCTGGAGCAACCACGACCGACAACTTCACCTCAGCGAACATCGGCGATCCGACCGAGTGGCTCGGCTGGCTCTACGACAACGCCGCCGCCATCCTCTCGGCCTCGAACGGGAACCTCCCGACGCATCTCTTCATGAGCCCTGACATCTACAAGGCTCTCGGAAAGCTGGAAGACTCTCAGGGTCGTCCGCTCTTCCCGACAGTCGGCCCGATGAACAGTTTCGGCTCCATGTCACCAGGATCGAACGATGGAGTCGCTTTCGGCCTTCGAGTCGTCGTGGATCGCAACTTCGCCAACGAGACCCTCATCCTCGGCGATGCTGTCGGCTTCGAGTGTTGGGAACAGCAGAAGGGAGCGATCTCCATCGATAATCCTTCGACGCTGAGTCGGACGATCGCATGGCGAGGGTACTTCGCTACCCTGATGATCGATGCCAGCCGTTACGTGAAGGCTTCCTTCGTCTGATCCCCCTGGAGGTCTGAATCATGGCTACATTCTCGATCACGCATGAACAGCGGCTCGATGATGTAGCTGTGGTTCAGACTCTAGAGCCGACAGACATCGGAGTCGGCCAGACCATCATTGTCTCCGACTGTAGCTCTGGCTTCAACGGCTCCCAGCTGGTTATCTCGACCGAGAATTACCTCTTCACAGGAGTCGACGATCAGGGAGATCTGATCTTCAACTACGACATCATCGTCGAGAATCAGCTGATCTATCAGAGCAGCGGAAGCGATGTCGAGAGAACAGCTGTCAACCCGTACGGGACGATCACTTGGTCGACCTCGTGCTCGTGGATCGTCGTGGCTGATGTCCAAGAATGGCTCGGAATCGACTCGGCTACAGCGAATGACACAGCTTTCCTCACCACAGCGACGAACGCCTCTAATGACTGGTGTTATCGCCGCCGCAGATCAGCTGGTTACATCGACAGCCTCTCCACCGTCCCTTCAAGGGATGTCAAGCTCGGAGCGATCATGATGGCCGCTGTGCTATATCGTGAACGGGGCTCAGTCGACTCGTACGCTAGTTTCTCTGACATGGGCGGAGGCCAGCCGATCCTCAGCCTCGGCCAGATCCATCGGCTCCTAGGAGTCAATAGGGCTCAGGTCGCATGACATGGCCGCCTCTGGAATCTTCATCGAGGCGATCGATGCTCTCAAGGCGACGATCATCGGACTCGGCTACAAGGTCGTCACAGACCCTCGGAACGTCCGACCCCTCACCGTCTACATCGAGCCTCCCACGTTCACCACATTCACATCGAATGTCGGGAATCTCACCTGTCGAGTCTCGATTCTGGCTCCCCCACCAGGGAATCAGGACTCGTCCGATTATCTGCTCACAGCTGTCGATCAGATCATGGACTCAGCTGTCCCAGTCACCGAAGGACGACCAGGTTCCCTCGATGTCGGAGGACAGCTTCTCCCCTGCTATGACCTAACAGTAAGAATCGCATCCAAGCGCAACTAGAAGGAGCCCTCAATGGCTACAACTACCTACCTCACGAATCCCAGCGTGACTGTCAATGCTGTCGACTTCTCCGATCAATGCTCCTCAGCGACGATCACAGTCGGCTACGACCAGCTGGAGGCGACAGCCTTCGGAGCACAAGGCCGAGCCTATGTCGCTGGCCTCGAATCCGTCGAGGTCACTCTCACGCTGTTCGCCTCCTACGGGACTGGAGAAGTGGAAGACACGCTCGCTGGTCTGGTCGGAACGACCACGACCCTCGTCGTGAAACCCACCGACGCTGCTGTCGGAAGCTCGAATCCGTCCTACACGATCACGGGAGCTTTCCTCACCTCATTCACTCCCATCAATGGGAGCGTCGGAGAGCTGAGCTCCTACGATGTGAGTTTCGTCGGCGGTACTTGGGTACGAGCGACGAGCTGAGCTGAGACGGTTCCGACATGAAGCTCACAATGATCTACAACATCGGAGAAGGCCCAGTCGAGGTCACGACTAATCTAGCGACGATCGTCGCATGGGAACGCCGCTACAAGCGGAAGATCTCGACAGCTGACAGAGATGGCCTCGGAGTCGAGGATATGGCCTTCCTAGCTCATGAAGCATCTAAGCAGCGACAGATCGTCGTCCCAGCTGTTCTCGACGACTTCATCCGAAAGCTCGAAGACCTGGAGATCGTGAGCGAACCAGTAAACCCTACTCAGGGGACACCTACCGAAGAAGACTCGCCGAGCTCCTAGTCGAGATCGGATGGTGGCCCCCTCACATCGAGTTCGATCTGGACGACATGGCTACAGTCATCCAGATCATCAATGATCGGAGAGACAATGGCCGCAGAGGTTCAAGGAGTCAAGGAAACCGCTAAGGCTCTCCGTCGCATCGACCCCGAGCTGCGGAAGGAGTTCAACCGTGAAGTCAAGAGGATTGCCGCTCCGATCACCGACACAGCGAAAGCAGCCTACGCCGACTATCTGATCCCCTCTGGCACTCGGAGAGTGTGGACACAGCGAGAACGACAGATCTATCCGTTCACCGTCGCCAAGGCTCGCCGAGGAATCCGAACCAAGGTCGACACCTCCAGATCAGCTAGGTCATCGATCAAGGTCATCCAAGCGAACCCAGCAGCAGCGATCTACGAGTTCGCTGGAGCTAAGACAGACAACCCTCTCGGACGAGCGTTCAGCTCCAAGGGACGAACCCCAGCTCGGATCATGTGGCCTTCAGCAGAAGCGAAGCTTGCTCTCGTGATCGATGAGATGAGAGACTTAGCGAAGGAAGTCGAGAAGCTCGTCCAGAAGGAGCTCGGCTGACATGGCTATTACCATCCCGATCCTGTCCGAGTTCTCGGACAAGGGAATCCGAGCCGCTGAGGGAGCGTTCAAGAAGCTCGGAGACCTAGCGAAGACCACAGCGAAGATCGTCTCTGGGGTCGCTGTCGCCGGAGGAATCGCAGCTGTCAAGGTCATCGACCTAGCCTCGGATCTATCCGAATCCCAAGCGAAAGTCGGCGAGATCTTCGGAGATTCAGCTGTCGAGATCGAGAAGTTCGCCGCTACAGCTGCCTCAGCTCTCGGCCAGTCGAAGCAAGACGTACTGAACGCCGCTGGAACCTTCGGAGTGTTCGGGAAGGCCGCTGGCCTGACTGGGACAGAGCTCTCCACGTTCTCGAACGACTTCACAGCTCTCGCCTCCGATCTCGCCTCATTCAATAACACCAGCCCTCAAGAGGCGATCGATGCCATCGGAGCAGCTCTCCGAGGAGAAGCGGAACCACTCCGCCGCTATGGAGTCCTCCTCAATGATGCTCAGCTTCGCCAAGCTGCTCTAGAGCTCGGCATCTACGACGGGAACGGAGCTCTCACAGCTCAACAGAAGATTCTCGCAGCTCAGAAACTCATCTACGAGCAGACAGCGGACGCTCAGGGAGACTTCGCTCGAACATCAGGAGGACTAGCGAACCAGCAGCGAATTCTCAAGGCTCAACTAGCTAACGCTGCTACAACTATTGGGACGACCCTCCTACCGATAGCGACTAAGCTGTTCAGCTTCATCGCTGACAAGCTCATCCCGATCGTCGAGAGGGTCTCTCAAGTCTTCGCCGATGAAGGCTTCTCTGGGGTCGCTCGGATGATCGGAGACATGATCCCTCCAGCTCTGGAGAAACTGAAGGAGCTCGGAGCTGCTCTCCTCAACTGGGTCGGAGAACAGATTCCAGGCTGGCTCAAGAAACTCGGAGAGCTCGGCCAAGCTCTGATCGACTGGATCGAGCCTCGGATCGTTCCGATGCTCAAGAAACTCGGAGAGTGGGCAGCCGCCGCCGCCGATTGGATCCTCGACGAAGGCCTCCCAATGTTGGTGGACAAGCTCGTCGAACTAGGTCAAGCTTTCGTCGATTGGATCGGCCCGAACATCCAGCCGATGCTCAAGAAGCTCGGAGAGCTCCTAGCTGCTCTCCTCCAATGGATCGTCACGGATGCTGTTCCCAAGATCACCGTCGAAGCTCTCAAGCTAGGTAAAGCTCTGCTGTCATGGACAGCTCAGCTGCTACCTCAGGCTCTCGCTGGTCTCGCTGGTTTCCTCTGGGAGCTCGTCAAGGAACTCCCGAGTCTGTTCGCTGGTCTCATCAAGCAAGCAGGAAAGCTGGGACTAGAGCTCGGCGAAGCTATGTGGGAAGCTGTCGCTGATGCTGCTGAGACAGCGTTCACTAGAATCCTCTCATTCTTCAAGCAGGTACTTAACAGGATCATTGGAGCTTTCGAGACAGCGATTAACTGGGTCATTGGAGCGATCAACAAGGCGATCCGAGCTTATAACAAGATCCCATTAGCTCCCGATATCAGCGAGATCCCGAAGGTCACGCTCCCCAGGCTCGCCGATGGTGGAATCGTCACCAGCCCGACAGTTGCCATGATCGGAGAAGCTGGCCCAGAGGCCATCATTCCGCTCGATCGAGCTGGAGGCTTAGGCAACGTCACAGTCAATGTCTCTGGATCCGTTATCACAGAAGGCGACCTCGTGGAGAAGATCCGTCGAGGCCTCATCAACTCTCAGAAGAATGGGAACGCTCTGGTCTGGAGCTTCTCCTCGTGATCCCTTGTAAGCCGACAGTCCGAATCAGACTTGGGACAGGGATCTCCTTCGGAGCTGGCTTTGTTCTCGGCTCTGTCGACGAAGGAATCCTAGGGACGAACGTCCTAGCCTCCTCACTCGTCGACTACATCGACATCTCCGATCAAGTCACCAGGATCGCCACCAGACATGGGCGAGATCGTGTGTTCAATAACTACACAGCGAGCTCCTCGACCGTCCAATTCCTCGACTTCACGGGAGACTGGAATCCAGCGAACCAGAGCGGCCCCTACTATGGGGAGATCCTCCCGATGAGGCAGCTCCAGATCTCCTGTGACTATCAGGGGACGAACTACGCTCTCTACTCTGGTTATATCACCAGCTGGGATTACGAATGGGCCGACCAGTCCGCCGATTACGCTCTCGTCACCGTCCAAGCTGTCGACGCTTTCAGAATCCTCCAGCTAGTCAACATTACCTCAGTCACAGGAGCATCGACCCACGACCTCCCAGGGGAACGGATCGGACAGATCCTCGATGAAGTCGGCTGGCCTGTATCGGCCCGAGATCTCGACATCGGCACGACTGAACTACTGAACGACCCAGGGACTACGAGAACAGCTCTATCAGCGATCCAGGTCGTCGAAGAATCCGACCTCGGAGCGTTCTACATAGCGAACGATGGGACAGCTGTCTACAGATCGAGAGTCAGCTTGTCCCAGCAAGGAGCTGGCACTCCTTACTACTTCGACGACACGGGGACGAATATCCAATATCAGGGTCTCGACATCAATTTCGACGAGACCGAACTCGCTAACGATATTACGTTCGCCTCGATCTCAGGCCCGTCTCAGAATGTATTCGATCAGAACTCGATCGATAACTACTTCGTCCGAACATACGAACGATCAGACCTTATGACGTTCTCGAATAGCGACGTTCTCGCTCAAGCGAACAGAGTCCTCAACTATCGGAAGACTCCTCGGCTCAGAATCGACTCCATCAAGCTCGATCTATCTTCAGACTCTAACCGTGTCCTCCCAGCATTAGCAGCGGAGATCGGCCAGCCGATCGTAGTCACCAAGACAATGGCAGCGAACACTCAGATCGATCTCAGGATCACTATCCAGGGACATTCCCACGACATCACACCCGATTCATGGGTAACCACATTCAGCACAGCTTATCCGTTAGCGACAGCCTTCGTCCTGGGCTCTAGCGAGTTCGGTATTCTCGGGACTAACACCTTCTAGGAGACAACAATGGCAACCTATCCCCTATCCGAAGCGTACCTCGATGGAGATGTCCTCTCCGCCGCCGACTACAACTCGACGAACGAAGGAATTAACGATCTTGCCTTCGGCCAACTTAACGCTCAGACTGGAACGACCTACACGCTCGGCCTTACCGATGTCGCTCAAGTCGTCACCCTGACCAACTCGTCACCGATCACGATGACTGTCCCAGCTAACGCCTCTGTCGCTTTCCCGATCGGGACTCAGATCCTCCTCTACCAAGGAGGAGTCGGCCAAGTCACTATCACTCCAGACACAGGAGTCACTATCCGATCGAGTGGACTGAAGCTGAAGCTAACCGACCAGTATTCGGTAGCTGGCCTCCTCAAGCTTGCCTCGGATGAGTGGGTCGCCTTCGGGAATCTGTCCTCATGATTCTCGCTGCCAAGGCCGCCATCGCTACGAGCACCGTCTCAGGAGCACCGTATCAATGGGTCATG
>Ga0222713_10005380_pt1 | contig 12462 bp, 16 predicted proteins | sample C33_649DmetaG_FD_165061 | JGI IMG/M metagenome (GOLD analysis project Ga0222713, IMG submission 165061) | Estuarine water microbial communities from San Francisco Bay, California, United States - C33_649D | ecosystem: Environmental > Aquatic > Marine > Unclassified | place: USA: California...
GAATTAGGGTCTCCTGAACACCAATAATAGCTGTTAATTTGGAATAATCCATAATCAGTTGAACCATCTGTATTTTTATTTGTTGCATCACAATTATAAGAACTTTCATATTTAGATATACATACCATTGTTGGAATAGATGAATCTGAAAATCCTGATTTTCTTAAATAATTGGCTACTTGACATTCTGACTCTTTACTATACTTTACTACAGTATTAATATCATCGTCATATAAACTATAATCACAATCTATTTGTTCCATTACCAATGGCTTGTTAATATTTTTGGTAAATCCATAAGATTCTAATGATTTCTTTACTTCTTCATCATATAATTCATTAAATTCACTTACATTTCTAGCCAATACAAATAAAGATAGCTTTAAATTATCAGATACAATCGAATATTGATATTCATTATTAATTAATGGTCCTAGTTCAATTACCCAATACGGAGCATTTCCAGGTGTTCCATCTAAGTCTACTGTTAATTGTCCACCACTATTTCCATTTTGGTAATATGCATACCCTGTTATCTGGTCCAATGTTCCATCCTTATCTATTTGACTATTTAATACAGAAATATTATTTCTATCTAATATTAAATAATCGGCAACAGCACAAGTTCCAAATCCTTGAAATGACATATCACTTAAATCTTTATATACTTGAAACCATCTACCATCATAACTTTTCAAATCTAACATTTCAACCGGCTTATATTCTTGCGCAAAACAACTATATACAAATAAAGTAAACATTAATGCTAATGTAAAAAAAACTGTCTTCTCATCTGGTATAGACATCATAATATAGTCCTAATTATATTATTATGTTTAAATCAATTATATAAATGTTTAATATTCTGGAGCATGCTTCTTAAATAAACAACCTTGTGCATCTATTCCACTGTGACAATTAATATCACACGCATTTTGATATTCACAATTTGTCAACCATATTTTTATAATACAAAAGTTCTTTTTTGGAGAAATTGTTATTCCATTAATATTTTTTTGTAATTTTTTATTATTTGATAATGTCTCTCCTACTAACCCAAATGTCAACTTTTTCCAACAGTCATATACTATTTTATTACTTACTTTATATGAAAAACAACCACCACTCCTATTTTTAGGATCCTCCCATAGAGGCGTAATTCCTTTGCGCATTACGAATAACATACAATTTTTTACTAACTTCGGGGGTAATGCCTCTGTTATAGAGATTACATCTTCCAATGTCTTATGATTATAAATATTCTTATAACTATTTAAAGACCAATCTGTATCATGCGGTAAATGTGCCCAAAGACACCATTCATCAGAAAGAGGATGCTGTTGCATATTAGAATTTACCAAACTATGGGAGTCCTCCATTATAATATTATCTATCAATTTTTTTTTAAATTATTTAAATAATATTATTTAATTAATCTATATGTGCTTTTAATAACTCTTGGTTTATTATATTACTCATTAACTCATTTCTTACATCCTTTTTTTCTAAATCTATTTCTTGTTCCTTTTTTATATTTTCTCCCTCTTTTTTCATTGGAAACGATGTCAATCCTACCTCATTGAATTTTATGAAAAACGGATTATTTAAATTTGAAATTATCATGTCATTAGTCATATAATTTACACTAAAATTATCCCCTATTTCTATATTATAAATATTTCTCATGTAGTATTTAAAAAAATTTGATTTTAATACATTATCTTTTATTAAATAATTTCTTGGCTCTTTTAAATTGATATCATATTTTATATCCCCACTTTGTAATTGAAATATTATGAATCCTACATCACTTACATGTATATGATCGTTTACATTTTCTACTATTTTATCACTCAATATAGTATAATTTTTTTTAGAATCAATTTTGTCAAATTTTGTTTGTAAAATAAAATCATAATTATTTTCATTATTATTTAACGCTTTTGATGCATCTACTATATTTTTAAAGCTTAAAATCTCTTCTCCATTTTTTATTACTTTAATTGATTTTCTAAAATAATTATCAGTTAATTCATGAAATTTAGGTCGCACTCTTTTTATATAAAATTCATTTATTAATGTAGTTAATTCTAATAATTTCCAACTTACCTTAAATCCAATATTTTTTACTAACTCATAACCCTTATTCATATACTCTGAATTAATAGTTTTAAAACTCATTACTAAAAAAAAACCTATTCCCAAACAATATTTACTATTTAATAGATTAAATATCATATAATTTAAAAAGTAATTATATTTTTAAATTATTTAATTATAATTGTTTATATCTTTTGGAGTTCCACTTCTATAATCATCCGGGTTATATTCATTATTATTTTTATCAATAATTACAGTTGGATTCCTTACTACTAATAGCTCCTCTGGATAATCATTTGGGTATTTCACATCATAATCTAATTTATCCGATTTTGGATTTAATCCAAACACAAATAATAATACTGCCGTTATATAAGTCATTAAAATAAATGGAATAAATACTATTACCCATGAAACTATACTTAGACCTCTTTTACACAATATATTTAAAAGTAATGTAAAAATAAACATTACAATTGTTTTAAAAAATGCTTGATTGTAAAATCCCTTGAATGTGTCAATTACTATTTGAATCAACGAAAAACCTAAATATAAAATAGCAGGTGGACATAGACTATCAATCATATATAATATAATATCATAAAATTATTTATTCATTAAATATAGCTTCTCCATCTACTATTTTTCCTACAATATTTCCTACTTCTCCATCTGCATCTTCATATAAATTCCCATTTTCTCCTTCTTCATCATCACAATAATATGTTTTTCCGTCTATTTCTAATTCTATTACTTCTCCATCTTCCTCTTCTTCTAAATCTTCCTCATTTTCCGTTTCTATTTCTTCCTTCTCTTCTTCTTCTTCCTTCTCTTCTTCAACCTCTTCTTTAACCTCTTCCTCCTCTTCTTCCTCTTCTTCCTCTTCTTCTTCTTCATCATCAGTTCTACCCTTACCACAACAACTATCAGTAGCACTATATAGCTTTGATTTACACTCTAAACATGTAGGAAGACAATCATTACATACCCAAATTTCATTTGGGCCATAATCACCTCCTTGTCCAAAACATTCCTCACATACATTTTCCGCATCACATATTTCACAATTATTTAATCCTTGCACTGTTAAACATCGTTCACATTTGAATTCTTCATCAGTTATTTCTTCTTTTTCTGGCTTAACTTCTTCTGATTTGACGGTTGGAAATGTAGGAGAATTTTCCTCTTCCTCTTCTTCCTCTTCCTCTTCCTCTTCTTCCTCTTCCTCTTCCTCTTCCTCTTCCTCTTCCTCTTCCTCTTCCTCTTCCTCTTCATCTTCCTCTTCCTTAATATTTATAATATCAGCTTCAGGTTCAGGTTCAGGTTCAGGTTCAGGTTCAGGTTCAGTAACATCAGATTCAGTTATAGTTACAGTTTTGATAATACAACAAGAGCCTCCAGGGAGAATAGATGGTTTAGCAGTTTGTTCATGACCAAGATCAGAATCAGAATCAGATTCAGAATCAGATGTTAGTTCATCTGTAAATTTATTCGATTCAATATAGGATTTAATATCATCTTTGACTTTACAACAACATTCACAAGTAGATTTTTCATTAATTTCTAATGTAATAGAGTTATTTTTTAAAATATCATAATCAGAATTGAGTTTATTAATATTAGTTTGAACTTTATCAGTAAATTGATTAAATAAATCGTGGAAAGATTCTTGATGGGATTTATGCATAGAAAGTTTCTCTTTTAAAAAATGAACTTCCTCTTTGATAATTTTATAAGAACTAATTTCTTCTTTTAGTGAAGTCATTTCATCTCTAAGAGTTTTATTTTCCAGTGCAATTTGCTTAATAAAAGTTAAAATAAAATCGTTATTATGAACTCTTTTAGAAAATTTATCTTCTATAGTTTGAAAATGTTTATTTGTTATAGACTGGATATCATTATTTAATTGAATCAAATTTAATTCTGGATTTGTAAATTCGCCGATATTCATGTATGATTTTTATTGAATAATTATGTTTAATATGATTTAAAAAATATATTATGAGAAAATATATATGGATTTGAGCAATTCTTTAGTATCTGAAAATGTAATAATAGACCCAAGACAAAATGAAATACAAAGACAGAAATATATTCAAGAAAGAGAAGAATATATAAATAAAGTGAAAGTAGAATCAGTAAATATGATTTGTAGACAAACAGATTATAGTGAAGAAGAGGCTAGAGAGAAATTAGAGAAAAATAATTATAATTACCAAATAGTATTAAATGAGTATTTTGGAATTAAAGAATCTCCAAAAAAAGAACAAACAACAACAAATCAACAGATTTATGGAGAAATTAGAAATTTAATGGATACGGGTGCAAGAAGATTTAGAATGGAACAAGAGAGAGCAAAAGCATATCAAGAGTATATAGATAAACAAAAAAAGAAATAAATTAAATTATAATGAAATATGTAATATAATTTAATTTTTATTGATTCCAAGATTTTCTAATATATTTGTTTTTTTATTCACAGCAGGTTTTCTTTTCATTTTAAAGGATGAATTTGAAGGGATTGTTTTTTTGTTTAAGATAAAATCAGAATTATCTTCATATAATTCTGGAAAAACATTTGATAAAGGCTTTTCAACAACTATTAATAATTGTTGATTATTAAATAATTCTCTATATTCTTTTATAGATAAGTTACCATAATATTTATCCAAAAGATAATGCGGATTTGGTGCAGGTTTAATATTTTTTGAATAATTATAAATTTTACCATATACATGATTTAATAATTGATATCTTTCAAATTTAATGGAAGAATCGATTTTTTCACTCATTAAATAAGCAGCACTACATTGAGGACTACAAAAACATCCATATACTTGATAACAATTTTTAAATTCATTTTTAGGAATAAAAATGGGTGGATTATCAAAATCATATGTGCACCAAAAACATGCTGATCTTTTATCTGAAATATCATTTCTATGTAATTTTACTTTTAAATGATTCAATTTTTTCCATATAATTTTAACATCATCACTATCATCATTTTCCATATTTTCTTCCAAATAATTGTAGTTTAATTCTTCATTATTCTCATTATAATTGTTATCATTATTTAATAAAAAATCTGTTTTATTATCAAAATTAAAACTTTGTATGTTTTCAATATTAGGATTATATTGATAGGTATTATATTGAGTATTATTAATATCTTTTAATGAACATTTCAAGTGTAAAATAATATTTGGTTCATTATTATTTTTAGTTTCAATAGTTATATTTTGTTGGATAATTTTTCCACCTTTAGGTTTTCTACCTCTTTTTTTTGGTGCTGTTTTGACTTCTTCAACTAACGATGTATTAGTAGTTACAATTTCATTAGATTTTTTTCTTCCACGCTTTTTCTTTTCTATATTAGAATTCATATTTTTCTATAATTAACTAAAGAAATGTGAATTTAAATAGTTTTGTTTTATTATTTTTCCAAATAACATTTTCGACATAAAGGAATGTAAATATCATTGCTTCCAATTACTATTTGCTCATTTTCTTGAATGATTCTATGACTAAATATAGCATCATTATTACAATTATTACATCTAGCATATAATTTTTCAATTGAATCACAAAAAGGAATAAGATCTAATATATTACCAAATTTTTGCCTTTTGAAATCTCCATCTAAACCAAAAATACCAACTTTTTTTCCAAATTTTTCAACCAATTCAATAGATTTAATTAAATCTGGAAAGAATTGGGCTTCATCAATTAGAATAATGTTACATGAATTCAAAATAATTGTTTGTTCATTAATAAATTGTTCAATAGAATTATATTTTAAACATTCTATATGTTTTTTGTCATGAGTGCTTACCTGATCTTTGGAATATCTATTTTCTAAACTATGTGTTAAAACAACAACATGTTGTTCATCAGCAATTCCATCTTCATAACATTCAATTAATTTCGACGATTTACCAGCAAACATCGGACCAATATATAAATGTAAACTACCCATAGTTGGTTCTTTCATATTTGAAGAAGTTTCATTTCCCATTATTATATTATTAATATTCAATTTTATTTAAATAAAACTAATTATATTTAAATAATGAGCAGCAATTTTACACCGTGGGTAGAAAAATATAGACCAACATCTTTTGATGAAATTGTATTTGATCCACTAAATAAACAAATATTACAAAATATTATTATAAATAAAACCTTTCCAAATTTATTATTTTATGGACCACCTGGAACAGGTAAGACAACAAGTATTATTAATTTAATAAATGCATATCAAGAATCTCCTAACTGTAAAAATTTGATGATACATTTAAATGCTTCAGATGAACGAGGTATAGATATAATAAGAAATCAAATAAATAGTTTTGTAAATTCGAAAAGTTTATTTAATGATGGGATGAAATTTGTTATTTTAGATGAAGTTGATTATATGACCAAAAATGCCCAAATAGCATTAAAATATTTACTTCAATCTTATAAATCCAAGGTTAGATTTTGTTTAATTTGCAATTATATAAGTAGAATTGATGAAGCGTTACAACATGAATTTGTGCGATTAAGATTTAATCAATTACCAGAAGAAGATATAATAAATTTTTTAACTAACATAAATGAATGTGAAAAATTAGAATATAGTGAAGAAGCATTATTATCAATTCAAAAGCTTTTTAATTCAGATATTAGAAGTATGATTAATTATATGCAATCAAACGAAAAAATAATATCCAATAAAAAAATTATAAAGAATGATCTATGGATAGATTTAATAGAGAGAATTAAAAATAAAGATTATAAAAAAAATTTAGAATATATAAATAGATTAACAATTGAATATAATATAGAAAAGAAACATATTATAAAAAATTTTTTAAATTATATTATACGAAATAAAAAACAATATGTAAATAAAGAATTTTTGGCTTTTATTGAAAATGTTATGCATATTCCTGAATTAAATATTGAATTTATGTTACCCCATTGTTTAATTAAATTAAATAAATTTTTTACATAAAATTAGAGTATCGTGTTGAGCTACTACTTGTATTTCTTCTTATAATACTTTCTTCCTTTTGGTGATTGGTCTCAAACTTTTGATATACTTTATTAATAATTTCTTCTATTTTTGTATTAGGTATTTTATACCATGTTTCTAATATTTTTTCTTTTAATTTTATATCAAAAATCTTTTTATGTATGTCAAGAGTAGTATTAATTTCTATATTGTGATTAATATTGTCTTCATCAACAATGTTAGTAATGTCTGTTACAAAATTAGATAATGTTGTTGGATTAGCAATTATCTTGGAGGTATTATAAAATATTGTATTTGTAGGAATATCTAAACATTGGTATTCTTGAGAAATGAAGGCATATTGATATTCTTCATTAAATAAACAATTACTAAGAACATGAGCTAGATTTTCAGCCAAATGTTCCTGAATAAAACCATTTGAAGTTAACACCGGGAAATGTAGATTTTCTAACTCCTCACTAATTCTACATGCAATTATCTGTCTTACATCTTTGAAGCATTTTTTTTTTAGAGAAATAAACCATGTATTTATAGCAGATTGCAATGGTATAGTCTCTCTTATATGTTTTTCCATTTTATTTAATATAGAATCGGCTAATTCATAAGCATAAAATGTGTTTTTAAAACACACATAACAACATAAACTGCAATAGTTACCCATATTATAATTGAATTTATTTAATCATATTTAAATAGATTCAATTTTTATTTTTTGAAAGAAAAACTTTTATCCATGGTGTCTTTATTGGTTGGACTATAATAATTATCCATTCGTTTCATTAATTTTTCTATAAAGCTATTAGGAGGTGACATTTTAGAAGGATCGATAAAATTGTGATTTAAACTTAACTCCTTACAATTTTCAAAGGATTCAGTTTTTTTAATAGGAACTGGAATTGTTTGTCTTTCATGAATGTAGGAATTCATTTATTTATTATAAATAAAGAAAATAATTGATTCTATTTAAATATAAAAAAATATATTTAAATAAAACAATATAGATACTATAGGTATGGATAACATAGATGATGATTGGGAATCCTTTTTACAAAATGATTATGAAGAGATGGATAATCATGAGGAAAATATAAATAATGGTTATATTAAGAATTTGATTGATTCACAAATGGTAGATGTAAATAATATTCCTAAATGTTCAGATATATATATTTCCACAAAAACAAAAATCTCTTATTTAAACAACAATAATATCAATATTAAAGATGTATTTTGGAATATTCCTATTTTAAATTATACTACACCATGTAACGGAGTTATAAAAAAACAAATTAAATATTCATCTACATCGGAAGATGAAGTAAAATTTATTGAAGAACAATTAAAAAATATTACTTGTTTTGAACAGCAAATTATTGAGCATATTGAGAATCCAGATGGAAGAATAAAATACAAAGATCAACGAAAAATTAGTATTGGAATTTGTAAAAAAGATTTACTTAGTTATAGAAGTAAAAAGAAACGCGCATTCTTTAATTGTTTTGTATTAATATTAAGAATACTAGATAACAATGAATTTAAAGAAATGCATGTTAAGGTGTTTAATACAGGAAAATTGGAAATACCAGGTATTCAAACAGATGAAATGTTAGTTAAATTATTAAATGAATTAATTAGAGTATTAAAACCATTAATCGGTGATGAGTTGGATTATCAATTGGATAAAACTGAAACCGTATTAATTAATTCTAATTTTAATTGTGGTTATTATATTGATAGAGATAAGCTTCATGATATTTTAAAATATAAATATAGAATTAATAGTAATTTTGACGCTTGTTCTTATCCTGGAATTCAATGTAAGTTTTATTTTGATAAAACTATAAAAGGGGAACAAGATGGTCAACAACCCAAACATAAAGATTATTATGAAGTATCCTTTATGATTTTTAGAACGGGTAGTGTATTAGTTGTAGGTAGATGTGATGAATTATCATTAGAGTATATTTATAATTTTCTAAAAAATATATTAGAAACTGAATGTAATTCTATCATTTCTTCTTCGATTGATAATAAATCAACCTTGAATAAAAATAGAAAGAAAAAAATAAGAAGAAAAATATTGTGTTTTGATTAACTACTTAAATAATTAACTATTTTACATGTTGAAAATGAATCTAGTTTTTCGGATAAATTATCTTTATCTATTTTATGTTGGATTGTTTCAATTGATATACTTTTTTTATTTATTTTTTTTGTAATAAAATCAATTAAATATAAATAATTTTTTTTTATAAATGATTTATGATAATGTTTATTGAATAATTCAATAATTTTTAACAAATTAGTTAATTTTAATTGAAAATCTTTATCGGATAATTTAAATTGTATTAATGATTCAACAATTTTATATAATTTTGTAAATACATTTTTTTGTAGATTTGGTAAAAATTTATCATCAAATTCTAGATATTCAATATATTGATTTATAATACAATTATATACATTTACAAATAAACTTAGATTTTTCAATCTTTCTTTTGTTTCTATTGATTCTTCGTATTCTTTTCTATAATCCTGATTTACATCAAATATAGTTTTTTTATATATAAATAGTGTAGCATCTTTGGAGTTTAATTTTAAAAAACTATGATTATCATCTCCAATTTGTCCTATAAATTCTATGTAATATAATATTGATTTTTGTGTATGATAAATTGTTAAATCCAAATTTTTTGTATATAATAATAAAAAATTATAAATATAACATGTATTTTTTATAGCATTTATTAACACATATTTTAAATATATTTCTTTTTGAATATAAATCTGTTCTGTTGCATGTTCTATTAATTCGTGTATTAATCCTATATACTTTAAAAATAAAATACATTCATTTTGCTGTATTTCAGAATTATAATTTTCAATATTATTTAAAATATTATTTTTCATTCTAATAATTAATAATATTAAATTTGATTTATTTATACACAAAATATATTTTTATTAATAATTAGTATTTAAAGAATATTATATAAAGGATTTATATAAATGAGTGCTTTAACTGAATCATCCGAACAACAGTATAGAATGCCGTCCGCAACTTGCTTAACACATGCTTTTAAATTAGCTGTTGTTGAAGATAAAGAAATTAAATCCGATTATTGGACTGATTCCCTTGATAAAAAAGTTATTATTGGGGTAAAAGGAAATCAAGAAAAATTACTTGTAAAAAGTGAAGACGAATATACAAGTCCTATTGCTAAAATTTATAAAGTTGAAAAAGAATATATTATTGTTACTGAAAATTCTATTTACTTAGTATCTGCTGAAATTGACTCCAGTAGAATTTCATAATTTTTCTATTTAAATATAATAAATATATTTAATGTTAAATTTAATATATTTTGTAATAATTTTTATAGATTTTATATATATTTATATAAATGGATATATCAATATATAAAAGTGCATTATCTTCCTTAATTATTCAATTAATTATTGGTTTATTTTCTCTCTATGCTTTATCTATTAAATTAAAACATGACCAACTTATTTTAAATGACATTTTATTATTAGAAACTATAGTTCAAATCATTGAATTCACTTTTTATATTTGGTTAGTTTTCAACTTTTCTAGTATTAAAGTCAATGTTTCACTCATTCGTTATATTGATTGGTTCATAACCACTCCTACTATGCTCTTTTCTATTATTTGCTTTTTTATTTTTCAAAATACTAAATCACCTCAATTATCTATGCTCTCTATTTTTATTAATAATAAACATATTTTATCATGGATTTTTAGTCTAAATGCTTTTATGTTGCTATTAGGATTCTTAGGGGAAATTAATATAATTAAAAAATTTTGGGCAACTATTTTAGGTTTCTTTGGATTAATTGGTTCTTATTACTTAATTTATACTCATTTTGTCGGTGATAATTTGATTAATAATTATCTATTCTGGTTTAATTTTATTTTATGGTGTCTTTATGGTGTTGCTTACATGTTTTCTTTTAAAATAAAAAACATTTTCTATAATATCTTAGATATTTTTGCCAAAAATATTAATGGATTATTGATTATAAGTTATATTTTATATATTACATATTATCAATAAATATCATTGATTTTTATTAACTTTTTTTCATCTATTTCCTTTAACCATTTTATAGTTTCTATATTTTTGTTATACATTGCGTTATTATATGCTTCATTAAGAATAAGAGATCTTTCACTAATATATTCTGGTAATAGATTGAATATGATTTTGGTAATGTCTAAATTTCTATATTCACAACTAATTTCAAATACATTACATATATGACATCTATTCTTGCCACCGGATAAATAAAGCTCTTTTTCCAATAACCATTTTATTACTTCAATATGCCCCATTTTACATGCCAATAATAAAGCATCATTTGGTATATTTTCATCAGCCATATAATCTTTTATTCTAGGTATATCGATATTTGGATCTAATGCAAGTAACCATACTATAATGGGTGAATTATCCATGTATATTTTCGAATATGCAAGATAGTACGCATAATTCATATCAATTCCACTAGTATCAAATATATCTCCATAATTTTCAACTAGTCCATTTAGATTACATGAACTACATAATTTATAAAAAGCAAGTGTATATTCATCACCCATAATTAAGAACTAGTATAAATATTAATCATTATGTTTATTCAATTTTTATTAAATATATTTAAAAATAATATATTTATTATTATAAATGTTGGATAATACCTTTTTCATTAAAATATACAATTTTTTCTTAGGATATATTGCTTTTATTTGCCACTACATTGAAGAACATAAACTTGATATGCCCTTAGAGGATATTATGCAACCTAATCATATTGATAATTAAACAATTATAAATTATTACTTATAATTGTTCATACACTCGCCGGGAATCGAACCCGGTGCTAAACCTTGGAAGGGTTTCATGTTACCACTACACCACGAGTGTCCTTGACAACCACCGCACTTTATAGTTGCCTTCAATTTAAATACTTATTTTGTCTTTAAATTATTTTAAAGCTTAAATATATATGATTTCTAATCAACAATTAATTTTATTTTTTGTTATTATGGCTTTTACTGAAATTACTGCTCAATTTCTTCTTAAAAAAGGCGCTGATCATAAGTCTCATTTTAACATTTATTTTATTTTAGGACTTTTAGCTATTTTAATTACTTATATTTTTCTATATATGGTCATGAGGACTGGTAAACATATTTCTATTATTCATGCTATTCATCATACATCTATAGCTGTGGTTATTGCTATTGGTGCCTATTTTTTATTTTCTCAAAAACTTGAACCTTTACAAATATTTGCTTTATCTCTCGTTATTACTGG
>Ga0222713_10005381_pt1 | contig 12462 bp, 16 predicted proteins | sample C33_649DmetaG_FD_165061 | JGI IMG/M metagenome (GOLD analysis project Ga0222713, IMG submission 165061) | Estuarine water microbial communities from San Francisco Bay, California, United States - C33_649D | ecosystem: Environmental > Aquatic > Marine > Unclassified | place: USA: California...
AAAGTACAGGACTCAGTGCAATGGGTCTAAGTGATCGTCAGATAGTTATTGCGAAGATGATTGCTGATGGAATGACTAACAAGAGCATCGCCAAGGAACTTGGATTTAGCGAGGCAACGATTCGTTACGAGACGATAAAACTCTATGAGCGGTTGAGGGTGAGGAATCGATCCCACGCAGCTGCACGGATTCATCAACTTGGGATTGGCTAAACAGCTTTTAGGTTAACCAGTAGTTCCTAGTCCAGATTCATATAGGAAACCTGCTCCTGGAACTCCTTCGAATTCTCACGTAATGTCTTAAAGTCTCCGCTTGCAATGAGACGTCCCTTATCGAGGAAGAAGATCTTGTCAGCTTCCTTGATTGAAGCGAGTCTGTGCGCGATAACGATTATCGTGAGAGTGTTGCGTAAACCAAGGATTGCCCGAGTCACCTCGAACTCAGTACGTCCATCAAGTGCGCTAGTTCCCTCGTCGATGATCAAAAGGCTTGGACTTGTATAAAGCGCCCTTGCTAGTGCGAGCCGTTGTTTCTCGCCACCGGAAAGTCTTGAACCAAAGTTGCTGAAATCGGTATGAAGTCCGTCAGGCATGGATCGAACTAGGTCTGTCAGCTGAGCTTTTGCGATGACTTCATCTATGCGTTTCAAGTCAACTTCTTCTTCAGGGATACCAAGGGCAATATTCGTTATGAAGTCTCCACCAAGAATGTAAGGACTCTGCGGTACATATCCAATACCACCTGGATTTGCTTTGACCCATTCGCGATTGGGTGTTCCATTGAAGCGAACTGAACCAGTGCTACCGGCATAAATTCCGATCAAAATATCTGCAAGAGTGGTCTTTCCTGATCCTGATGAGCCAGCAAGGGCCACAAAACTTCCAGGATCGATGTTCAAGGTAATACTGGAAAGAACTTCATCATTTCCATCTGGATACTTGAAGCTTAGGTTCGAAACTTCGACTTCGAGGGAGTTGTATTCACTTCGGCTAGCGCCTTCTGCAATCTCAACCGGTTCTGTATCAGCCTTTTCGAGAGCTGCCATAGTCCTCAAAGTTATTTCGGCCCCTCCGGAGGAATTTCGATACGAGAGAAATGAAGTTTGGATGCGAAGGAGGGAGGGCGTGAGTCGACTCGCGGCGGCGAGAAAAACTAGAAGGGTACTAAGTCCAGTTGCTGCATCACTTTGCCAGGCTTGAAGTCCAATGAGTCCTGCGCCACCGATTACTAATCCCACCTCCGCGCTCGCCTTCGGGACTTGTTGTAGCCAAGTGGCCTTACCTTGTGCCTGGGTAGCTACCTGGCGAGTTGAGACAAAGTCATCAAGGAACTTTTGCTGACGTTGAAATGCATAGATCTCCTTGTAAGCAAGGAGCATTGAAGATATCTGGTTTCTTCCATGTATCGAGAATTTGGCAGATTCGTGGCCGAGACGAGTGGCATAGGACCGCACCAGTCGGTAACTTCCAACACCTAATAGTGAAAAGAAAATCAAAGTCACCAGTGCTGTTCCTGGATCAACGATAATCAGCCCAATCAGGATCAAGATAAGAAAAAATGCCTCTCCCAAGACATTCATGAAATTTCCAATTACTCCCAACATCAGAGACAAGACTCCATCAGTGGTCGCATAGATGACCTCGTTGAGATCTCGGCGCTTCAGCCATGCGTAAGAGGTAGTAGAAATCTTTTTGGCCAGCTCGACTGATATTCGTGTTTGTCTATTGGCTAAGAAAAGAGCAATTCTTCGAGTAAGAATTAGTGTTGCCGATGAGCGAAATACGAAGAGGAATCCTGTAGCCATGGCAATGACAACCAAAAGTTGCTGCGTGGGCAAATCTCCGAGACCCAGATTTTCGATTACCCGCCTGATGCTCTCTGGTAGTGCAAACCCTGAGACGTAAGTAGCACCAAGCGAGCCAAGAGCAGCAACAAAGGCAAGCGCCACCAAGTCAATAAGGCCGATAAATATCTGAATCACTACGACTACGCCAAGATATGCGCGCTCACGCGGATTGAGTAACCGAAGGCCCGCTTTCAAAACTTCGAAAGGAGTCATTGGTTCATCTTAACAGGCGAAGGAAACATCTCCTTTGCGGGTTACCATTAAGGATTAACTTTGCAGATTACCTTTGCGGAAGATATAGAGTGACCAAAACTCCGCCCAGTTCACTCTGCTCGATAGCTAGTGAACCGCCAAGACTTTCCGCAGCGGCTTGCATGATGCTAAGACCCAACCCAGATCCTCCAGTGACTCGAGATCTTGATGGGTCGAATCGAGAAAATAATCGAGATTTTTTGTTGTAGTTTCCATCAGGAAATCCAGGACCAGCATCATGGAATTCAACAGTTACTTCACCACCTTCACTTTTGGCTCGAACCAAGACTCTGTCACCTTCCATGGTGTGTCGATGGATGTTCATCAGAGCGTTGTTGAATATTCGAAGTAGTAATTCAGATTCTGCACTAAGAAGGAGACCGCTTTGAATCTCCCTATCCACTTGCCGTTTGGGATGAGTTTCCTGAAAAGAGTCAACCGTCTTGGTGAGCAAAGCACTGAGATCAACTTGCTCTGCTTCTCCCCCCGGAACCGTTTGTGATTCGAATACTTGTAGAAGATGAGAGATTGTTCCCTCCATACGGTTGGCTTCTTTGATCAATTTCTCCAGGGTGGCAGCGTCATTGAGATCAATTCGCTTATTGGAGCCAAGCTCTAGGTAGCCCTTGAGGACCGTGAGCGGTGTGCGAAGTTCATGAGAGGCATCACCAGCGAAATCCAGAAGCGCTGCCTTTTGGCTGGCTTCGCTTTTCAGTCGCTCTTCGCTTTCGATCGCTTCTCGCTCCCGGGCAACATCTCGAGAAATCACCAGCCTCAAAAGAAGCAGAGCGATGATGACTATGAAAACCAGGAATATGAGTAAGAAAAAGATGTTCTTGTTTCTCTCATCGACATATCTTTGGATAGTTGCGATAAGTAGAAGTGAAGCATCACCTTCGACTGGCACCGAAGTGAAAAGGTAGCCATCAACTCGATGAATCTGCTGAGGCTTCATTTTGTCGTACTTTGCAGAGATCGAAGTTAGTGGATAGTTAGAAAAAGGTTCACTCACCTCCGTGAATTCCCCAGTCTCATCTTTTAGGAGAATCGTTACGGGGACTCGTCTATTTTGCGCGAGCGAGAGAGCTGTCGTGATCTTGTCGGTCTTGCTGAGATCAACAGAGTCCTGGATTAATTTGAGGTCTGTGCTGACTCCGCTGACTGCTGAGTTAAAGTCATTTTGAATGAGACTTCCACCGAGGACCGCTGAAAGGACCGTCACCAAGGCGAGGGTGAAAAGGGTCAGTCTCTGCTGAAGTCCCACATCACGATTCTCTCATCTGGAAGCCGACGCCGCGTACGGTCCTTATTCCTTCGTAACCGTCTCGATGCAACTTTTTCCTGAGATAGGAGATGTAAGTGTCGACGACATTTGTCGCGGCAAGGAAATCGTAACCCCAGACTTGTTTGAGGATCGATTCTTTACTCAAGACTCGGCGGGGATTTTCCATTAGGAGTTGTAAGAGATTGAACTCGGTTCGAGAGAGTGCGACGGACTCATCATGGAATTTCACCTCATGCGTCTTCTGCGAAAGTGAGATTGGTCCGAGAGTCAAAACTTTTTCATCATCCACGGGAGCACTTCGACGAAGCAGCGCATTTATCCTCACTATAACTTCTTCAACACTAAAAGGTTTGACGACATAGTCATCAGCGCCGAGGTTAAAGCCTTCGATCACATCACGTTTGTCCTGACGAGCGGTCAACATGATGACTGGCATGCTGGGATGGGTCTGACGAAGTTTGGTGAGAACTTGAAAGCCATCGAGCAAGGGCAAGTTGATATCGAGAAGAACTAAATCGATTTCTTCTTTACGGGTGAGAGTGAGGGCCTGCGCACCGGTGCTAGCCGTAATGGGTTCAAAGCCCGCGATACGAAGTGTCTGCTCCAATAGCGAGAGAATTCCCTCTTCGTCTTCAACAACCAATATCCGCGACTTCGCCTGAGGCACCTGCAAAGAGTACGTGTTCTGCATCTTTGCCACACTCCCCTTTCCTCATTCACAGAGATTTCACACAAAATGGTTCAATACTCTTCTTATGGCCAAAAGCAGAGGTTTACTCTCATGAGATCGCGTGCGCCATTTACTCGATGGACTTTCTTAGTCTTAGCAGTAGCAGTCCTTCAGCTTTCAGCTAATGCTGTCAATGCTGATGATAATCGAAGTGAAGAGAGTTCTGAGTGCGGGGTAGAAGTCGGAGCCTATTTGGATCTAGCGTCGCAGTATCAGGGATCAACTCGACGCACTCCTAAAGATTTTCGAGACTTAGCAGGAGCCTATAAAGAGGCCCTTCGAGAACGTAATGAGTGCCTTCGCTCCATCAACATGAAGTTCAAAGAGGATCTCAGGGCTATCAAGATCAAATACGATGCTTTGAAAAATGACCGAAGTACTTCGCGAGCCCTTCGAGAGACGCAGCGACTGGCCGAGATTTCAATAGCCACACTCTCCCGTGATGAAGCAATTCGAAACCTCCCGCTACTTCCAGTTCTGCCTGAACGGCCCACGAAGCGCTAGATAGTTTAAGTTTGCGTGCTTAACTTCTACGTAGCGATTTTCATGTGTTGAAGATTGATTCGAACTCAAACTGACAAGTGAGTCACCATAGATTCACACGAATTCCTTAAAATTTCGATTTACATTCTGTCTCATGGTTCAACTTCTGGACCAAGCTTTAACTGAATGATACGGAAGGTATAGCGTATGAAGAAGTTCTTTTCTCCACTGATCGCACTTGCACTTGTATTCGCAGCAATTACAGGAGTCTCGGCATCAGCAACAACCGATAAGGAAGCTCGCAAGGCAGCTAATGAAGCAAAAGTTGCTGAGTACAAGGCGGCCGTGGCGCAATACAAGGCTGCACTCGAAGTATTCAAAGGTGAGATGAATGCATGGAAGAGCGCACGACAATCTGCGAATGCGGAAGTAAAGGCTGCAAGTGAAGTTCTTAAAGCATCTCTAGCCAGTGCGACAACTAAGGAAGCAAAGAAAGCTGCGAAGGATGCATTTGCTGAGGCCCGCAAGAACGCCCTCGCCAAAGTCTCCGCAAAACCAACTGCTCCGGTGCGACCAGCCAAACCTGAGCGACCCGCTCCAAAGGCATCAACATCGCCGAGTTCAGGAAGTAGCTCCAACGGATAACTGATCAAAGTTGCCAAAAAGAGGTCAAAGCCCCGACTAGGAGTGAGAAGTCGGGGCTTTTGACTCTCAGTCTTCATTAAGTATGAAAGCTTCTTCGCCTCACCAGTTTCGCTTCCCGCCGGCCCTCCCTCTTTTAACTCTTCACGGGATATAGTTAGTCCTGAGCGAGTGATGGAGATTAGTTGATGAATACGCTCGGAAGTTTCTTTAGGCAAATTGCTTTTGTCATAGTGGGAGCGCTTTCGTTTTCTTTTCTAACTTTTCTACCTTCTGCCAGAGCGAATCAGACTCCATCTTTGCCACAACTACCCTCTGGCATTAGCGCACTTCCTGGCGGAGTTACTTCAGTACCGGGTGGAGCTAGTGCGGCACCTGGCGGAATCCCCGCTCTGCCCGGTGGAGCAACGACAATGGGTAACACGCTTACTTTGACTGAGGACCAGATAAAGAACCTTCCTGAAGAGCAACAAAAATTGATTCGTGAAGCTTTAGAGAAAGCCAAGGCGGCTGCGGGAGCAGCTCCCTCGGGCGGGAGTACGCCAACTGTTGATCTCGGCGCCATTGCAAGCCAGGCTCAAGGTTTGCTCTCATCGCTATTGAAGAATTTGAAGCCAGAACAGCAGAAGATGTTGGAAGAGGCACAGAAGTCAGGAAAGTTACCTGACGGCTTTGCTGAGATGTTGGCAAAAGGCGCCACTGACCCTGCGATTCTTGCGAAGTTGACGCCAGAGCAACGCGATGCATTTCAAAAGGCCATCACATCTGGTGAATTCTCAGCCGATGCCATCAAAGATTTGATTGGTGACGTCGATGTTGCCACGGTAAAAGAGGCTGCGAAGGCTGTAGCAGAGAACAAACCGATAGATGTGAATAAAGTAAAAGAAGTTGTAACCAAAGTTGCAAAACTTATTTGCACAAAAGGGAAGAAGAAGATCACAGTCAATGCAAAACGTTGTCCGGCGGGATTCAAAAAGGCCTAACTGCGAGTGAGGCTCGATAGTAGATGTTGTTAGTGTCGAGATTTAGCGCTGAGGAATCGCAAGCAACGAACTGACTAACGCCGGCAATGCGATGAGCCCGAGGAGAATCGCCACTATCTTCTGGTCGCTAGTCCAGAGGTAATAGGCAACTGGTAGCGCAATAAGGTTTGCAATCACAACGGGTGCACGCCCCCAGTTCTTTCTTCTCCTCAATCCAATTCCCGCAATAATCAATCCAGTTGCGCCAAGGGCTGCAAAGGCAATCTCAGCGAGCCACGCGCTTGGTTCTTCAATATCAGAGAAGAATGAATTCAGCACTAGGAACGATCCCAATCCAGCAACTATGAGACCTTCAACTATCGCAAGACTTGAGGCAAGTCGGTAGAGCCAATCTGGATTTGAAGACGCTTTCCTGATCTCAGACACAGCATAAATCTACTATGGAGCCCTACCCACGATATTGATCGACAAGTACTCTGCCATCTGTGAGCGATGAAAGAAGCCAAGCGCCTCGTTTTGATTCTCATCAAGATTCTCATGAAGAATCCCGTGAAGATGCAGGGGAATTCTTAGATGCGGTGTTGGCAGAAAGTGATGGGACTGGAATCACAGATGAGACTGATTCTTTGGGTGATATTGACTTTGTAAACGATGGTCGAGTGGATCGCCTGACAGGTTTAGATGCGCCAGAAATCTTCTATCTCATGCTCAATAGAGAAATCGCCTCGACAGATAGAAAAGTGAATCGAAAGCTGCTTCTCATCACCTTCACTCTAAGAAGCAGAACACCACTGGCAACGACCGCAGCACAGCTGATAACCCTTGCCCAACTTTTACGTAGCGCAACTCGTTCAGAAGAAATTATTTCTCGGCTGGGGAGAATGACTTTTGTGATTGTCTTGGGTGTAGATACAAGCCCAGAGTTCGAACAAGAGGCTTCAGAATCTGCACTTGATTATAAGTACGCAGCCATTGCAAAGCGTTATTCAGATCAAATCAGTAAGTTTCTGGACACAGAAAATAGTCAATCGCCGTATCAATCCAATGCTCCAGATATACCGTCTGGTTCGGGTTTGCCTACCAGATTTGTCGCTGATTCTGAGAGTCCATCTACTTATGTGGATATCGATTACTTCGAAAGAGAAGTGGGAGAGAGTCTGCTTGACTTTCTGGAACGGGCTGGAGTTTAGTAATCTGTAACGGGCTGGGGTTTAGTAATAGCTAGCCCTGTTTGAACGATTAGGATATGTTCGAATATAGTGTCAGCAGATTTGTAGCAGTCACTGGAAGGCCCTCTTTTCTTGATTGAAAATGTTGTGAATGCGATTCTGGTAGCTGTGGATATCCAAGTTATGGATTTGTGAACTCTTTTATCCTCCGCCAATGTCGTTACTACCTGATACCTGGTGGGCAAGAAGAAATAGTCGCACTAGTGACAATTCAGATTTACCAGGCATTCAAAAGTCTTCCTTCTCTCCTTTCCAGGCTTCACCCCTAACTCCCTCCTCATTGATCCCACCAGCTTCACCCTTAAATCCCCCCTCATTTATCCCACCAGCCACAGTCACTTTTTTCGGATCACCTCCTCCAGCAAATACACCCATCTGGCCTTCGCCGATCCAAACAATGAGTACCTCGGCTACTGGTCAACAAGCACCTCTCGAGTCACTGATGATGACGAGCAACAGCTTTGATAGAAATCGAGTCCAGCCGTCTTTGGGCATGGACTTTGGTGCAATCAACAATCTGATGGTTGATCCAACCGTCGAAGAGATTTGGATCAATTCGCCACAAAAAGTCTTCATTTCGCGATTTGGAAGAACTGAATTGACTAATGTCCTCATGACCCCGGAGCTTGTTGAGAATCTTGTCGAGCGGTGCTTAATGTGGGGTGGGCGAAGACTTGACCGTTCTCATCCGTTCGTTGATGCACGACTTCCCGACGGAAGTCGTTTGCATGTTGCTATTCCGGATGTGACTGCTGAGCACTGGGCGGTAAATATCCGAAAACATCTTATGAGTGGAAAGAACCTCGATGAACTCTGCAAGGTGGGCTCTTTCCCGAGTGAAGTAACGAAGATCCTGAGGGACATCGTCTTCAGTCGAGGGAACATATTGGTCAGTGGCTCTACTCAAGCGGGTAAGACCACTCTGCTTAACGCCCTCATCGCTGAGATTCCGCAATACGAGCGAGTTATAACGATTGAAGAAGTCTTTGAACTTCGCTGCGTACTTCCGGATGTGGTCTCTTTGCAGACGCGAAGCGCATCTCTCGAGGGCACGGGAGAGATAAGTCTGCGCGATCTGATCAAGGAGTCACTGCGCATGCGACCATCGAGATTGGTGGTCGGTGAAATTCGCGAGGCAGAATCGCTCGATCTCCTGATCGCTCTGAATTCTGGGATTCCGGGCATGGCAACCATCCATGGCAATTCTGCTCGCGATGCAGTGCGAAAGCTTCAGACTCTTCCACTTCTTGCAGGAGAAAACATCTCATCAGATTTCATTGCTCCAACAGTTGCCCGCTCTATCGACTATGTCATTCATGTCGGCATTGATTCCAAGTCAGGTGAGCGAAGACTTCGCGAGATCAGTGAAGTGACTGGAAGATTAGAAGGCAACGTCATCGAGATGCATCAGATCTATCAGATTGAAGAAGAGGTCAACCTAAGCGATAAGGCTCATCAATGAAGAGCCTTCGTCCTAAAGCAGAATTTCATAAGTGGCAGTATGCGATAGCTATTTGTGTGCTTGGCGTAATGATTTGGGCGATTCTCGGTTCAGCTCTTCTCGCAATCTCTCTTTCAGTGATAGCGATAGCAATACCAACGGAAGTCATCCGCTATCGAAGGTCGAAAATCATCAAGGACGAACGAGAGGGTTGGCCCATGGTGATTGATCATTTGCTTTCCGGAGTCAACTCAGGAGTTTCGCTACAGCAGACTCTGAGCGATCTTTCGATTCGAGGGCCGGAGCGATTCAAGACGCACTTTCAAGATATCTCCTCGGAGATGAGTTCCGGAGCATCTTTTGCCGAAGTGATGAAGAGGGCGCGGGGGGAATTTCACACATCGGGAGCCGATCAAGTGCTGGGAGTTATTGCATTGGCGAGAGTGACAGGAAGCTCTGATGTGAGTCCGATTTTGCGGACATTGGGGGAATTTCTGAGACAGGAGAATGCACTTCGTTCTGAAATCGAAGCCAGACATGGTTGGGTTAGATCCTCAGCATCACTGGCGGCAATTGCACCCTGGCTTCTCCTGCTGATTCTTACGAGCCAACCATCAACTCGTGCCGCATTCTCGACCGATACCGGGATCTACATTCTTGGTCTTGGTTTGGTGCTGACTGCTATCGCTTATATCTGGATGAACCTTGCTGGACGACTGCCCGAAGTGCCTCGTGCGCTCAGTTGATTTTATGCCAGCTTCACTCGTCGAGAGTGAGAGTGCGATTCTGGCGACGTTGATAGTCATACCCCTAATCCTTTTAGGTGCTGATTATCTTCTCGATGAACTTGTTGGTGTGCCTGGCGAATTGAGGGAGAAGCTTCACTTTAAGTCCCTTATCTACATTGGGCTAGCTCTCAATGCTGTGGTTGTGATTGGTGCAAGCGTTGGGGCAGAGACGTATCGAGAGCTTCTTGGTCAAATGGTGCGAAATCTCTTTCTCTCAATGGCACTCCTTCTACTGACATTTGCGGCAGCAAAATTCATTCTCGCAAGAAGGTTTGAGTGGGCACGTAAAGCCGAAATCGAACGGATAGAGCTTGAACTACCTCAATTTCTAGAGATGTTTCATATCTTGATTTCGTCAGGTATGAGTGTCTTAAGTGCGATGAAAAGCCTTTCTGAAGGAAAGACGAAGTCGCCCACTCGGGAAGTCATCGCAAGAGTTGTCTTCGCAGTCGAAAAAGGTCGCTCCGTAGAGCGCGCCATGGATGATGTGATTATTCCTCGAGGGTCAGATCAACTCCGTCGGTTCAGCGATGCCGTGATTATCGGCATGGAGCGGGGAAGTTCTATGGGGCAGTCGCTTCGCTCTCTCATCGCTGAAAGTAGAAACCAAAGCAAGATACTTCTGCTTCGACGGGCTGGAAAAGCTGAGATTGCGCTCCTCATCCCCGTCGTCTTTCTCATTCTTCCGATATCAATTCTTTTTGCCCTCTGGCCTTCTTACAGCAACCTAGTCTCGATCTTGGGCTAGCCGGGTTCTATGAGAGCAACTGGGAGAGCAATGGCAGAACGAGGGAATGGCAGAACGAGTCATTCTTTGACTCTGATCGCAGGATAAAAACCTAAATACACCCAAGGCTAGAGAGGACAAATAGATAATGGTTGAAAACAGAGAGCAAACAGGTCTTATGAAGAAGACTCGGTTGCCCAAAGCATTTAGCGCAATAATTCAACAACTAGTAATGCTGGGGAAGCTAGTTCTTGCACTGGCCTCACTCGTCTTTGACTTACTAAATGTGAGATTAGGAAATCGAAGGATGAGACAAACTCGTCCATTAGTCAGGCTGAGAACTCTTCTCGCTCAAGAGCGTGGCGACGTTCCTGGGTGGGTTCTGGTCGTACTGATGACAACTGGTCTAGTTACTGCAATATGGGCAATTGCTGCCCCGAAGCTCAACTTAATCTTGAAGAATAGCCTTGATTCGATGAGCAACATACGTTGATCAGAAAGCGGGCACTTTCGTTCATTAAAGAGGAGAGAGGAAGCGTTGAGTCTCATCTAACAATAATTCCATTGACCATTCTTTTCTTGTTGACGTTACAGCTGACGGCTCTCGCCTTATGGCAAGTTGGTCGAGTCAGTTCTATTGAAGGGCTAACCAATACGGTGGCAATCAAGGGAGATATATGGTCCACCGGATCCAATTCGACCCTTAAGCACCTTCCTCTCGCTGGTGGAGGATTTATCACTGTAGTTGAGGAGTCGAAAGAAATCCCACTATTGGCAAACTTTTCTCGACTGATCTCAGGTACTTCTTTGCAGGGAGCTCTATTTCGACACCGAAGGATTTCACTTAGCGAGGTCTACACGAATTGAAAAAGGGATCAAGTCGACTCAGTCATTTTGTGAGTGAAAGAGGTTCAGCGAGTGCTGAATTTGTACTCTGGGTTATTCCACTCTTTCTGCCTCTGATTATCCTGATTGGCCAGGTCAGCGAAATCGGAAGCGCAAAGATCGAGAGTATGCAGCTCGCACGAACGGCCCTGCGGGCATTCGTCAGTGCTCCCAACACGTCAACTGGTCACTTACGTGTAAGGCAGGTTCTAGCTTTGGGCGGAGGCGAAGCGAGTTCTTATAGCGTTATCTGTAAAGCAAGCCCTTGCATTCAACCAAACAACCTGGTCCAGCTAACTCTCGTCAATCCGTCAGGCAAGGTCCGAGTTGCTGTTGCAGTGGGGACGGGTCGTTGGATCCCGGGTGAGGCTGGATTCAGTCCAAATGATCTCAACTCGAAGCAGACTTCAGAGATGCAAGAACTCGAAGACTCACTTTCGTGGCTGGAGAAGATCAGAGATGCGATTGATTTGATTGGCTTGAAGGAGTGAAGTGAACACCGCGGAGTTGCGAGTGAAGAAATTTCTCAGAGAAACTTCTGGAAGCATGATTCCACTCTCAATTTTCTTTTTCCTAGTAACTTTAATACTGACATTCACTTTGATTAATGTCACCCACTATTACATAGAGCGGCGCCACTTGATACTTGTTGTTGAGTCAGCTCTCCAAAGTGCAAGCCAGAATTTAGACGAGAGGTCCTACTATCTTGGTTTTAATTCAAAGAATAGATTCTCCGGTCCCTCGGGGAATGAACGCTTACTTCTGCCTATCGATTGCGCCAAAGCAAGTGAAGAATTCCCTAAGAAGTTTCGACAGAATTGGGTTCTTAATCAAAACCTGAACCCGGGCAAAGGTCAGCCACCCCTGCCTTTGATAACTCACTTATCTTGTGATGGGGTGAGCCTGCGCTCCACAGTGACGGCGCGGGTTACTCTTCCCTTTCCGGTCACCTTTGTAGGTGTTGACTTCTTTGAGTTTATGGATCAGAGCGTGACTGTCGTTGTCGGATCTGTTGTTGGAGGTTAAGTAGCTTCGATGAGGGCAATTGCTGAAAACTCACAACTTTGCTCACCATGCCACTGACAACGCCATGCCACTGACAACGCCATGCCACTGACAACGCCATGCCACTGACAACGCCATGCCACTGACAACGCCATGCCACTGCCAA
>Ga0222713_10005387_pt1 | contig 12455 bp, 10 predicted proteins | sample C33_649DmetaG_FD_165061 | JGI IMG/M metagenome (GOLD analysis project Ga0222713, IMG submission 165061) | Estuarine water microbial communities from San Francisco Bay, California, United States - C33_649D | ecosystem: Environmental > Aquatic > Marine > Unclassified | place: USA: California...
GGTGCACCGCTTCCCAGTTCTTTGCCCAAAGTCAATACCGCTGCGGGTAGTTTTTGGGTAAACAACACGGGCTCGGCCATGGCATGCAGGGTTTGCAGGTATTTCACCAGTCGGTTTTCTTTGGATTTGATGGTATTCTCGTGGCGAACAATGCGACCATTTCTATATCCTTCTGCTGTTACTCCTACGATCCACCCTTCGTAATGCGAACCATCGGGTTTGGATTGACGGTAATAGCAAAGACCTTCTGGCCATTCTTCGAGCGCATTCTCATTCAACAAAGCATCGAAATTGGCCTTGGATGCCGCATAGTACGCATCGGTACCCGCTTCCAATTCAGGCTGAATGTATTCAGGCTTAACTACACGCAAATAACTCAAAGCATTATCTTGAGCTCGCTTTTGAAGCCATTTCAAGGGCATTTTACCCGAACCCAACGAAGTAACCTGAGCCGCGGTATCTGAACGAGGTACCAGCGATCGAAATGGAAAGAATTTCACAGCGTTAAGCTTTCAAGTGTTGGCAAATGCGCTCGGCCAACTCGATTCCCACTCGCTCTTGGGCTTCTGGCGTAGAGGCTCCAACATGGGCAGACAAACTCACATTGGGCGCCAGCAACAAATCGTCGTTCACAGGAGGCTCCTGCACAAAAACATCGACACCCGCAAAGGCGATATGACCTGATTCCAAGGCTGAACGAAGTGCAGGCTCATTGACCACTCCTCCGCGAGCGCAATTGATCAATACAGAACCTGATTTCATATATGCCAATTCAGCAGAACCTATTACTTCAGCACTGCCAGGGGTATGCACCGTTACAACATCAGAATGGGCCAACACGCTTTCCAACTTCTGCCCTTTGAGCACCACTTGAAAATTGTGCTGCTGATAGGGCGTATGGTGTTGAACCACCACTTCGAACTCGCGTTCCTTGTAGTCGTAAATCAGTACTTCCATGCCTAAACCAATGGCCATTTTAGCCACCTCGATGCCGATGCGGCCAAAGCCTACAATCCCGATTTTCTTGCCCATGAGTTCAAAACCATTGGAGGCTTTTTTCTTCATGGAAGCAAAATCTTCCTTGCCGTACTGGGGCATGTTGCGATTCGATTCATGCAAGTAACGAGCCACTGAAAACAAATGGGCAAACACCAATTCGGCTACGCTGCGCGAAGATGCGTTGGGCGTATTGACCACGACGATGCCTTTGGAACCGGCATGCTTCAAGTCGATGTTGTCCATACCCACACCCGCACGAGCAATGAGTTTCAGTTGACCTGCATCCATGATTTCGGCCGTCACCTTGGTGGCACTGCGCACAATCAAGGCGTCAAATTCAGCGATTCGGCTTGCCAAATCAGCCTGGGCTATATTATCTGTGATGACCTCGAAACCAGCGGCTTCCAAAATGGATTTACCAGCTGCATCGATGCCGTCGTTGGCTAGAATTCTCATGTTACGAAAAAGATTGTATGACCTGAACCAATGCTTCTACACTCTCAATCGGCAAGGCATTGTAAAGAGACGCTCTAAACCCTCCCACAGAACGATGCCCTTTGATGCCGCTAATTCCTGCCTCTTTGCAAGCCGCCATAAAACGGGCTTCGAGGTCTGATTCTTTGTCTTTGGGAACAAAGCAAACGTTCATTCGGCTTCTAGAACCCTTATCGGCGGTACCCTCGAACAACGGGCTATCATCAATGGCCTTGTAAAGCAAGTCAGCCTTCGATTGGTTGCGAGCTTCCATGGCGGTTAATCCGCCCATGTCGCGCACCCATTCCAAATTGTATTTGGAAACCAAAATCGGGAATACGGGAGGGGTATTGTACATGCTGCCATTTTCGGCGTGTACGGCATACTGCAACATAGTGGGAATGTGTCGATCTGCTGTACGGGCGTACAAGGATTTGCGAACGGCCACCAGGGTTACGCCAGCAGGTCCCATATTCTTTTGAGCACCCGCATAAATCATGGAGAATTTCGAAACATCAACCGGGCGAGAGAAAATATCGCTGCTCATGTCGCAAACCATGGGTACTGGGCTATCTGGGAAATCAGGCATTTGAGTGCCGTAAATCGTATTGTTGCTCGTGCAGTGAAAGTAATCGGCATCGGCAGGAATGCTGTAGGCCGAAGGAATGATATGGAAGTTGGTATCGGCGCTACTCGCTACGACATCAACGGCTCCATAGCCTTTAGCTTCAGCGATGGCTTTTTTAGACCAAACACCGGTATTCAAATAAGCCGCTTTGCTGCGCAAGAAATTCATGGGAATTTGGAAGAACTGGGTGCTAGCCCCCCCTTGAAGGAACAACACATCCCACTCATCGTCCAACCCCAAAATTTGCTTCACCAGGGCATGTGCTTCGTCCATTACGGCTTGAAACTCCTTGCCACGGTGCGATACTTCCAGCACAGACAAACCCGTGCCCGCAAAGTTTTGAATATCTTGAATGCTCTTTTCGAAGGCCGATTGGGCCAATATGGAGGGTCCTGCTGAGAAATTGTGAACCCGCTTGCTGCTGTTGGTCATGCACTGCAAATTAAGGCCTAATATTGCGGGCAATCAAGGCCTAGTCTCATGCAATTGAAAGAATCCTTTTGCTTCCTAATCGCCGTTTGTACACTACCCTTATTTGGCCAATACGAAGGTCTGGACAGCAGTCGAATGCGCACAAATGAACGTCAATCGAGCGATGAATATCAGAAATCGTCTGAGTTGTCATTTACGGAGCATCTGCAATACGGTCTCGAAACTCAAATTTTCTCCTTGTACAACGGCATTTACCTCGAGGCATACCCCATAGCCTTGTACAATGTCCAAAACCGCTTTTATGCCGGGATTGGACCCCACTTCGCATTGGTAACGGCCGCTGGCATGAGCCCACGAGCCCAGCTTCAGTTCGGAGGTGAAGTTTTTGCTCGTCTGTCGATACAGAACCTTTACTTGCAGGGAGAATACAAAATCATTCGGGCCCAAAACACGGGCACAGTGGAGAAAGAGACCATTACCTCTCCCATTTTTGGCATCGGATACGTCTACGGCTCCAACATGGCTTCTTGGGTCATGGTGGGAATCGCCACCAACAGCGAAATAAGCAGCCTGATGCCTTTGGGTCGAATTGTTTACCGAATCGGCTTCTGCTTTTAGGGCAAGAACCACATGGGGGCGCAGCCTACCAGTAGAATCAAGGCTGAGATGACGGCGAATCCCACCGGTATGGATATGGACTCTTGATTTTCTTGCTGAGACCAAGCCTGCTGAAAGGCACGGAAGTAATAGGCAATGCTCAAGAACGAACCCAACAGGGCCAATCCCACCGCCCAAGGAGCGATCTCAAATGCTGCTGAAAACAGATAGTATTTACCCGCGAAACCCGCTGTGAGGGGAATTCCTGCCAGCGACAAAAACACCAATACCAAATTCACCGATACCCAAGGATTTTGGCCAAGGCCCTGGAACATGCTAAAGTCTACCTTGCCACTGCGTTCACTAGCCCATTCCACCCAAGCAAAGGCGGCAATGCTAGCCAAGCTGTAAGAAGCCAAATACAAGAACAAGATGGATTCTACCGAAAAAGCTGCCTGACCAACCAAAGTAAGCGCTAGCATCATATAACCCGCATGAGCGATACTGGAATAGGCCAACATTCGCTTGGGTGAAGACTGAACCAGTGCCAACAAATTGCCCAGCAAAATGCTCAATACGGCTATGATGGCGACTGAACTCTGGAACCAAAGCACCATAGGTTCAAAAGCCAAGGCCACTCTTGCCAACGCTGAAAAACCCGCAATTTTGACCACAGTTGCCATGAAGGCCGTGCTTCGAGCGGGGCTGCCTTCATAGACATCAGGAGCCCAAAAATGGAAAGGCACAGCCGATATTTTGAAGAGCAAACCGATCCCCAATAGGATCAAACCAGCCGTCAACATGGGAGGGTAAACTCCGAAATGGGCATACATGCTTGCCTTGTTGGTCATGGTGCTCAACACCAGAGTTCCCGTTGAACCATACAAAAAAGCCGAACCAAGCAACAAAATAGCCGTAGAGAAGGCGCCCATCAAGAAATACTTGATAGCGGCTTCGTTGCCGAACAAATTGCGCTTGTCTGAGCCAGCCAATACATACAAGGGTATGGAAAGTACCTCTATGCCCAAGAACAACATAACCAAGTTTTCTTGACCAATGATCATGATGCCGCCGCTGAGGCTGAGCATCATCAAGCCCAAGCGATCGCTGCCTAGGCTTTCCAAACCTTCAAATACGGCTATGGCCAATGCGGCCACTAAGCAAATCAAGGCGACGTACATCTGATCCATGCTGGAATAGGCCATCATTGTATCAGGCAATTCGAGCCAAGATACCCAATCCCAGTTGGCAAAAGCCGTGGCGGCCGCCAACAAGAGAATGCCCACTGCTGGCCATTTCAAGGCCTTTTCAGGGCGATTGATGCCCGCAAACAACAAGGCTATAGCGCCAAGAAAAACAATCAGAAGCGCGCTCATGACAACATCCCTCCACTTTCAGCAATGGCATTGAGCCATTGTTCGGTATTCGACTGTATAAAATCCACAACAACTTGAGGTTGAACTCCTAAGTACAAAACCATTCCTGCAATCAGCATCAATGCCCATTTTTCGTTCCAGCTGAGAGGGCTTAAAACTTGCTTTTCAGGACCCATGAACGAAAGCTGGAAGAATCGCAGCATGTAAACGGCACAGAAAACAATGGTCAATGCGGCTAAAATGCCACAGGCACCGGTTCCTGAATTGTATACCGCTTTCAGCATGAGAAATTCTCCAGGAAAACCATTGGTCAAGGGAACGGCCACCGTACCCAATACCACGATCAAGGTAAGAGCTGCGAACAAGGGAGATGATTTCGCGAATCCGCCCATTTGGGTCAAATCGCGATGGCCCAGACGACGCTCCACAATATCCACGACCATGAACAAACCTATGGCGTTGATGCCGTGCACCAGCATCTGCAAAACAGCTCCATTCGTGCCATCGCTTTTCAAGGTCAACAGCGCCATGGCGATCAAGCCTACGTGCGACAAAGAAGAAAAAGCGATCAAGCGCTTGGCATCGTTTTGACGCATGGCAATAAAAGCTCCATACAAAATGCCGGCCAGACCCATGATGAGAATCAGATCGCGGAAATTCAACCAATCGGCAATGAATTCATAGCGCAAAGATTCTGGTGCTAGGGCGACGAACCACACAAACAAACCATACAAGCCCATTTTCAACATGATGCCTGAAAGCAACATGGTACCTCCAGCTGGAGCTTGGGTATAGGTATCAGACTGCCAAGCGTGGAAAGGCATGAGGGGAATTTTGACAGCGAAAGCCAAGAACAAGCCCAGCCCTACCCAAAAGCCCTCGGTGCTGCTCAATTCAACGGCTTGCAAGGCAGCATAAGCAAAACTGTGATGGCCGTCATCTCCCACAGCGGTTTGGCTATAGAGATAGAACAAAGAAGCCAACATGGCCAAAGAACCTAAGAAGGTATACAAGAAGAACTTCAGGGTAACAGCAAAACGATCGCCTTCACTGAAGCGCAAGGCCAAGAAATAAATGGGTATCAATGCCAATTCCCAGAAAATGTAAAAGGCCAATCCATCTTGGGCCATGAACACACCGTTCAAGGCTGCCTGCATGAAAAAGGTCAAAGCTACTTGCAAAGAGAAATGAACACCGTCTCTCCAACCGGCTAAGACAATCAAGGGCACCATGGCGTTGGTGAGAACCAACATAACCAGTCCCCAGTGGTTGGGCGCCAATGTCAAACGAATGTGCTCTGAGAACCATGGGAGATCGACGGTACCCACTCCAAGAATCAAAGCTCCCAAACCGGGCAACAAGGCCAAAGCAAAGGCCATCATTCGGTTCAATCGAGCACCCAACAAATAGCTCAACAAAGCGGTCGCGAGCGACAGAAGAATCAATACCATATTATGCAAACATTTCCAGGCCCAACATCAGCGCCGCTGCCAGCACCATGATAATCAAATACAATTCTATGTTACCCGATTGAAGACGGGCTGCCACTCTAGCTTTCCAGAGGGTAATGGCTCCCAAGGCATCGGTTCCTTGAACAAAGCCCTTGCGATCCAAGACTCGGTACATCCACTCGCCTAGACGCTGCAAAGGGCGAGCAAACAAACTATCGTACAACTCGTCTACGTAAAACTTGTGAGCCAGCACAGACCCAGAAGCAGGCATATCTGCATCTTCTTCGGCTACAGCTCCCTGGCTGATGTATTTATGGCGCATCCAAAAGAAGGCAATGGCAAAAACAGAGACGGCAACGCCCAGCAATGCCCATTCAGTGGAAGCCTCCACATGAACGCTAGCGTCACCGAAAACAAACAAGGGGGCCAACCAATGAGCCAAGCCCTCAGCCATGTTATGGGTTAAGTAATGAGGCAAATTCAACAAACCTCCCAATACACTCAAAACCGCCAAAATGGCCAAAGGAATGGTCATCAAGGCTGGGCTTTCGTGCACTTTTTCAAAGGGATAATGCGAATTGCGATACGTACCGTGGAACGTCAAGAAAAACATGCGGAACATGTAAATTCCAGTCAAACCAGCCGAAAACACGGCCAAGGCATAAACCACTGGGCTGTGTTGGAAGGTGTGAAGCAAAATTTCGTCTTTGGAAAAGAATCCTGACAAGAAGGGGAAACCGCTGATGGCCAGCGTACCGATTAAGAAGGTCCAATAGGTCAAGGGCATGGCCTTGCGCAAACCGCCCATGCGGCGAATGTCTTGTTCGTGGTGCATGCCGTGAATGACCGAACCCGAGCCCAAAAACAACAGGGCTTTGAAGAAGGCGTGGGTCACCAAATGGAACATGGCGGCTGAATAAGCCCCGCAACCCAAAGCGATGAACATCAAACCCAGCTGAGAAACCGTTGAATAGGCCAGCACCTTTTTGATGTCGTTTTGTTTCAAACCGATGAAGGCCGCCATCAAGCTTGTTGCCAAGCCTATGTACAATATCAAATCGCGGGCCACTGGCGCCAATGCGTATAAAGCCTCGCTGCGAACCACCAAATAGACACCGGCTGTTACCATGGTAGCGGCGTGAATCAGGGCTGACACAGGGGTTGGACCCGCCATGGCATCGGGCAACCAAGTGTACAAAGGAATTTGAGCACTCTTACCCATGGCACCTATAAACAACAAAACAGCGATGCTCGTGTACACCCACTGAGGATGCGACACCTTGGCTACCTCGCTGAATACCACTTGATAGTCCAGACTACCAAAATGTTGGATCACCAAAAACAGTCCCAACAACAAGCCCAAGTCACCTATGCGGTTCATCACAAAGGCTTTGCGAGCTGCATAACCAAATTCGGGGTTGTGGTACCAAAAGCCAATGAGCAAGTAAGAGCAAAGTCCTACCCCTTCCCAGCCGAAGAAAAGCATCATGAAATTGGCTCCCAGAACCAAAATCAACATGTTGAATACAAACAGGTTTAGGTAAGCGAAAAACTTATAAAAACCGGCATCTTCAGCCATGTAAGCCATGGAATACAGGTGAATCAAGGTGCCAATACCGGTAATCACCAAGGCCATCACCAGGCTCAAGCGATCGAGCAGCAGTTTGAACTCTATGTGCAAATCGCCCACTTGTAAAAATGTAAAGGCCCGGCTAACTAAAGCACCTTCTTGAACGGCTCCCCACATGGAAACCGCACTCACAAAAGGAATGAGTACAGCCGCTGTACCGATCATTCCCACCACTGTTTTGGGCAACTTAGAACCCAACAAACCGTTGATGGCAAAACCCAACAAGGGCCACAATATCAATGCATACAATCCCATGATTAGCCTTTCAAATTGCTTAAGAAGTTGACAGTCGTACTGCGCGTATTTCGGTAAATCATCACCAAAATGGCCAGACCCACAGCGGCTTCAGCTGCGGCTACTACCATGATAAAGAACACAAAAAGTTGACCACTCGAATCGCCCATGTAGGTCGAAAATGCGGTCAACAACAAATTCACCGAATTGAGCATCAGTTCGATGCACATCAAAAGCACGATGGCATTGCGCCGAAACAAAACCCCGAACAATCCAATGCAGAAAAGCACCGTGCTGAGGTAAATGTAATGGCTTATATCAACCTGTTGAAAAACAGTATTCATGCGTTTTCTCCTTTCTCTTCAGCCAAGGCCGCCGATTCGTGATCACCCGAATCGCGCTTGCCGAGCAGAACAGCCCCTACCATGGCGCCTATGAACAAAGCCCCAGACAATTCAAAGGGTATCAAATACTCCCCGAATAAGACCTTACCCAAATTTTTCACCAAACCCACCGAGTCTGAGGGGTTGCGATACACTTGTTCACCGCTGCGCTGAAAGGCTGCGGTTAAAATCAACAAAATGCTTCCGGCAGAGATGGCGGCCGAAATGGCCCAGGCATTGGACTTGATGGGCTCAGCGGCTTTACCCAAATTCAGGAGCATGAGCACGAACAAGAAGAGCACCATGATGGCGCCGGCGTAGACCATGAGGTTGACAATGGCCAAGAACTGAGCATTCAACAACACATAATGCGCTGAAATGCTAAAGAAAGCCACGATTAAGGCCAACACGCTGTGCACGGGGTTCTTACTCGAAACCACATACAAGGCGCAGAGAATGGTCAAAAAAGACAAGACCAAAAAAGGAATGGGCAAAGAACTCATGCGTTTTCGTTGTTATAGGACCAAACTTGGCGCTTTGAGACATCCACTCGCTCGTCTACGGGCTCTACCAATCGGTCTTTGCCGTATATGAATTCGCCACGACCAAAATCAGCATCGACAATGCGATCGGTCAAGAAAATGGCTTGCTTGGGGCAAGCTTCTTCGCATAGACCGCAAAAAATGCAACGAAGCATGTTGATTTCATAAGTCGATGCATATTTCTCTTCCCGGTACAAATGTTCCTCGCCTTTTTCGCGCTCAGAGGCCACCATGGTGATGGCTTCTGCAGGACAAGCCACTGCACACAAACCGCAGGCGGTGCAACGCTCACGACCCGATTCATCGCGCTTCAACACGTGTTGTCCTCGGTATATGGAAGACATAGGGCGCGTTTGCTCAGGATATTTCACCGTGGCGGCGGGCTTGAAAAAATGCTTCAAGGTAATCGCCATTCCTTTGAGGATGGCTGGCAAATAGATGCGCTCTGAAAAGCTCATCTCTTTGTTGACCACCAACTTAGATCGATTGCTCAGTTTCTCCATTGAATTCTGTTGGCCTTTATGCTGGGTTTTTCTTGTGCTCGCAGCACACACCCGCGCGGCGCAAATTTAAGGCTTTTCCCTGTTTGTCTCAGGCAATTTGTATAATTGCTGTGCCATGAATATTAACCCACGAATTTGCTCGTTGCTGGCACTTTTGGCAGGCTCTTCTCTCCTAGCCCAAGTCGCCAAAACTCAGGTTCATCGTTTCCATGCAGAGGCATTGGGCGAAAATGGTTTGCGCTTGGAATGGAAACCCGAGACCTACAGCGGCACCTTTCGCATCTACAAACGCAACTTGATTCATACCAACGGCGATTGGGGCAGTCCCTTGATCAACATTTCCGGGACTTCTGGCGACACTTCATGGACCGATCCCGACTTGCTTCCCGGTCAAGCCATGGAATACTTGGTGGCCAAAGTGAATACCAGCGGCGGGTTCGAAGCCTTTGGATTTACCTATGCGGGCAATGAGGCTTTTCGGGTAGCACCTGATAGTTCATGGTTTTTTGGCCGAGCGCAGCGAGGCCACATGTTATTGCTCATCGACAGTGCTTATATAGGTGCCTTATCTCAGGACATACAAGAACTGCGTGAGAACCTCTTGGCACGAGGTTGGTTTTCTGACTGCCTGTACGCCGGCAGAGGCGAAAGCGCCGCGGCTGTAAAAACCCGAATTCTCGCCTTTTGCAATCAAAGCAAATTCCAGCCCAGCGCTTTGTACATCATAGGCCATGTTCCCGTACCCTACAGTGGCTACTTTTCCAATTCGGGCGATCGTCCGCCGCCAGATGGACACGTTGAAGGAGTTGGAAACCATACCGGTGCATGGCCTGCCGATGCTTATTACGGCGACTTGAAAGGCAATTACACAGACGAAACCGTGAGTTGCACCACCGGCAATCAAACGCGGCATCACAATGTCCCGGGTGATGGCAAATTCGACCAAAGTGTCATAGCCAACCAAGTAGAATTGGACATGGGCCGAGCCGATTTCTACCAAATGGATGCCTTTAACAAGGACGACACCGCCTTGACTCGCCAATATTTGCGACGCAGCATGGATTGGCATTACGGCCTGAAGCGCTCTCAATTTGAGAAGATCGCGCTGATCGACAACAACTTTACAGGCTTGAATTTAGCCTCTAGCGGCTACCACAATTTTGCTGCTTTGTTGCCCCTGTCTAGCACCAACGATGCCGCTGACTACCTCAGTAGTCAAAAAAATCGGTCCTATTTGTGGAGCTATGGCTGCGGAGCCGGCAGCTACACCAGCTGCAACGGAGTGGGAACTTCGGCTCAATTTGCGGCACAAAAAGACAGTTTCTTCAATGCTTTCACCATGCTTGCAGGCAGTTATTTTGGCGATTGGGACATCAAAAACAACCTGATGCGTTCAGCCTTGGCTGCCGGCAGTTTGAGCTGTTTTTGGGGCGGCATTCCCAAATGGTATGTACACCACATGGGCATGGGTATGCACATGGGCTACGGAGCTCGCATCACTCAAAACAATGTCAATGATTACTTCAACGGCTCGTTCAACGGCTCTTGGAAAGGCGTTTTCATCGCCCTTATGGGCGACCCAACACTGGAAATGAGTCCAAGTCCCCGACCTGGGGCCCTGAGGGTTCAACGCCAATTGGGCTCCAATTGGCTGCGCTGGGACGCTTGCAGCGAAACCGTAGCCGGCTACAACGTTTACCGAGTTGATACCGTCAATCGCATCTGGTACCAATTGAATCGCGAACCCTTGACCGAGTTGGTTTTTGAAGACCGAATGCTCATCGATGCAGGAACCCTGTACGCCGTGCGAAGCGTGGAGCTCATAGAAACCGGTTCAGGAACCTATTGGCAAACCAGTGCTGCCCAGTTTGGAAGCACCCGCATGGCCTCTGGTGAAGAGTGGGCCTCCCCCAGCCTCTCCATATACCCCCAGCCTAGTCAGGGCGAGATTCAAATCGCGGGATTACCCATCGATGGGCCATGGAATTGGGAACTGCTCGATGCAAGTGGTCGAATGCTGCACCAAGGCAAGGTCAATTCCGCGGCAGGCCAAGCTCAATTGAAATGGGCTGTTTCCCCCGGAATTTATTCCCTTTCGCTTGAACTCAGCTCTGTGAGATTCAGCCAACCTTTGATCATTCAAACGCCTTAAGACTAAAAAGTTTAGCGGCTGATTGGTGGAAACCTTTTACGTTTTCACTGCAAAGGGTTAATTTCGCGCCCCTTACTATAGTATATAGCCAAGATTTATGAACAGTTCGATTCTTTATTTGATTCCCGCCCTGGGTGTATTAGGCCTCGTCGTGATGGCCCTGAAAAGCGCATGGGTAGGCAAGCAAGACGCCGGTGATGAAAAAATGCAAAACCTGGCCTCCAAAATTGCCAAAGGCGCCATGGCTTTCTTGCGCGCCGAGTGGAAAGTGTTAAGCTATTTCGCCATTGTAGCCGCCGTTTTGTTGGCTTACAGCGGTACCATCACCGAAGTTAACGGTCGTGCCATTCATTCGCATTGGCTGATTGCCGTAGCCTTCTTGATCGGTGCATTTTTCTCTGCCACCGCTGGCTATTTTGGCATGAACATCGCAACCAAAGCGAACGTTCGTACCACTCAAGCTGCTAAAACGAGCTTGCCCAATGCATTGCGTGTTTCCTTCAATGGAGGAACCGTTATGGGTCTGGGTGTTGCCGGTTTGGCCGTATTGGGTTTGGGCGGTTTGTTCATCATTTTCTACAAAATGTTTGGAGAAGGCATGGGCACCGAAGGCATGGAACGTACGATCGAAGTATTGACGGGTTTCTCGTTGGGTGCTGAATCCATTGCGTTGTTCGCTCGCGTGGGTGGCGGTATTTATACAAAAGCTGCTGACGTGGGAGCTGACTTGGTAGGAAAAGTAGAAGCCGGCATTCCCGAAGACGATCCACGCAACCCTGCAACCATCGCCGATAACGTGGGTGATAACGTAGGTGACGTTGCGGGTATGGGTGCCGATTTGTTTGGCTCATACGTGGCTACCATTTTGGCTACCATGGTTTTGGGTCGCGAAATCATTGTGGTAGACAATTTCGGTGGCTTGTCCCCCATTTTGCTCCCCATGTTGATCGCCGGTTTGGGCATTGTTTTCTCCATCATGGGCACCTGGTTTGTGCGCATCAAAGGCGAAGATGGCAATGTTCAAAACGCCTTGAACATGGGCAACTGGTCTTCC
>Ga0222713_10005388_pt1 | contig 12452 bp, 5 predicted proteins | sample C33_649DmetaG_FD_165061 | JGI IMG/M metagenome (GOLD analysis project Ga0222713, IMG submission 165061) | Estuarine water microbial communities from San Francisco Bay, California, United States - C33_649D | ecosystem: Environmental > Aquatic > Marine > Unclassified | place: USA: California...
TTGAGAGGGTATATAACTGCTGTAATGAATTACTAATCATTACATTTGTTAACTCAAAATTCAATTTATGTTCAGATCACACACCAACGGCGAATTACGTGCTTCAAATATTGGATCTACAGTAACACTTGCAGGATGGGTGCAACGCTCCAGAGACCTCGGAGGAATGACATTTATCGATCTTCGTGACCGCTATGGAATCACTCAGCTGGCTTTCAACATGGAAGACAATGCCGATTTATGTGCGAAGGCGAGAAAACTCGGACGAGAATTCGTGATTCAGGCAACTGGCCAAGTGATTGAACGTTCAAGCAAGAATAAAAACCTGTCAACCGGAGACATCGAGATCAAAGTATCAGCATTGAATTTGTTGAATGCCTCTAAAACGCCTCCTTTTACTATCGAAGATGAAACAGACGGTGGAGATGAGCTTAGAATGCAATACCGCTACCTTGATTTGAGACGAAATCCGATTCAACAGAAGTTGATGTTGAGAAATAAAGTGGCATTGGAAACGAGAATTTATTTGAATTCTCAGAATTTTCTGGATGTTGAAACCCCTGTATTGATTAAGTCCACACCGGAAGGAGCTCGTGATTTTGTCGTTCCATCAAGAATGAATCAGGGCCAATTTTATGCTCTGCCGCAATCACCACAAACCTTTAAGCAATTGTTGATGGTATCTGGTTTTGACAGATATTACCAGATCGTGAAATGTTTTCGTGACGAAGATTTACGTGCAGATCGTCAGCCAGAGTTCACACAGATCGACTGCGAAATGGCCTTTGTAGAGCAGGAAGATATCCTGAACACTTTCGAGGGATTAGTAAAACATTTGTTCAAGACTGTGAGGGGTGTGGAATTCTCTGACACATTCCCTAGAATGAGTTTTGAGGAGGCGATGGAACGTTACGGGTCAGACAAGCCAGATATTCGTTTCGGAATGGAATTCGTTTACCTAAATGATGTTGCTCAAGGAAAAGGATTCTCCATCTTTGATAGTGCAGAGGCTGTTATCGCGATCAATGCTTATGGATGCTCAGAATATACACGAAAACAGATCGATGAGTTGACAGAATGGGTGAAACGTCCGCAGATCGGAGCCAAAGGTATGGTGTATGTAAAGTGTAACGCAGATGGTACCTACAAATCGTCAGTAGATAAATTCTATTCTCAGGAAGATCTCGCTCAATGGGCTCAAAAAGCGAATGCAAAACCTGGCGACCTGCTATTTGTATTAAGCGGAGATCTTGAAAAAACCAGAAAGCAAATGAACGAGCTTCGTTTGCATATAGGGGATGACTTGGGGTTGAGAGATCCAAATGTATTCAAACCATTGTGGGTCCTTGATTTCCCGCTGTTGGAATGGGATGAAGAATCAGAACGTTATCACGCAATGCACCATCCGTTCACATCTCCAAAACCAGAGGATTTTCACCTGATTGAAACTGATCCAGGAAAAGTTCGTGCGAATGCCTATGACCTTGCCATGAATGGCGTAGAATTAGGAGGCGGATCGATAAGAATTCATGACAGAGATCTTCAGTCTAGAATGTTCGATCTGTTAGGATTTTCAAAAGAGGAGGCGCAGGCACAGTTTGGCTTCTTAATGAGTGCATTTGAATATGGTGCTCCCCCGCATGGAGGTTTGGCTTTTGGATTAGACCGTTTGGTAGCGACTATGGGGGGTTCTGAATCTATTCGTGATTACATCGCGTTTCCAAAGAACAATAGTGGAAGAGATACGATGATCGACGCACCTTCCCCATTGAATGTTGAACAAATGAAAGAGTTAGGAATCAAGATAGTTTAGAATTTATCTTGTTCAAGAAATCATCACCGCGTATATAGGCATGTGCATCACAAACCCTCATTTTACCTATAATAGCACTTGTTAAATCAAAGATTGGAGTAAGATAATTGACTATATTTGATTACCTAAATTGGTGAAATGAAAAATTTAATAATACTTCTATTGACCTTATCGTCTATCTCCTTAAACACTCAGGCACAAATGACGGTAACAGTTGGTTCCACAACTTTGGATGTGGACACGGTTTATTATGGTACCGGAAGCACCGGGGCATTTACAGGAAATAATGGTATGGATATTCCATGGGAAATACTATACGGACCTGACGATCATCTATGGGTAACAGAACGAAAAGGTTTGATTAGTCGTATCGACCCGATTACAAAAACGAAAAGTGTCGTTTTAAATCTATCAAGTACAGTATATCAGAATTCTGAATCCGGATTATTGGGAATGGCACTTCACCCCGACTTTGAAAACACTCCTGAAGTATTTATCGCATACACTTATGGAGGATTCAGTAATATCCGTGAGAGATTTGTAAAATATTCTTTTGATGGAACCAATCTTGTAAATCCGATCGTATTATTAGAAGATATTATTGGGAATACAACTCATATCGGTTGTAGAATACATTTTCTTCCAGACAATACGATTCTCTTTTCAACCGGTGATGCTCAAAACACCTCTTTACCCCAGAACATGAACTCCTTGAGTGGAAAGATTCTTAGAATGAATATAGACGGTTCAATTCCTGCGGACAATCCAATACCAGGGAACTACGTTTATTCATATGGTCATCGTAATGTTCAGGGAATTGCAAGCCACCCCAATGGGAAGATCTATTTATCAGAGCATGGAGCGTCAACTGATGACGAGTTCCAGGTTCTGGAAGTGAACAGGAATTATGGATGGCCTGACGTTGAGGGGTTCTGTGATCTTGGGGGAGAGCAAACGTTTTGTCAGGCAAACAATGTATTGGAACCAATTGCAGTATGGACACCAACCATAGCACCTTCTGACATGGTCTATTATGAGAATCCATTGATTCCAGAGCTTGATGGGAAAATGTTGATGACAGTGTTAAAGGACAAAAAGTTAATTGCAATGGAGCTGGGTGCAGATGGTACGTCTTTAGTATCACAGACTCACTATCTAACAAATACTTTTGGCAGACTAAGAGATATTTGTATTGGACCTCAAAAAGAGATCTATATAGCGACAAATGGAGCGTCTTGGTCCAATACCAATCCAAACACGCATAACATTATTGTTTTGAAAACTCAGGATACCGGAGGAGTTAATGAAACAATGAATTACGAGGTTAGTATTTTACCAAATCCCGTTGGAGATCAATTCAAAGTAAAATGTGCTGAGAACTTGGTGAATAGTTCATACCGAATTCTTGACTTATCCGGAAGATTGATTTTTGAAGGCAAGATATCTTCCACTGAAATCTCGATTGATGCTTCCTCTTTAGCTAAAGGCGTTTACCATTTCCACATAGAAGGAATGTCAGGATCGAAGAAGTTTGTAAAATAGTAGCTTTCTTTTTAATTGAATAAGAATGAAGGACCGAAAAGGGAATTTACAGGTAAACAATAGCATAAGCGGAAAAAAAGAAAGGTTCGAACCACTTCACGATGGAAGGGTTGGGATGTATGTTTGTGGGCCTACCTTGTACAGTGAACCTCACATGGGGAACATGCGGACCTTCATAAATTTTGACATGATCTACCGTTATTTGATACATCTAGGTTATCAGGTAAAATATGTGAGAAACATTACAGATGCAGGGCATATAACAAATAGTGCGGGGGAAGCTGTAGATAGTATAGGCAAAGCGGCTAAACTGGAGCAGGTACAGTCATTGGAGATCGTTTATAAATACAACGTGAAATTTCAGGACTTGCAACGAACTTACAACTTGTTGTCTCCCAGCATTGAACCTACAGCCACACAGCATATTCAGGAGCAGATCGAAATTATCGAGAAGATCATTGAAAATGGATATGCCTATGAAGTCAATGGATCAGTCTATTTTGATGTAAGGAAATACAGTGAAAAATTCCATTATGGAATATTAAGCGGTCGCAAGATCGATGAGCTCGAAGTAGAAACAAGGTCGTTGAATGCGCAAGATGAGAAGCGATTCTTTGCTGACTTTGCACTTTGGAAACAGGCAAATCCTGATGACATGCAAATCTGGCGTTCACCTTGGGGTGACGGGAATCCGGGTTGGCATATTGAATGTACAGCAATGAGTACTAAATATTTGGGAGATCATTTTGATATCCACGGGGGTGGCATGGACTTAAAGTTTCCTCATCACGAGGATGAGATTGCTCAAAGTTGTGGATCTTTTGGTGGTAATCCTGCAAAATATTGGCTTCACGCGAATATGTTGAATGTGAATGGACAAAAGATGAGTAAGTCTTTTGGAAATTACTTTTTACCAATGGAAATTGTCGAAGGAACCACAGAATTGTTCTCTAAACCGTATTCTCCGGATGTGATCCGCTTTTGTATGATGCAGGCCCATTATCGATCTACATTGGATTTGACCGAAGAATCATTAAGTGCTGCCGAGAAAGGGTATACACGTTTGTCCGAAGCGATAGCTTTATTGCCTAAGTTGAAAACAGGTAATGAACCCTCATTTGCGGTAAATGAACTTGTGGATAGTTTTTATCAGGCCATGGATGATGATTTCAATGCACCCATGTTGATCGCCAACCTTTTTGAAGCCGCGAGAAGGATCAATCTTGTGAACGATGGAAATGATACGATCACTGCGGACGACCTTGAAATTTTATCAAATGAAATGGTAGGATTCTTTAGCTTAGTACTTGGTTTAAAGACAGGAGCTTCCAATGGGGACTCGAAATTGGCACCGGTGATGGATCTCATTTTGGATATTCGCCAGAAGGCACGCGAAAATAAAGACTGGACAACTTCAGACCTGATTCGTGATGGATTGGCAGCTGCAGGGATTGTAGTGAAAGATTCGAAAGAAGGGACTTCCTGGAGCTAAAAATAAACTGAATGCTTTCTCAAAACATCGATAAAAAGTTATTTCTGCTGGATGCATATGCACTGATCTATCGTGCTTACTTTGCGTTTGCGAAGAACCCCAGGGTAAATTCGAAAGGTCAAAACACATCAGCGGCATTTGGATTTACGAATGTACTTATCGATGTGATAAAAACAGAAAAACCAACGCATTTAGCAGTAGTTTTTGATCCTCCCGGTGGATCAACTCAACGTCAGGCCGATTTCGAAGCATACAAGGCTCATCGTGAAGAAATGCCCGAAGACATTCGAAGTATGATCCAACCTATCAAAAAGATCATCGAGGCATTTAATGTTCCGATTTTGGAAGTTAATGGATACGAAGCAGACGACGTGATCGGTACGCTTGCGAAGATCGCTGAGAAGAAAGGATATACTACGTATATGATGACACCTGATAAAGACTATGGTCAGTTGGTGTCGGAAAAGATCTTCATGTATAAACCCGGAAGAGGTGGCGCTCCGGCGGAGATCATGGGTGTAGAGGAAGTTTGTGAGAAATTTGAAGTGGAAAATCCGCTTCAGGTTATTGATATTTTAGGTTTATGGGGTGATGCCTCAGATAATATTCCTGGAATTCCTGGAATTGGTGAAAAGACAGCCAAAGCCTTGATCCAGAAGTATGGTTCGTTGGAAGCGATCATTGAAAATGCTCATGAACTGAAAGGGAAACAGCAGGAAAATGTGATCAATTTTGCTGAGCAGGGTAGGATTTCAAAAGCTCTTGCAACGATCGTCACCGATCTTGAAGTGGAATTCGATGACGATGCACTGGAAATGTGTGATGTTGATCCTGAGAAAGTGAAGGAGATTTTTACCGAGTTGGAATTCAGGAATTTGGCAAGAAGGGTCTTGGGAGAGGAAATCGTTGTGACAGCTACTCCATCAGCTGTTGCAGATAATGGTAACGGTCAGCTGGATCTATTTGGAGTTCAAAGCATGATCGCTGAGAATGATCCAAGTCCGGTGAGTGATGTAAAAACAATTGCGACAGAAAAGCCATCCTATCATTTGATTACGAAACCAGATGAAAGGAAAGAGCTGCTGGAACTTTTGTTGAAACAAACGCAAGTTTGCTTTGACACGGAAACTACAGATATAGAAGCGTTACATGCTGATCTTGTTGGAATGTCATTTTCCTATAAAGCGAGAGAAGCTTTTTATGTAGCGATCCCGGATAATTTTGACGATGCAAAATCAATCGTTGAGGAATTCCGTCCATTTTTTGAATCGACCACAATCGAGAAGATAGCTCACAATATCAAGTATGATTTGAAAGTGCTGAACCGTTATGGGATTCAGGTAGCTGCTCCCACATTCGACACCATGGTGGCACACTACCTGATCAATCCGGAATCTAAGCAAAGCATGGATTTTTTAGCGGAATTCTACTTGAAGTATCGTCCGATCTCAATTGAGACCTTGATCGGTAAAAAAGGAAAGAATCAGGGCAATATGCGCGATTTAAAGCCTGAGGAGGTTTCAGATTATGCATGCGAAGATGCCGATATTACGTTTCAGCTGAAGCAGTTGTTCGAGCCGGAGATCAAGAAAGATCATCTTCGTCATTTGTTCTATGAAATGGAAATGCCCTTAGTTGAGGTATTGAAGGGGATGGAACAAGAAGGAGTAGCTATAGACGTGGATGGATTGAAGCAGTACTCAAAAGAAATGGAGGCTACTTTAACTGAGCTCGAATCGCAGATCAAAGAGGCTGCCGGAATGGATTTTAACGTAGATTCCCCGAGACAATTAGGTGAAGTTCTGTTTGATCATTTAAAGATCTCGGCAAAGGCGAAGAAGACGAAAACGGGTCAGTATGCCACGTCTGAAGATATTTTGCAAAAGCACGAGAAGGATCATCCAATCATTCCAATGATCTTGGATTATCGTCAACTGAAAAAGCTGAAAAGTACATATGTCGATCCCCTTCCGGAAATGACAGATCGAATTGATGGAAGGATACACACCAATTACATGCAGACCGTAACTGCAACTGGTCGATTGAGCTCGAATAATCCGAACCTTCAGAATATTCCGATCAGAAGTGCAAGAGGAAGAGAGATCAGAAAGGCTTTTATTCCGAGGAGCAAGGACTTTTTGCTGATGGCAGCGGATTATTCTCAGATCGAGCTTCGAATCATTGCGGCGCTTAGTAATGACGAAAATATGATCGAAGCGTTCCGATCAGGACAAGATATTCACGCTGCTACAGCTGCCAAGGTTTTCCATGTGCCGATAGAAGAGGTAACCAGAGATCAGCGAAGTGCTGCCAAAGCGGTGAATTTTGGAATCATCTATGGACAGTCCGCTTTTGGATTATCTCAAAACCTGAATATTTCCAGATCAGAGGCAAAGGAGATCATTGATAGTTATTTCGAGCAATACGGAACCATTAAAACCTACATGGACAATGCCGTTGCTTCTGCAAGAGAGGTGGGTTATGTAGAAACAATCATGAAGCGAAGAAGGTATCTTCCGGATATCAATTCTGCGAATGCCGTTGTGAGAGGTTTTGCTGAACGAAATGCAGTAAATGCGCCAATCCAGGGCTCGGCTGCGGATATTATTAAGCTGGCAATGGTCGCGGTTCATGAGAAGATGAAAGGGATGACGATAAAGTCTAAAATGATCCTACAGGTGCATGATGAATTAGTTTTTGATGTTCACAGGGATGAGGTGGATCAAATTAAGGCCCTTGTAACTGAAGCTATGGAAAGTGCCGTTCAGATGAGTGTGCCTATGGAAGTGGAATTGCAGTTTGGAGAAAACTGGTTGGACGCGCATTAACCCAATTTCCAACCCCTAAGCCCACAGACAGCAACGAACGTAGACAATTCGCGAGCATGACTGAAATAGCGATGAATTCCGTCTATCGTTATTTTATTTTGAATGACAGTAGGTTGCAGTCCATATGGGAACTGATGTGCTGTTCTTTTCTCTGCAGAAGCAGGTTGATTGTAATACAATCGCAGAAGCTCAACACCTTCATTTGAAGAGATCTTAAAATCATTCGGTTTAACTGAGGTGATCCAATGGATCTTTTGTCTTGCTCTGGTAAAAAGAACGTTCAATCGTCTAGGACCATTTTTCTGATTCACTGGCCCGAATCTCATCTGAAATTCTTTTTCTTCATTGTAACCATATCCAAATGAAACAAGAAGTACATCACATTCCTCTCCCTGAACATTTTCGAGTGCCTTAAAAAAGAGGGAGTTATTATCGATCCTTTCTTCAAGGAGGACTTTGGTCTTTTGATCGAGTTGCTGATAGATACATTCGAGTTGAGCCTCAGAAAAAGCGACAATACCCAACGATCCTTCTTTATTAATTAGATCTGAAATTAGTTTTGCAACCTCTTCAGCCTCACGTTTGTTCGTTCGATTATCGTACACTCCATCAGAAAGAAAGTGAAATTGAACCGGATCTTTTTCTTCATTCGGTGAGGGAAAAGCGATCAGCTCATCTGCATAGAAATGTTTATTTGAAAACTTGATCAATTCAGGATGCTCACTGCGGTAGTGGTGTTTCAGCATTACATTCTGACAATAGAAGCTTGCCTGATGCAATAGGTCGAGAGGTTCATCTTCCTGAACCTTAAAGTAGTTACTTGGCCCCATTTGCTGTGAATCTCCGGCAATGATAATTCTGTTCCCTCGCTGAAGTGCTCCAATTGAGTTTGTAAGCGGAATCTGACTGGCTTCATCGAAGATCACAAAATCAAAGAGCTGCTGCTCTAAAGGAAAAGTAGACGCAATCTTGGAAGGATTACTCATCCAGATCGGTTTGAGGCACTTGATCCAGATCCTCGCTTCTGAATGATACAATTCGCGAATACTTGGAAAGCTTTTGGTCTTGGAGAATTGTTTTACCAGGATGCTTTTCCCTTTTTTAAGGGTCTGCTTCAATTCTCTTTGCTCCTCGGAAAGTCTTGCAGCTGGTGTTCTAAGGAGCTGATGATAATATTCAAAAGATTCCTTCCTTCGTTGTTTTAAGTGGTCCGCGAATAATTCTGCTTCCGCTTTGTGATCAGATAGAAGTTGTTGAACCTTTGTGATCAGTGCTTTCTGGTCGACACTCTTTAATTGAGGAATGCCGGAAATGGTCTTTGTATAATTGCTTTTTAGAACAGCAGAACGCAAGGATTCGAAGGTTGGGAAGGCCCTTAGATTCCTAATGATCGATTCTGGGATCGATTGTAACTTTTCTTTCTCCTCAACCAAGGTTGAAGAAAGTTTCTCGACGGAAGTCAGTACCTCATTGATAACATCATTGGAATGGAGCTGAAGAATGTTTTTACCTGTTTGATATAGATCTTGAAGTGCATTATTTGCTTTCGAATATTCTCTTTTTTCTTCATTCGTAAGTTGCGACCAAACCCCAAAATCTGAAGTGTTCAGTGTCTGAAGCTGATGATGGATAAAATCGATGTCCGATTCCTCATCTATTCCAATACCGCAAAAATCAACGATAATTTTAGAAAATAATTGCTTTTCCTGTAATAATTTACGGCGTTGCTTCAGTAATTCATCGGCGGCAGATAAGGGTTGAATGGAGTATTTTTTCCAAAGCCTTTCTGTTTTCCATCTCTTGAAAATCGATTTATCCCTTAGTGACTTTTCGAGTAATTCTGTTTCCACTAAACCAGGAGGTGTGATCCAATTATCCGCTAATGAATTCATTCCATTCAGAGTGGTCTTTACCCGGATGTACTTGCTGTACAATGAAATAAATTTCTTTTGTTCTTTCGAACCTGGATGAAGCACACCTTGGTATTTTTTGAATATCGGAGATTCAAAATACTGACAAAACGCTGCTTTTTTCATGGCACGATTCAGATCTTCCCAAGTTAGAATCGACATAGATTTTAACACCTCTTTCTGAGTCTCGAAGATTGACAAGCGCTGTTGAACTTTTTGAATTGTGCCTGATCGAATAAATGAGGGATGCAGGTATTGTAAAACAGAGTGGATCCCTTTTGAATAGATTGACTGAATCTGATCTTCAGTAGTCGTCCATGTGTTCAAGTCGGGTAGATCGCTAACGAAGGGAATAAAATCAAGATCAATCCCCTTACTCATATCACAAAACTGATCGTAACTGATCCCTCCATAGATCTGGGGGTTTCGGATCAAGTCTAAGGTAAATTGCAGTTGATCTTCCAATTGCGATGAAAGATTAAGCAACTCTGGTATTCTATTCTTTTTCTCTGTTGTTTCCAGTTTCTCCCATGAATCTTTTAAGGAATTGATTAGATCAAAAGTGCCTGTTTCACCTGTGGAGATATAGCATAAATCGTCAAGTTCGAATTGAGAAAGTTTTTTTCTGATGACTTCGAGCGCGACCCTTTTTTCTGAAACGACTAACGCACTTTGGTTACCGTACATGATCTTCGCGATCAAATTGGTCAAGACCTGAGACTTTCCGGTCCCCGGGGGCCCCTGTATGACCGTGTTTCCTTTTTCAACCGTTGAAAACACCTTCAATTGATCAGTGTCTGATAGAAACAGATCATGTTCGTCGAGATGAATTATCGATTCGCTAAACTCCTCATTTCCCAGGATTCGTTCAACAGCTGTCGAAAATGGCTGTTGCAAAAGTTGTTCGAGTTCACGAAGCACCTCATGCCTGTAATGGTGGAAATTTCCGATGTAATATTTGCTGTGGTCTTGTTCGATCGGTAAGGAGGAGACCTTTTCAATAATGGCTTGAACATCCTCATCCCCAGATAGGATTAGATCATATTCCTTTTCCACCTTTCTTAGTACAAAAGGATTGATAAAGGCTTCCTCTTCCAGTAAAATAAAGGAGACTGTTTGTTCCGCCTTATTGATCTTTAGCTCAAAGGGAATAATCTCCAGCGGACTTGTGATCGCTCTGTCAGCTGCCTTCCAGTGCAAGACACTTTTCACTAGGCATAAAGGCATGATTCCTTCCTCTTTTTGTGTTTGAAGAGCAGAACGGATGATCACCTTGATCTCTCCTTCCAGCTTTAGATCAACTAAACTGTCCGAGGGGGTGAATGAATGATGTTTTGCGGAAAATAAATGAACTAAAGGATCGTTCGCATTAAAATGCGACTCTTCCAGGATCATTTTCAACACTATTTCCTTGGCAAACGTCATAAGCGATAAAGTTAGAAAAAGTTTGCTCGGTATTGGGCTGAAACGTAGGTCAACATGAATGATTTTAATTTGTGTTCACTGAATAAACTGTTCTATCTTTGAACGCTTAAACTAATAAAATGAAAAAGAGTATTCTGATGCTATTCCTTTTCCTTTCAGGAATTTCCTTTTCTCAACAAGTGAATACTGGAATTGTGATGGATAACTATTTCAATGCCAATTGGGCACACTTTAATCCATCATCAATTGTTGACTCAAGAACTCAACTTGGATTGGTTTTCAACCTAAATACAAATTCAAATAGTAATTACTACAAAAAGGACTATTTGCTTTATGCTGGGGAAGAAGGTAAACTGATCGAGGGTAGAAAGAAAGGTTTTGAAACAAGCAACTTCGATATTGATATAATTAACTTTAAATACGAATTCGATCATTCCAATGCTGTTGGTTATTCAATGCGTTACCGTTCTTTTACCGGGCAATGGGGTATTCCTCAAATCTGGAATGAAGCATCGGCATTGAATTACCTTGAAAATGACACTGCTCAAAAAGGAGACCTAAGTAAATTCAATTTGTCAGAATGTGATTTTACTGAACACGCGTTTACGTACGCTCGTACAATTTTCGATCAGGGCGAACGTGTAATGAAAGCAGGTGCCACGTTTAAAATTCTAAACGGTCTACGTGCTAGATATTTTTATGCAAATTCCGGAACTATTGAATTTCCTTACGACAATTATGACCTTGCAGTGATCAAAGATTTGGATGCCAGATTTGGTGAAAATTATGACGATGCTCAAATGAAATATAAAAATAGAGGTATCGGTTTTGACCTTGGTGTGACATATGAAATTCGTCCGGATCACAATAAACAATATTATGATATGGACGGCCAAAAAGGATTGGTTCGTTACGACATCAATAAATACAAAATGAAATTTGCAGCATCGATCACGGATCTTGGATGGATTCGATTCATGCGTGATACAGTTTATTCGAATTTCACGAATCCTTCTTCGTTTGTAAATGCTAGTACTTTGGTGAATAGTGGGCTTAATTTCGGTGCTTTTGGTCAAAATCCATACAACATCATCTACACCCAGATTCAGCAAAGTGGCACAAAGTCGGCAGATCAGGAAGAAAAATTCAGAATGAATTTACCCACAACTTTACACATGGGAGTTGATTACCTTGTTGATGAGATCCAACCATTTAAAAAAGCAGACCTGTATGTGAGCTATAACATGTCGATGCCATTAATTGGCGGTTGGGATAAAACAAGAATGAGCTATGTTTTTCTTCACACTGTTACCCCAAGAATTGAGAGCCAGAAATACAGTGTGATGATACCACTGTCTCAGGATGGAACCGGTCATTGTTATGTTGGTCTTGCCGGAAGATTTAGCTATAAATCGTATTCGGTATATGGAGGAAGCAACAAT
>Ga0222713_10005389_pt1 | contig 12445 bp, 13 predicted proteins | sample C33_649DmetaG_FD_165061 | JGI IMG/M metagenome (GOLD analysis project Ga0222713, IMG submission 165061) | Estuarine water microbial communities from San Francisco Bay, California, United States - C33_649D | ecosystem: Environmental > Aquatic > Marine > Unclassified | place: USA: California...
TGCTGCATAATCAAATGAGATATTAGCTGGAATTTTATGAAGTAAGCGGGCTGCAACCTTGGCATACCTAGTCATTCCGCCATTAACCCCATAACCAAATCCTTTTCGAGATGGATCTAAGTTGTATTTACCTTGCCTAGTTAAAGGTGAATCGGTATCAATTACCGCCGCAGTCTCAGTTACTACTCGATCGCCAACCTGCCACTTGCCAGCAGCTTTAACATTTTTACCTAACTCTTTTATTACGCCACAAAACTCATGTCCTAAGACAACTGGGTAATTAACCTCCCAAGAGTTTGTGCCATGCCATTGATGTAGATCTGAGCCGCAAACACTTACCGCCTCTACCTGCATAATCACATCATCATCACCAAAGAGGGGGTACTCAATCTCTTGCAATTCAACACTGCCAGGCTTTGATGAGAAGTTAACAACCGCTATAGATTTCATATTTACCTAACCCTTGGCCTAATTGGGATATCACCATATGCATGAACCTTTTCACATATTTTTCTAAGTACCTCTTCCACATTTCCAGAACCTTTTGAAAATGAATCAGCATCGATGGCAAGAGGGGCACCAATTACTACTAATGGTGCACCGTATGAGGGGCAAGCGATTGCTTGTTCAAGTGATAATCCACCAACTGCTTGGACTGGAATACCAACTGCATTAACAACTGCTTTTAATTGATCAAGTGGATTTGGCGCTACCTCACCCCTTGCTGCAATGCCACGGCGTTCGTCATAACCAATATGGTGAATGATCATGTCGCAACCTAAATCTTCAAGTACACGAGCACCATCAACCATATCTTCACAACCTAAGTTATCTCCCATAACAGTGATGCCGTAATCCTTACCAGCTTGCACAACAACTTTAATTGTCTCTGGATGCGCTCGTGCCATTACCACCACATGAGTAGCCCCTGCCTTTGCCATCATCTGCGCCTCTAAATATCCACCATCCATAGTTTTTAAATCTGCTACTACCGGAGTATTTGGAAACTCTTGTCTGAGGGCTCGCACACCATGTAATCCTTCGGCCAAAATAAATGGTGTACCAGCCTCTAACCAATCAACACCAGCGCGCATTGCAGTGTGTGCCATCTCCATTGCTTCTTTAATATCAGTTAGATCTAAGGAAACTTGCACAATCGGTTTCACTTATAAAACTCCATACTTTGCAAATGCCTCACTAGGGGCCATGCCATCTTTAACCGCTTTTCTAAATAAATTCTCCCCAGAGTTTTTCTCTTCAACTCGGGCAATTACCTCATCAATTGCATCCCTTGGCACAATTACCACACCATCAATATCGCCAACAATTAAATCTCCTGGATTTATTCTTACCCCATCAATCTCAGCTGCCACATTGTGTTCGACTACTTCATACCTGGAATTAATATCAAGGGGTGAGGTTTGCACACCAAAAACTTTAAAACCTAACGCCTGCATTCTGGTGGTATCTCTTACCGGTCCATCAGTTAAGGCACCTGCCACACCTTTATGTTTGCAAGCAGTTGAAAGTAACTCTCCCCAAAATGCAGCTGGATGATTTCCGCCATTATTTCGATTGGATGGTGTTACATAAACTTGATCTTTGCCAACTGCATCCAATGCTTTAAGTAATCCAACATATGGCACATCGGGGGCTGCAAAAACTGCCTCAACCCTTACCGGAAATGCGTATCCCATCATCACACCATCACCTGAAAGCATTTGGATATCTGGTTTTAAAACTTGATTGCGCAAATCCATGTGATCTAAACAATCAGAGGCTAAGGCTGCGGTAAAGATGGTGGAGAGTTTTGCTAAATCGTAATCTTTATTGGCCATGGCCTAAAGATTAGGGGCTTTTTCTACTTACTTATAGACCCTTAAGTACTACTTGAGGCATTGGGCGTGGGCATTTATAACTTTTCGATAAAGAAGTGATTATTAAGTAAAAGTTAGCCCGCCTTGATTGACTACCTAACTGGTCAGTACAAAGATTCACTCAGGTTCGACGATCCTCGTTGTTCCACTTATATATATAAGAAGAAATGGAGAAATGAATGCGTAGAAGTTCATTTCGTCTTGTTGCAGCTGCAGCAGCTATTGCCCTTGCGGTAACTGGTTGTTCATCATCATCTGATGAAGCAGCAAACACAGACACAGAGTTTGAAATCTTTACCTGGTGGGCATCTGGTGGCGAAGCTGCTGGCCTACAAGGAATGATTGATGTTTACGCTGCACAAAACCCAGACACAGAGTTTATTAACGCTGCTGTTGCCGGTGGTGCTGGTGTAAACGCAAAGGCTGTACTACAGAGCCGTTTAGATGCTAATGAGCCACCTGATTCATTCCAAGCACACGCTGGTATGGAGCTTGATGGTTATGTAAAGGGCGGACAATTAGAAGATCTAACTTCTTTGTACGCATCTGAAGGTTGGGACAAGATTTTCCCAGCTGACTTAATTAAGACTCTTACTGTAGATGGAAAAATTTACTCAGTACCTGTAAACATTCACAGAGCAAATGTGCTTTGGTGGAATCCAGCAACTGCAACAAAGGCTGGCATCACTAAGGCTCCAGAGACTCTAGATGAATTCTTTGCAGATCTTGAGAAGTTCAAGAAGGCTGGCGTAACTGGTCTAGCACTTGCAGGAAAGGGAGACTGGGCGATTGCTCACCTTCTTGACTGGATGTTGCTTGCATCAATGGGTCCAGATAAGTTCGAAGGTCTATACAACGGATCAACTTCATGGACAGGTCCAGAGGTTGCTGCCGGTATTAAGAACTTCCAGAAAGCACTTTCTTATGGAAATAAGGGAGCAGGAAACCTTGATTGGCCAGATGCAGGTAAGTTAGTAACTTCCGGCAAAGCTGGATTCTTCATCATGGGTGACTGGGCTTCAGCTCAATGGCAATCAGATGGTCTAAAGCTTGGAACTGACTACACATATGCAGCAGCTCCAGGAACTGTTGGTGTTTACCAATGGCTATCAGATTCATTCACACTTCCAGTTGGTGCACCACACCGCAACGCTGCAATTGCATGGTTGAAGGTTTGTGGATCTAAGGAAGGCCAGGATGCATTCAATCCTAAGAAGGGATCGATCTCAGCTCGTACAGACTCAGATCTTTCACTATACGATGATTATCTAAAGTCAGCTGCTGCAGACTGGTCAAAGGATCGCTTAGTCGGTTCAACAGTCCACGGCGTAACTGGAAATAACGCACTGATGGCTAAGTACAACGCAGCCGTTGGTAAGTATTTCTCAGGCGGATTTAAAGATAACGCCGGACTTGCTAAAGATCTTGCTGCAGCTTACGAAGCAGGCAAGGCTTAATAGCAACAAAGTAGGACAAGAACTTTGGTGGGCAAGTAATTGCCCACCAAAGTTTTCTAATTAGATAACAAATCGCTAGGCTCCACCACCTGCTACTTATAAAGATGAGGGGATCGCTTCGGTGAGTAAAACAACCAGAAATCGACGCTCATTTAGCGCTCGCGTTGGTGGGTTGTTTTTTGTACTACCTTCAATCATTACCGTAGTTATCTTTGTTTACGGATTGATTATCTGGTCAGTAAATGTTTCGCTAACCAATCAAAATTCCGGTAGTAAAAAAACGATTGAGTATGTTGGACTAAAAAATTACACCGATTTGATTAAAGATGAGCGCTTTACTCATTCACTATCTAATTTAGTGAAATTTACAATTGTATTTATTTTGGGTGCTTTGGTAACTGGATTTATCATGGCATTACTGCTTGAAAAGGGCATCAAGGGAGAGGGTTTCTTCCGCTCCTTTTATCTATACCCAATGGCGATCTCATTTATTGCAATGGGAACTGTATTTAACTGGTTACTTAACTCAGCCAGAGATGAAGAGGCGGGCGGTTTAAATCTTGCCCTGCAAAAAATAGGTTTAGGATTTTTGCAAAATGATTGGTATGTCTCAGAAAAAGGTGCCATGTATGCGATGGCACTGCCGGCGATCTGGCAGATGTCAGGCTATGTATTAGCACTCTTCTTAGCCGGCTTTAGGGGAATTCCCGATGATTTGCGTGAAGCAGCACGGGTTGATGGTGCTAGTGAATCCCAAATTTATCGCCATGTACTCTTCCCACAGCTCACCCCAACACTTCTTACAATATTAATTATTTTAGGTCATATCTCCATGAAGGCTTTTGATTTAATTATTGGTATTAATGGAAAATCCTATGTAACTCAGGTAGTAGCTGTTTATATGTGGGAGTCAACCTTTGATGCCCGAGATTATGCCAAGGGAACATCTATTGCGATTGTGCTATTGATAATGATTGCAATTGTAGTTGTGCCATACCTTCGTTATAACAACAAACAACAGGCGTACCGCTGATGAGTAAAGACTTAGTCGATTTAATTACCACCAAACATGATGTGCGCAATAAGAAGCGCAAATTGAATGGCAAGGAGAGATTCTGGCTGATTTTCCGATATGTATCTTTGGCATTTATCTGGTTTTTGGTGGTAATGCCAATTTATGTAATGGTTATTAACTCACTTAAAGGTGTCAAGAATGTTTACTTAACTAATGCCTTTAAGTTGCCTGAAAAAATAGATTTTTCAGCGTGGTCGGTGGCATGGAGTGGAACTGATTACTTCCCACAATCCATCTCCGACTCCATGACTAGAACTTTGTTATTTGTAATTCAATCTTCAATAATTTCAGCAATCATTGGCTCAATTAATGGTTATGTTTTTGCGAAATGGAAGTTTAAAGGTTCAAATTTTATTTTTACACTCTTCCTATTTGGAATGTTTATTCCGTACCAAGCAATCATGATTCCGCTGGTCAGAATCGCCACAACTTTAGAGTTAAATAAATCGATTTATGTCTTGGTGCTAGCCCATGTTATTTACGGTATACCAATCTGCACGTTGATTTTTAGAAATTACTACGAGGCAATTCCAAATGAATTAATTGAGGCAGCTCGGGTTGATAAAGCTTCGATGATTAGGACTTATCGATCAATTATTCTTCCATTATCTGTGCCAGCCTTTGTGGTGGTGTTAATTTGGCAATTCACCTCAGCCTGGAATGATTTCCTATTTGCGATCTTCTTAACTGGTGGATCACCTAAGTTATCTGTTGCTACAACTGCACTTAATTTTATTACCGGCTCATCAAATCAGGTTTATTACGGTGTGAATATGACAGCTTCATTAATTGTTTCATTACCAACATTAATTGTTTATATCTTCCTAGGTCGCTACTTCCTACGAGGATTGCTCTCCGGCTCCCTAAAGGGTTAAGCATGTCGATTGCAGTTGAGGTTTTTGATTCAAGGCGCAATCAATTAGGTGAAGGACCAACTGCGACAGGTGATAAGAACAGTCATATTCAGTGGTGTGATATCTATGGGCAATTAATTAGATCAAAAAACTTAATAACTGGTGAAGTTACTGAGTATAAAACTGATGAACCAGTTGGGTTTCAAGTTCCACGCAAAAGTGGTGGGGATATTTTAGGAACAGCCAATGGACCAATACTTAGGGATCTGGATGGAACGATTCATAAACTTCCCACTAGAGAGATTGCTGATGGCTACAAAGATACAAATGTTTTACGTTGGAATGATGCCAAAGTAAGCCCTGATGGCAATTTATTTTTAGGATCAATGGCCTATGAGAATCAAAAAAATGAGGGTGCGCTATATCGACTAAGTAGTGATGGAAAAACTTTAACTCGCCTATTTGGTGATGTTGCAATATCTAATGGAATGGATTGGTCAACTGATTTAACCAAGATGTTTTATATCGACACTTTTGCAATGAGTGTGGATGTATTTGATTATGAGGCAGGTAATCTTTCAAATCGACGAAAATTAGTTGAGATCTCCGAGGGCATGGGATACCCAGATGGCATGTGTTCAGATTCCCAAGATAATCTCTGGGTGGCGTTTTGGATGGGCTCATGTGTTCGCGGATTTGATGGCAAAACTGGAAAGCAGATTGCCGAGATTAAATTGCCAGTTCAAAAGGTAACATCCTGCTGCTTTGCTGGTGAAAAACTTGATCAATTAATAATTACCTCTGCAGTTGGAAACCCAGGGGAGCCTATGGATTTAAATGAGTATCCAGAGGCTGGCTTTATTTATGTTGCTCAACCAGGAGTTGTTGGTAAAAAAACTAATCTATTTGGTGCTTAATTGAGCACCGATCTTTTCACCTTTGGTGAATCTCTCTCAGTCTTTATCTCAAGTGATACCGACTCAGTAATGAGTGCAACCAAGTTTGAGCGAGTAACTGCAGGTGCTGAGGTTAATGTGGCAGTGACACTTTCTCGCCTTGGTTTAAAGGCCCAATATTTTTCTAGATTTGGTAATGATCAATTAGGTTCAGTAATGCTGGCAGATATTGAAGCTGAAGGAGTTGATGTTTCCTTGGCAAAGCGAGTTGATTCATTTACTGGCGCAATGGTTAGAAATCCAGGTAAATCTGCGCCAGTTGAAATAACTTATTTAAGAAAAGGATCAGCCGCCTCAACTATCCAACCATCCGATATTTTAGATTCATATATTTCATCGACCAGATGGCTGCATGCAACTGGAATTACCTGCGCAATATCTGACAGTGGTGCCAAAACTGTTAAGCATGCTTTAGAAAAAGCATCCCAGTTAAAGATCAAATCAAGCTTTGATTTAAATATTAGACGAAAGCTTTGGAGTGAGGAGCAAGCAAGAAAGGTTTTAGAACCCCTTGCTCATGATGTTGAACTATTAATTGGTGGAGAGGATGAGTATCAGGTGGTTTTTGGACAGGCAGATCCCAAGGAGATTTTGTTAGAGGCTAACAAAAGAGGTTGCAAGATCGCAGTTATGACAAAGGGTGATCAAAAAATGCGGTTTAGCATTGATGGAAAATATGAAGAAATTACACCACCAAAAGTTGTGGCGATTGATCCCGTGGGATCAGGAGATGCTTTCACAGGTGGCGTAATTTCTGGGTTACTAAGTGGCATGAGTGCTAAGGGAGCACTTGAGCAAGGAAGTATCTGTGGTGCGTTAGTTGCAAGTATGTTTGGGGACTGGACAGGCATACCAACAGGAGTTGCTGGTGTTGTTGATAAAGCGATCTTTGAAAAAGTAAGGGGTAATTAATGAAAACAGTAGATAAATTACTTGCCGAAAAGATGATGACCTTAGTTAGGTGCAATACGCAAGCGCAAGGCCAGGAAATGGCTGATGCCTTAGTTGATGCTGGTGTAAAAGTTATTGAGATAACGCTAACTACACCTGGGGCCCTTAAAATTATTGAAAAACTTTTAAAGAATAAAGATCTATTGGTTGGCGCTGGCACTGTTAGAACTGTTAAAGATGTTAAGAAGGTTGAGGCAATAGGTGCGCGGTTTATCGTCTCTCCTGATACCAATGAGGATGTAATCACAGCTACTAAGAAGTTGAAATTAGTTTCAATGCCGGGTGTATCTACCCCAACTGAGGTTGGTATCGCAGTTGATGCTGGGGCTGATATTTTGAAATTATTTCCAGCATCAGTTTTAGGACCTGCCCACTTAAAATCTATCAGAGAGCCATTTCCAAATAATCGCTGGTGTCCAACCGCCGGCGTTACATTGGAATCCATTCCAAAGTGGTTTGAGGCTGGCGCAGACTTAGTGGGATTAGGCGGCCCACTAACTAAAGATGGCGCAGCTGGCGTGCGGAAAAATGTTCTGGCATTTAGAAGTGCCATTGACCAGGCAAGTAAGGTAGTTTATCAACATGAAGTTAGCCAATAAACATATCTTTGTGACAGGTGGCGCCAAAGGAATTGGTGCTTCAATTGTTCAGGATACAGCCAGCGAGGGTGCTGCAGTTTCATTTATAGATATTGATGTTTCAGCTGGTGAAAAATTAGCAGCGCAATTAAATAGTTCAGGAATGAAAGTATTTTTTGTAAAGGCTAATGTTGCCAACTTTACAGAGTTAAAAAGTGCATTTAATCAAGCCGTAAGTAAATTTGGCGATGTAAATGGTGTAGTCAATAATGCTGGCGTTAACTCTCATGCCGATCCAGTAACAATGACTGATAAAGAGTGGGATGATTTTTTTGCAATAGATATGAAACCAGTTTGGTTAACTGCGAAGTTGGCTTTGCCTGCTATGCGAAAAGCTAAAGGAGGCTCAATTGTTAATATTTGCTCAATCCATGGTCGGCTCACTTATCCAGGCTTTTTCCCATATGGCGCAGCAAAATCAGCGGTTCTAGGCTTAACCAGAAACTTAGCCTTAGATGAAGGCAAACATGAGATTCGAGTTAACGCAGTATCACCAGGTTACATACTTACCGATTTAACAAAGGGTTGGCTGGCGGCCGAGTCAGGTCGAAGTGAAAGAGCTAATTCAATTCAACCTCTAGGGCGCATGGGTGAACCTATGGAAGTGGCAAAGGTTGTGACATTTTTGCTCTCTGACAAATCAAGTTATGTAAGCGGTTCAGATTGGGCAGTTGATGGCGGATTGGGAGCGCGAAGCGCATGATTTTAAAAGGTGAGCATTTATTTGTAACTGGTGGGGCTGCCGGAATTGGTGAAGCAATAGTTTTAGGTGGCGTCAATGAGGGAGCAAAGGTTTCATTTGTAGATATTGATGATGCCAAGGCAAACGCCTTAGTTGAAAAACTAACTAGCCAAGGCCATCAAGTCCAGTATCAGAATGCTGATGTTTCAAAATTTGAAACCTTTAAAGCAGGTTACGACAAATTAGTTTCAACCTTTGGTCCAGTGACTGTGGCAGTATCAAATGCAGGAAGAAACTCATATGCCGATGCGGTGGAGTATGCCGAGGAGGAGTGGAATGACTTCTTTGCTCTAGATTTAAAATCTAGTTGGTACTTAGCAAAATTATGTTTGCCAGATATGCGAAAGAAAAAGTATGGATCGATAGTCAATATCTCATCTATTCATGGCCGCATGTCTCGACCAAATTTCTTCCCTTACTCTGCTGCTAAAGGTGGAATCATCGGTCTATCTAGAAACTTAGCCCTTGATGAAGGAAAGTATGGAATTCGAGTTAATTCAGTCTCTCCTGGCACAACTGCTACACCATTATTAAAAAGTTATATGGAGAAGTTTCCTGATGAAAAAGCGCATGCATTATCAGTTGCACCAAATGCTAGGTTTGGATCACCAGAGGAGATAGCAAATGTTATTTTGTTTGCCCTATCTAAAGATGCTTCATTTATTACCGGGGCCGATTTAATGGTTGATGGAGCACTGCACGCTCGCTATGCATAAGAAATAAATGATTAAATCTAAACGAAAATTCCCCGATCTGCCTCACTTGGTATCTATGATTGATTGGAAAATTCCATCAATTCATAGAAATAAAACGAAAATCGCTAAAGCACTTACAATTAGAGATTTAGCAAGAATTGCAAAAAAGAGAGTTCCAAAAGTTGTCTTTGATTATGTTGAAGGTGCAGCTTTGAATGAGGTTAGTTACTCTCGATCCCAAGCAGCTTTTGATAGAGTTGAATTTAGAGCTCATACATTAAGAGATGTATCAAAGATTGATCCTTCAACAAAAATATTTGGCAAAAGAGTCGATTTACCCATTCTTTTTTCACCTACTGGCTACACAAGATTTATGTACCATGTTGGAGAACCTGCAGTTGCGAATGTGGCAGCACAAAATAATTTAATTTACTCACTTTCTACCATGGGGACAACCTCACCTAAAGAATTAGCAGATCAAGTTCCTAATGTTCGCAGGTGGTTCCAGCTTTATGTCATGCAAAATCGAAAAGATAGTTTGTCTGTAATTAAACAGGCGAAAGATTCTGGCTTTGAAGCTTTAATTTTAACGGTTGACACTCCTGTAAGCGGAATTCGAATAAGAGATATGAGAAATGGTTTGACTATTCCGCCAAGAATTAGATTGAGCACAGTCTTTGCAATAGCAAAGAAACCTATTTGGTGGATTAATTTATTTACTACAAAAAAGTTAGAGTTTGCTGCATTTAGGGGATGGAATAAAACCCTAGTTGAGCTAGCGGCTGCAATCTTTGATCCTTCAACAAAATTTGAAGATTTGAAGTGGTTGCAAACTGTGTGGGACGGTCCAATTATTGTCAAAGGAGTTCAAAATTTACAGGATGCAAAACAATTAGCTAAAATGGGAGTTGCGGGAATAATCCTTTCAAATCACGGTGGCCGTCAATTAGAAAAAGGTCCAGTGCCACTGGAATTACTACCTGAGGTGGTAAAAGCTGTTGGAAATAAATTAGATATTTATCTTGATGGTGCTGTTATGTCTGGCCAGGATGCTTATGCCGCTGTTGCTATGGGAGCAAAAGGGGTATTTATTGGGCGTGCTTACTTATATGGAGTTATGGCCGGTGGCGAGCAAGGAGTCCAAAGAGTCATTGAAATTATGAAACGAGATTTTATTAACACTATGGAATTAACAGGTGCTAGAAATATTGCCGAGGCACAAAAAATTGGTGCCAAATTGCGCTTGAATTAACTTTCTAAAATTGATATTTCTGTTGGGCCAATACCGCAGCAACCACCAATTATCTCAGCTCCTGCATTAACCCACTCCTGAATTAGGTCATTATTGAAACCGACTGAGGCGCTGCCGGTCCAAGCCTTCTTTTGTGCATTCCATATCCGACCAGAGTTTGGGTATACAACATAAGGTTTATCTGATTTAGCAGATCGCAATAAACTACTAATTAACTCTGGTTTTGTGCAGTTAATCCCAACTGCCATTGCTGATTGAGCTAAATCAACCGCACTTTGAAAACTCTGTCCAGCATTTGTTTGATTACCATCCTTGCAAGAGTAGGAAAGCCAAAATGGAATTGGGCAATCCGCAAGTAAATCCAATAGCACCTCGACCTCAAAAGTATCCGGCATAGTTTCAAGTGCTAAGTAGTCAGGTGAGGTAGAAATTAAGATCTCTAACTTTTTTGCATGAAAATTTTTAATAATCTGTTTTGAAACCCCATAATTTCCTTTGTACTCAGAACCATCAGCAAGGGATGCGCCATATGGGCCAACTGATGCTGCCACCTTCACATCTTTGCCACTTTTAGATACAGCATTCTTGGCAAGCTGCGTTGAAGCAATTAATGCTTGATCAGTTTCATCATCACTCCAACCACGTGCGCCACACCCTGTGTAAGAAAGTTGATAGGAAGAAGTAATAATAATTTGCGCGCCAGCATTAATAAAATCTAAGTGCGCTTTAGAAATTTGCGTAGGATTTGTTCTTATCAATTCACCAGTCCAGAGTGAAGTGGTTAATTTGTTTCCATTATTTTCAAGTGCGGTGGAGAGTCCGCCATCTAACTTAATCATTTTTAGAACGTAATTGATCTCTCAATAATGAGGTTGCGACAAATAAAGTTGATATAAATAAGGTTAAAGCTAATAGCATTACTGGGGCACCAGGATCATCTGCCTGTAAAGCTATAGAGATAAATACTGTAATTGCGGTAATCAGTGCGTACTTAAATGCTTGGACCAATCGATCTAACCATTTTAGAGATGAGTTGCTGTAGATAGAGTTAATTGAAATCTGCCCTACAATTTTCCAAAGGCAAAGTAATGCAAATTGGGCGGTAAATAACCAAATAGCTAGTAATAACGTTAACCAGATTTCAAAGAGTAATTCAATTGATCCAATTCGGCGCATATGGGCAAATTGACCAGGAAAGGAGAAGATTTGCAACATTGTGACAATTGCAAACAGCAAAACTATTGAAAGCTTGGCATATTTAATTTTCCACATAATGAGCATCTTGTCCTTACTGTTATGAAAAATAAAAGTGGGGCGGGTAGGGCTCGAACCTACGACGACCGGATTATGAGTCCGGGGCTCTAACCAACTGAGCTACCGCCCCTAATACAACAGGTGCGTGTCATACCTTACATCTATCCCAACACTAAGCATTAATTGGCAGTATTCACATGCTCCCAATGGATAATCAAACTCATGAAACTTAAGGTTCTGATTATTTCAGTAGCGCTCTCACTTGGTATTGCATCACCTGCAAGCGCTGCACCGATTTACACCTTCCCAGTTGCTGGCTGCACAGTTACCTACTCCAAGTATCACCATGATTATCCAGCCTCAGATATCTTTGCAAAAAAAGGTTGCGCATTTGTCTCACCCATTTCAGGTGTAGTTGATGAGGTAAATACTGTTGATAAGTGGAGTGGTAAAACTAATCTTGGTGCTGATCGCGGTGGCCTATCAATCTCAATCATTGGTGATGATGGCCTTAGATACTATGGCAGCCATCTTTCTAAGATTGAAAGCAGTATTGTGCCGGGTTATAAAGTAGCAACTGGTGAAAAATTAGGTGAGATTGGATCAACTGGAAGTGCGCGGGGAACAAAACCACATCTGCACTTTGGCATCTCATATCCAACTGAAAAAGGTATTTGGTGGGTTAGGCGGGGAG
>Ga0222713_10005394_pt1 | contig 12442 bp, 24 predicted proteins | sample C33_649DmetaG_FD_165061 | JGI IMG/M metagenome (GOLD analysis project Ga0222713, IMG submission 165061) | Estuarine water microbial communities from San Francisco Bay, California, United States - C33_649D | ecosystem: Environmental > Aquatic > Marine > Unclassified | place: USA: California...
CAGTAACTCTCACCATCAGTACTCTCGTTTCAATAATGTTCTTTTTTGTTGGAGGTGTGGTAGGATGGTTAGCAAAGGAGCATTTCTACCAAACACAACCTGTTTATACACATCCAGAGATGTTTGACTCAAATGGGAATATAATACCCGATGAAATTTTAGCAGTACGATTTGAAAACAATTATGACGACTACGACTACGAAGAAGAAGAGGACGACGACTGAAAAACCAATCGAATCTCTTCCTATAAATCCTTTTGTTTATGAGATTTTAGAACTTGCATCTAAACAACGGTCTAGTGCAAAGACAGTTGAAGTGCTTAAAACTTATGAACACGACTCTCTAAAAACAATTTTCATCTGGAATTTTGATGAAACGGTAATTAGCCTTCTTCCAGAGGGTGATGTTCCTTATGCAAATGCTGAAGAGCAAACTGTATATTCTGGCACTCTTTCTGAAAACTTGTCTAAAGAAGCAGCAGGTGGAGAATCTGCGACTGGACAAGATCTAGATGGAAGAGGACGCACATCTCTCCGTAGAGAATATCAAAATCTTTATCACTATGTAAAAGGTGGTAATGCAGGTCTCAATACCATTCGTAGAGAGATGATGTTTATTAATCTTTTAACAGGTCTTCATCCAAGAGAAGCAGAAGTATTAATTCTTACAAAAGATAAAAAATTAACTAATAAATATAAAATAACATTTGAGAATGTAAAAGAGGCATACCCCGATATTCAGTGGGGTGGTCGTTCGTGACAGTAGCAGTTAGCACGGAGAAAGATATGTCATCCTATGAGTCAGATGTAAAATACGTTAATCAATCTGATTATGGATGCCAAATTCTTCTTGAAAAAACAACGCTTGAAGCAGCAAAAGATAAAAGTTTTCCCAATGATGCTAGATTAATTTGGTATATTGTAGATGGTGTTCAATATATGGATCTTACCAGATGCAGTAAAGTTTCAAAACTTTTTGATATGTACTATGACAAGTATGGAAAAGGTGCTGTTCAAAAGATTGATTTTGGATATGGATCAGTTAATCCTAAACTGTGGGGATACAAACAACCTGAGAAGAAAAAGAAAGAAAGATGAGTGAAGGTTTTAAGGGTTTTGCAAAACCTGCTAAAGATAAAGAGTTTAAACTCTATATTAAAAACAGAGAAGTAGAAAAACTTATTAAGGAATATAAAAAACTTAAGAAGTATCAAAAGTCATCCATCTTTGAGATTGAAAAACTTTCTGGTCAAGAAACAAAGATTGATAAACTAATTAACGAATATGGGATAGATCCTGAAGCAATTGAATAATGGGAAAACATTACTTACTTAACCTTTATGGATGCTCGTTTGTTCTTTTAGACGATGAGCGTTGTCTTATTGATTTACTTGAAAATGCAGCAGTTGCAAGTGGTGCTACTGTGATTCAAACTATTTCAAAAAAGTTTGATCCACAGGGAGTCACTGTTATTTGTTTACTTTCTGAAAGTCATATTAGTATTCATACTTGGCCTGAGGAAGGTAAAGCAGCAGTTGATGTTTATACCTGTGGTGACTGCAATCCTAAGATTGGTTGTGATATTATCATTCAACAACTTTATGCTCAAGATCACACTCTAAGTTATATTGAGCGTTGACATATAGACATACATACCTTATAATTATCTACATATATCTGTTTTGTAATGTCACACTATAAACCATACTCGCCCGAGTGGCATCGCAAACGCTATTTAAAAGAAGCGTTGGATAAGTATTTGGATGAGTACATTGATAATCAAGTAATTCTTGATGATATTTCTGATATTCTATCTGAAAGATCTGAAAAAGCATATGAGGAATTCAATAGAATTAACGATCTAGAATCAATGATTAACGCTAAATAAACCAACAAGGAGATTAAATATGCTCTCTACTCAATATCGTCTGCGTCTGGAAGAAATCTGTAATAAGATTGCCAGACATCAAGAGGTAGGACTAGAGGATATGATTTGGGCAGAGAAACTTGGTAAAGCAAATCGTTCTGCAGCAACTCTCTTAAGACAAGCAAGACGCCGTGCAGCTAATCCAGATATGCAAGAAGGTGGGCTTGATGATTTTATGAATGCTTTGGATCTTGGAGATCCTGATCCATCAAATCACAGAAACAGATTTCGTGGTGCAGATGATATTGTTGATTTCTTTTCTGAGGATAAACCTGATGATTGGAGAACCAGAGATTAAGATATTATAAAATTGTATCAGGGTTTACACACATACTTGACTATATAGTATGAATAGGAGTATAATATCCTCCTAACGTTCATCCTATGGCTAAAGCACTTTTGCTTTTAGCATGGGTTCCACTTCTTTCTGTTTCAACGCCACGACTTATACAGAATCCATATCCTGTATCAATAAGTTGTGACGCAGCGTGGGAACTTATGGACATCGTTAAAAACGACGATGTAGTCCATCAAAGAGTAGAAGACCGATTGCTTTTAGAACTCCGAAAGGATGTAGTCCAGAGGTGCTAAAATTAAATAGGACGCAAGTAAGCCGACTCGGAACGGATCGTTCATCTATGGAACAACTATTCTTAACTTGCTTACAGGCACAAATTCTCATCAGTAGAATCAATGCCAGTGAAATTGTAACTGACCAACAAAAGAATGATCTTGTGTGGGAGGTTAGACAAGTTACGAAGAAAAGTTGTTTCAAAGACGCAAAAGCCGACTGAAGGAACGGGACTAACCCTCTCATTTCTTTAGGAGAAAAACCAAATGGCACAAGTAGTTTATCGTGGTCAAGCATACGACACCGAAGTTCGTAAGCAGGCACAAGCACAACAGCAACAAGAACCCCAACAATACAACGAAACCTATCGTGGTATTAAGTTTACCAAGGAGGGTCACAAATGATTGCTACAATTGCTGCAATCACTGGAGCATCAACAGCACTCATTTTTTTAATTTATGCAGAAGTCCTATTGCTGAATAAGTAATGGAAAACTACCACTATCATTATGATGATATGGACAAGGACAACAGACCTACTGCTTGTTATCAATTAACATACAGAGGTTGTAATTATTGGTCTTGTTATACTATTCATCTAGATGAATGGTTTGAAAAAATGTTTAAGTTTGAGGGAGATTAATTCTCCCTCTTTTTTTATAGGTATAAACTAGTAGGCATAAATTTTTGTTAAGGATCTCTGACAATTGATATAGATAGTGGTAGAATAAAGAGGTGAGAAAAGTGATCTGAAAATCAACTTTATTATGATTGTCCTTGTGCGTGGAGGTCATTATGCACAACATTGTATCTTATAACCAATTAGTTGGATGGCAACAAAGTATTAATAATTTAAATAATAGTTTAGATAATGCGTCAGATGAATCTGATTTACTAAATGACTATTATAATTGTATAATTGAGTGTGATGAGGACTGGGGAACGTGTAAGAAGATATGTAGGAGCATTCTAGAATAGTCGTTGTGAGGGGTTGACTACCCCTCTTTTTTTGTTTATAATAGAATTGTTAGAGCTTATAAAAATGGATAGAGACAAACTTAAGTTAATTGTCAGAAATCTAGAATCTTTAGTAGAATGCTTGAAGTCAGAAATTTATTCTGATGTAGATTCATATAAAGCAAGTTACGAAGAAGTAGCTCCTTACATTTCTGATTATGACGAAGTATTTTATGATGGAGACGATGATGGATACCCCGATTGAGTTCGAGTATATGAAACCAGAAGTCAAACTCATTAGCGTTACTCCAGATGCAGAGAAGCATATGGCTTACTGTGCTAGGGTGAGTAATCCTGCAAATCAAGAGAATGAAAAGTTCTCTGGACTACTTAAGTATTGTATTCAGCATCAGCACTGGAGTATCTTTGAACAAGCTTCAATGACTGTGGAGATTAATACGACTCGTGGTATCGCAGCTCAAATACTCCGGCATAGGTCATTTACATATCAAGAATTTTCACAACGCTATGCTGATAGCACTCTTCTTGGTAAATCTATTCCTCTTCCAGAACTTCGTCGTCAGGATACAAAGAATCGTCAGAATAGTATTGATGATATTCCCGACTATCTGAAACTAAAGATGACTGAGGAGATTCGTCTTTATTTTGAGCGTGGTATGCAACTCTACAATCGTCTCCTAGAGGCAGGAGTAGCAAAGGAGTGTGCAAGGTTTGTACTGCCCTTAGCAACCCCTACACGACTCTATATGACCGGTTCTGTAAGGTCATGGATCCATTATATCGATCTTCGGTCTGCTCATGGTACACAGAAAGAACACATGGAGATTGCAGAGTTGATTCGTTGCATCTTTACCTGTCAGTTCCCAGCAGTATCTGAAGCACTTGGTTGGACTCGTGAAGGTTGCTCTGAATGTAATGATGCGCCTTCTGTTACTATCGAATAAATATCCTTACATACTATGGAGAATAGAATTGGCAACATATCCAGTTTATAATAAAAATACAGGAGAACAAAAAGAAGTTGTTCTAAGCGTTCATGATTGGGATCAATGGAAGAAAGATAACCCTGATTGGGATAGAGATTGGTCAGATCCTTCTACCTGTCCAGCATCGGGAGAGATTGGAGAGGTATATGACAAACTTAAAAAATCTCATCCTGGTTGGAACGATGTTTTAAGAAAAGCATCAAAAGCTCCTGGATCAACTGTAAAACCAATTTGATATACCATGCCAACTAAAAAAAGAAACACTCCTCAAAATCCTGTTCCTTTTGGAATGAGTAATCGACAAATGAAAAGGAAAAAACCAATTAATCTTGATCTGATTAGGACCATCGAACCTCTAACAGATAATCAAGAGATATTGTTTCAATCTTATAAAAAAGATCAGAACATCGTTGCCTATGGTGCTGCTGGTACAGGTAAAACCTTCATCACTCTATACAATGCATTGAAAGATGTACTTGATGACAGATCACCTTACGAAAAGATTTATATTGTAAGGTCTTTGGTTGCAACTCGTGAAATTGGTTTTCTTCCTGGAGACCATGAAGATAAGTCATCTCTTTATCAAATTCCATATAAGAATATGGTAAAGTATATGTTTGAGATGCCTGATGATTCTGCATTTGAGATGCTGTATGGTAATCTCAAAACTCAAGGAACAATTAGTTTCTGGAGCACTTCTTTTATTCGTGGTACAACTCTTGATAATTGTATTATCATTGTTGATGAATTTCAGAATCTAAACTTCCATGAACTTGATTCTATCATTACTCGTGTTGGTGAAAATTCTAAAATTATGTTCTGTGGTGATGCCACACAATCTGACCTTGTAAAAACTGCAGAAAAAAATGGTATCATTGATTTTATGCGAATTCTAAATGTCATGCCTTCTGTTGATGTTATTGAATTTGGCGTTGAGGATATTGTTCGTTCAGGTCTCTGTAAGGAATATCTAATTGCAAAAACGGAATTGAATCTATGACATTTATTCATCATAATTTTTTAGGTGATATTGAACTAGAATGTAAAACAACAGAAAGCATTCGTCTTTATAATCTCCCTAATGGTAACTGGGTGCCTTCTATCACTTCAGTTACCTCATTTTATAATCGTCAAGTTTTTGTAAAATGGCGCCAACGTGTTGGTATCGAAGAAGCAAATCGAATTACAAAAAAAGCAACAGCAAGAGGAACTGACTTCCACCAAGTGTGCCAGGACTATCTTGAAAACAAAGAGTTGAATTGGGATGATTATCAACTCCTGACAAAACACATGTTCCATCATGCAAAACCTTATCTAGATAAGATAAATAATATTCATGCAATTGAAAGAACTCTTTACTCAGAATATCTTGGACTTGCAGGTAGAGTAGATTGCATCGCAGAATACGAAGGTGAACTTGCTGTCATTGACTTTAAGACATCAGAAAAAATTAAACCAGAAGCATGGATTGAAAATTACTTCGTTCAAGAAACATTCTATGCTGCTGCATATTATGAATTGACTGGTAAAGTAGTTAAAAAACTTATCACACTAATGGTTACTCCTAGTGGTGAAGTCAAAGTATTTGACAAAAGAAACAAAGACGACTATATTAGATTATTAGTTCGTTACATTAAAGAATTTGTACATCACAATACTGGGTCAAATGGAGAATGAATTAGAGAAAGTACTAGAAAGTAAATTCTTTTGTCCTTCTCGGTTTGCACAAGAGATTGAATCTTTAGTGCAAACAAACGAAGAGATGAATTATATCGATGCGATTGTGCATTTTTGTGAAAAGAATAACATCGATGTAGAATCAGTTCCTAAACTTATTTCCAAACCTTTGAAAGAAAAGATTAAGTATGAGGCGATGGAACTTAATTTCTTAAAGAAAACTTCCCGTGCAAAATTAATTTTTTGAATGATGCCAGTTGATGCCTATCGTTGTTATCTGTCTTTAAAAAATCATTTCACTAAAGGCAGTTATGATTACCATAAGTATTGTGGTAAAAGCAGAGCAACTGTTCAATCTTTTTATAAACGTAAGGACAGGTTCTGGTTCGAAAAAGTTTCTAGACAAAAAACAGACCAAGAAATAGTTGAGTTTTTTGTATCTAATTTCATCTCTTGCACAGATCCTAGTAAGCTTTGGATTGGCGAAATGATGCGAGATGGTGAAGGAAGATATGAACAATGGAAAAAAAGAAATCAATCACTTTCTTATATCTTCAAAGAAGAATCAGAAAAGTTGTTTGAAAACAGAAAACTTGAAGAAGTTTTTGATTGCAAAAAGGGACATCCACCCATCTTAAAGATGTTCCTGAGCGGGAATATTAGCCCAGAAACTATGGTGATCTATGATAGAATATTCCTGTTCGGGAATACCTTTGATAAGAAACTCAAAGATCCAGTGTGGGAAACCGTCAGCATGAAGATAAAAAAATATTCTTCATTTCTAAATATTGATGTATTTCGTTATCGTAAAATTCTGAAAGAAATTATTCTAGGAGATGCATGAGTTTTTTTAAATCTGAAGTTGTTCGTGCAGAGATATCTGAAATCTCAGAAATGCAAGAACAAATTTATAAAAATGTTTTTGAGTTTCCTCGCATGACTAAAGAGGAAAAACTATTTCATGTAAATCTTCTTGGTCAACTTTTAGAAAAACAGAAAGTGCTTTATACTCGTCTGAGTTTATCAGATGATCCTGAAGCACAAGAAATGAAAAAACGTATTGCTGAATCAGCGTCAATGATGGGTCTTCCATCAAATGTTGATATGAATATTATTTTTAATAACATGAGTAAAATGCTTGAAGCAATGCGCGAAAGGATTGACGAAACGGGTTCAGACCTGTAGAATAACGAAGTACACAAAAGCCAAATCCTTACAAATACGAGGTAATCTAATGTCTTTTAACGATCTCAAAAAGCAATCTTCTCTTGGTTCGCTCACTGCGAAACTGGTAAAAGAAGTAGAGAAGATGAGTACAACTTCTGGGGGTGCTGATGAGCGTCTTTGGAAACCCGAAATGGACAAAACTGGTAACGGTTTTGCAGTCATTCGTTTCCTTCCTGCACCAGAAGGTGAAGAACTTCCCTGGGCAAAACTGTACACTCATGCATTCCAAGGTCCTGGTGGTTGGTATATTGAAAACTCTCTGACTACAACTGGTCAGAAAGATCCTGTCTCTGAGCACAATCGTGAACTCTGGAACAGTGGTCATGATGCAGATAAAGAAACTGTGCGTAAGCAGAAGCGTAAACTGTCTTACTACAGCAACATCTATGTTGTAAAGGATCCTACCAATCCTCAGAACGAAGGTCGTGTCTTCCTGTTTAAGTATGGTAAGAAGATCTTTGATAAGATCATGGAAGCAATGCAACCTGAGTTTGAAGATGAAACTCCTATCAATCCTTTTGACTTCTGGCAAGGTGCTAACTTCAAACTGAAAATCGTCAAGAAAGACGGTTATTGGAACTATGATAAGTCAGAGTTTGATCGTGTTGCTCCTCTTCTGGATGATGATGATGCTCTGGAAGCAGTATGGAAAAAGCAATATTCTCTTGCTGCTGTGACTGCTCCTGATCAATTCAAGTCCTATGAACAACTTGAAGCACGTCTGAAAATGGTTCTAGGTCAGAAGAGTGCTCGTGCTGCAATTCAAGAACAAGAAGATCAATATGAGTCCTATGTTCAAACTCCTTCTAAAGAGGAAAGTGTGATTGCAGAATTGGAAGAATCCTTTGCTCGCTCTAAGTCACCTTCACTTCCTGTTGTGAATAAGGAAGTTGATGAAGATGAAGACGATGCACTCTCTTATTTCCAGCGTCTCGCTGAGGAATGATTATTGGAATAATCTAATATTATCTCCTTTCTTCAAGGTAGCATTCACATACTGAGTGCTACCTTTTTTGTATGGCATAATTTGTTCCATATCATTCAAAACAACATTAATATAGGTTGGTTTGAGTAAAAAGATATTTCTCTTATCATTTTGAATCTTCTCTTCATATTCAAGATTAGTTACTTCTTTAGTGATATTTGATTGAGTTACTGTTTGTCCTAATGTAGAATCAAAGTATGAAACGGTGAAGTTTTGTGGAACTATTAATCCTGCTTTTGCGATTGTTGCTCCGACTGCATTTTTAACTCCAGTGCATTCATAGTGATGCACTTGACCTAAAACTTCTTCTGAACCATACTTATCAATTAAGAAGTTATAAAATGCTTGCTGTGATAGTGGCCATTCTGTTTGAACATTGACGATATTATTTGCAATTAGAACTAACCAATCAAGAGTTTCGTCATCATAAACTTTGTATGCAACATTATCTGGTCTTTCATCCCCAATGATTTGATACTTGGTGAAGAATGAAAGGTCTCCAAAGATATCATCACGAAGTTTTCCTCTCTTGAAAAGGTTCTTTACTCTTGTATAATCGGATATTTTACGACCATCTTTAGTCGTATTGACGTATTCAAAATCTGGAACTTGGCGGAAGTAACTTGGCATTTTAGTAACCTATTTCGTAACCTTTTAAAGGTCTTGTTGAGTCATAATAATCACTTTCATAAACAGGATCAACTTCACTAAATCTCAAACTTAACTGGTATGATGTCATTGTTCTGTTTGTATCAGAAAAAGTCATATAGGTTCCATCTGGAGTATAATCTACATCACAACCAATTAAAGCACAAGTTTTAATCCTACCAATTGATGGATGTTCAGTTGAAGTGTCATCGACTAAGTATCTTATATTAAATAAATTTGGTGATTTTAAAAATACATCCGATGCTGAGGTTTTAATTGACATTCCCTGTTTAAAGAAACGAATTATTTTTTTTACATGAGTTGCTTCCGTTTCGTCTCTGGGTGATAATCTAAAAGTAAAATTGAATGGTCTGAGTTGTGGGCCATTAAATAGTAATTCTAGGTTTGGATTTACAACCGCGCCAGTTGCTCTAGAAAGTAAATTTTGAACCGATGCCGCTTCTCCTGCTAGATATAATTTGAAAAATTCTCCAAAACCATATTTACCTTCCTTCAAATTTTTTGCTATCTCTTGTGCTATTGGTAAAGCTGAAGAACCAATTTGTTGATCTCCTTGCAATTTCATTGATGTTCCAGCAGCAAGAGCTTGCAAGGGATTTAAATTCGATCCTCCCCAATCAACTGAATTACTATCTGTAATTGAAGGTTGAATAGCAAGTGTTACTGACCCGTTTATCGTTTGTGTTGGATTTTTTCTAGAAACTAAATCGCCCTTTAGTGACAAATTAAATTCACTTCCAATATTTCTTCTCATTGTAAATATAATTCTATCTTGCTTACTTCTACTTATTTCAAAGGGATAATACCAATTTCCATAGTTATCTTCTATTTTTTTACTATCTGGTATTTCTCCAGAAACAGTCAAATCAGCCGCATCTAATGCTTCTCTTACTTGTTCTGAGGTTGCAGTTCCTTGATTATCTTTAGATGCTTTTGTATCTTTTTCTGGGGGTGGCGGTGTTTTTTCTGGACCATCTAATAAATTATTTGCCTGTGTTGATCTTTGTTGATAATCCGTAACACCTAAGTTATATAAAGATTTTTCTGTGGTTATTTTTGCTTGATTTTTGACACCTTTAATCACATCTGGTTGATTAAAATATTGTAATTCATCGGTTGTAGTTACTCCAGCAGTAGGCGCAAAGGATTCGCCTCTTGGTATAGTGCCAATTTCTTTTATGCTACTAGGATTATTGGGAACTGAACTGTATATTGTTATTTTTCCTGGTGTGGTTGAATTTTCATCATCAATAGTGACTGAAAATTGGACCTTTTGTAATTTTTTTCCATACTGATCGTTTGGATCCGCTCTAAAATAATTTCCCTCTTTAGTTCCGTAAGTTGCCATCAGAAATCCTCCCCAACTGCAAGAGGATTAAGTATCTCAATTTTTTGTAGAGTATGAGACATTTATACTTTTTTAGTTATTTAGTTATGATTTCATAAACCTTGCATAAGGAACAGAACGAAGATATTCAATCTCATTGTTTTTAACAGTATGAAGTTTTCCTGCAACTTCTAACCAAGTGTAGTTTCTTACACTACCCCAGTGAAAGTTCAAACCTTTGAATCCCCATCTTTGAATTTCTAGACATGCTATCAAAGGAAACTGATCAAATTCTATTTCTTGAGTTTTTGGTATATAAACAAATGTATAATAACTTCCAACATCAGGTATAAAAACAGATTCCCGAAATACATCCATAATCTCCATCATAATGGATTCAGAATCAGTAAGACCAGAAATTCTCCTTTTGAGTTGTGCTACTCTTGGTGATGAAGATTTAACATCCTTACCGAAACCTTCTGCCATTACTTGATACCTAAGTGATCTTCTGTGATAACCTTAAACTCAATCAATCTATCAGCACAAAATTCTTCTGCTGCTTTCCATTTTGCTTGATTCACTGCATAGGTTTTCATTTCATATAACCATGACTTTGTTTTTCTCTTTGGAACTTTTGGTTCCATTGTTTGTCTTTTTGGTTTTACTTCAATCACATAAGTTTTAATCTCACCATTCTGTTCTTTAACTTTAATAATGAAATCTGGAAAGTATCTATGAACCTTATTATCAACTGGTGAGCGATATGGAATCCAAAATTCTTCGCTGCCCCATTCCAATATATTCTCGTTGAGATCACACCAATGACAGAACTTTCTTTCCCAACTACTTCTACAAATTATATTATTTGGATCACCTTTATACTTCTTTGGAAAGGAAGGTTTGTATCTGCTCTTTAAACTTTCTCCCATATCCTTACTACATAATATATAAGCAAAAATATTTATAAATGGCAGGCCCACCAGCACCATCAAAGAAAACAGTATCAGATCTAAAAGCATCTATTCTGAGTCCAGCATTAACTTCTAATTTTGAGTGCTCATTTCAACCACCTGGAAAAGTTGTTACTTGGTTGGGTGAAAGGAAAAGTGCCGGTCTTGGAAATTATTCTTCACTTCAGGACAAACTAATTTCTTTATCATGCTCTGAAGCAGCACTTCCTGGATCATCTTTGGCAACACATGAAATTAATAATGACTTTACTGGTGTAACAGAAAGACATGCATATAGAAGACAATATGATGATAGGGCTTCATTTACTTTCTATGTTGATAATAATTATGAAATAGTTTATTTTTTTGAAAATTGGATTGCATATATTGTGAATGAACAAAGAAGTAATACAGTTGCATTTGGACCTGGAATGGATCAACCAAATTTTTCATATAGAGTTAATTTTCCTAAAAATTATCAGCAAACAATTTATATCACTAAGTTTGAAAAAGATTATTCAAGAAGACCTTTGGTTTATAGTTTTATCCAAGCATATCCAATTAGTATTGATTCGATGCCAGTTTCTTATGATTCATCTCAACTATTAAAGTGTACCGTGTCATTTACTTATTCTAGATATATTATTGGTGGTGGAGAAGTTTTTAAACAAGAACTTGGAGCAGCAGCTCTTGGAGGAGAACTAACTCTGTCTGCAGAGGATCGTGCTCGTTTTGGCACACCTTTCAGTTCTTCAGGTTCTAATAGAAAACCACCTGCACCTACTCCAACTCAAATTCGTCAAGGTGTAGTAAGAGACGCGCAAGGATTTATAGTGCGCTAATAAATAATCACACTGAAACTTCTATAGGATATTATGCCTTTACCAAAGATCGCTACACCAACATATGAGTTGGAATTACCTTCAACTGGTCAATCAATTCAGTACAGACCATTTTTAGTTAAAGAAGAAAAACTTTTAGTATTAGCACTTGAAAGTGAAAATACAAAAGAGATTACAACTGCTATTAAAAATGTAATCAAATCTTGTATCAGTACAAAAGGAATTAAAGTAGAATCTCTTCCAACATTTGACATTGAGTATCTCTTCTTAAACATTAGAGGTAAATCTGTTGGAGAAGAGATTGA
>Ga0222713_10005397_pt1 | contig 12432 bp, 7 predicted proteins | sample C33_649DmetaG_FD_165061 | JGI IMG/M metagenome (GOLD analysis project Ga0222713, IMG submission 165061) | Estuarine water microbial communities from San Francisco Bay, California, United States - C33_649D | ecosystem: Environmental > Aquatic > Marine > Unclassified | place: USA: California...
GAGGGCGCGTGGGCGAAATGCGCGTGATGACGACGAATGACGGCGATGAATGGCTGACGACGAATGGACAACAAAGGATGACGACGACGAACGGGACGACGACGACGAACGGGATGACGACGAAATGGACGTTTGGTTCGATGAGAGATGTGGGAAGACGAACGAGCGAGGCGGTTGGAAATGCGCGAGAGGAGGCGTACGAGGCGATGCGAACGCGCCGCGCGAGGGCGGAGGCGACGGCGAGGAGGCGAGTGGAGTCGTTGGAGGTGGAATTGAGGATCGCGCGCGAAAGCGAAGATCGAGAGTTGAGAGAGAATTTAGCGCGCGTCGCGGCGAATGCAGAGGCGGTGCGCGTGCGAGATGATGCGTTGTTCGCGCGCGCGAGAGAGGAGAAGAAAGGGCGAATGGAGGCGGAGGCGCGCGCGAGGAGAGCGACGGATGCGTTGGTGGCGCGGGCGGTGGCCGCCGACGCCGAGGCTCGGGAAATCGCGGAACGAGCGAAGGTAGAGGAGGAGAAGCGCGAGCGTGAAATAGCGGAGGTGGCGCGGCGAGATGCGGCGGCGGCGGCGGCTGCGGCTGCGGCGGCTGCTGCGGCGGCGGCGGCGCGCGCCGAAGCGGAGGAGGAAGAAGCGAGGACGAAGCGCGCCGAGGCGGAGTACGCGAGCGGACGCGCGAATGGTGGAGATATTCCGCGCGTCGCCGCCGCCTCGGAAGCGTTGGAGCAGGAAAAAGCGTTGGCCGACACGCTGGCGCAGGCGCGGGCGACGGTGGCGGAGTATCAGTCGCATCCGTCGGCGAAGATGGAGCGAAGGAAGTTGACAAACGCCATCGTGGTGCATATTCAGCAAATTGCGGCGACGAAAGAGCAAATCAACAAGAAGAGTCGCGATATATTGACTCTCCTCGTGCAGCTCCAAGAGCCGCAGAAGACATTTGCGCTGTTGAGCATCGCGAAGAAGATGTTGTCGCAATGCGACGTGCAAGTCGCCAAGCTTAATCGCTACGCGTTCGCCCTCGCGGACGTCGCTGTGCGCATCGCTTGCGACGTTCCGCGATTCGGAGCTATGCTTGTGGCGCTTATACACGAAGTGTGCGTGAGCGCGGTGCCGAAATACTACCCCTTTGTTCCGGGAAGGTTTGCTACCGATGACGAATATTACAGCCTCATGGGGTACGTCAAACCCGAGGAAAACGGCGCGTACGAAACCACCGACGCTTACGTCGATCGAATGACGGGACTCATGCTCTTCTACGCCGCGTTCTTACAAGTTGACGCATCGAATCACCCGCACGGCATGGATGCCGCCTGGCGCTGGCTGGCGCGACTGCTCAATCGATGTCCGCCGAATCGACACACCGCCGTCGCTTTGGATTCTTTTCTGAAAATTGCGGGCCATCGCATGCACCAGCAGTATCGCGGACAGTTCATCAAACTTCTCGAGCTCGTGCACCGCGATTTCATCCCCGCTCTCGACGCTAAGAATGACCCAGACATCCGCCCGGTGTCGAGTCGCTTGAAGTCCTATCTCACCGAGCGAGCTTTTGTCAAGCCGCCCGAAGGTCGCGACATGCCCGTCACGGATACGTCCACGACGACCACGTGTTAGACAGTAGCATTAGTTTTGCCATCGCGCGCGTCGTCTTTAGCCGCCGCCGCGCGCGACGGCTATGTAGCCCAAGTAAGTAAGTTCAGTTGCCGCCTCTTTGCCTCCCTCACACCGCGCGGCGCGTTGTTATTTATGTCGTCGCTCGACGGCGACGACGTCGTGCACGATGTCGTGCTCTTCTACGCCTACACCGACATCGACGACCCTGAACGCGTCGCCGAAACATTGAAACGCTTTTGTTCCACGTCCAACGTCCTCGGTCGCATCCTCATCGCTCGAGAGGGCGTTAACGGCACCGTGTGCGCGTCGCGAGCGACGCGAGAGTTGGAAAAATTTAAAGCCCTCCTCGCCGAGTGCGTCCCGGGCGCGCGTTCGATGCCGTACAAGCGCAGCGAAGCTATTGGACAGGTGTTCTACGATGTTCGCGTGGAGGTCGTGCGCGAACTCGTGGGCTGGGGGCAGAGCGATGTCAAGCACGAGAGGCGCGATAAAGTGATACATCTCGCGCCGCGAGAGTTTCACGAAGCTCTGAAAGCGAGGTTCGCCCGCGGTGAGGACGTGAAGCTATTGGATTTGCGAAACGAGAATGAGTCGTTGGTTGGGAAATTCCTCAACGCGGAGACGCCGCGAGCGAGGAACATGGGGGAGTTGGGGAGGTTTTTAGACGACGAAGCGCGAGACGCGAGCGGGCGGGAAGTGTTTATGTATTGCACGGGAGGTATACGATGCGAAAAGGCGGCGCTGTATTTAGAAAAGAAACAACCGGATGTCAGAGCGGTGTATCAATTGGAGGGTGGCATTCACGAGTATTTGCAAGAATTTGGCGCGGATGACGAGTGCTTGTATTTGGGAGCGAACTTCACGTTCGACAAACGAGGCGTATCGGCGCGAGGGAAGATGGAAACGTCTGAGGTATGGCGATGTCAGAAGTGTAAACACGGCGAGCCCACGATCGTGTCCTGCGGCGTATGCGTGGTGTGTCGATTCTCACTCGTGCTCTGTCGAACGTGTTTTAATGAACCGTCGAGTCGCGGAGAATGGACGTGCTCGCACCACGCGCATTTGGAAGGAGTGTACTCGTTCTACGCGATTCCGAATCTCACAAATCATGACCTCGAGCGGCGCATCGCGACGATGAAGGCGTTGGAGAGCGAGTTTTTTGCGCAAGACCCAGCGAAGACGTCGAACAAGCGCCGCACGCTGCGCAAGTGTTACTCTCGAATGGCAAATGAGCTCGCCCGTCGAAACGCCGGCGGTGAAGCAGACGTGCGCGTCAAGTCTTACTGCCGAAACAGTGGACGCGAACTTTGCGCGTGCGAGAAGAATTGCATGGGGTTTTGGGGACCCGGGCACGTGAAAGACCGCTGCGCCAACGCCGCTGTGTCAGCGCTCGAAGGAGACGACAATTCATAAAATCCAAATTAGCTGTATATGTACACTACGCGATCATCTGATCCCGATTCACCGCCATTCCAACCCTTCAACGACCTCGAGCGTGTTCGCGTCGGGATCTCTAAAAAATATCGCCGGTCGTCCGCTCTTGCTTGACGTGTACTTTATCCCTCGCGCGTCCAACACGTCAAGCAGGGGCTTTATCTTTCGCACCCCCAGGCACAAGTGCCGATCTCGCCCGCCGTGCGTTGGCCTAAATTCTTCATGCGCGCAATCGGGATTCGGGAGCTCCATGAGATGAATCATCTCTGGACCAACCATGAGCCACGCGCCGCGGTACGGGAGCTTGTCCGCGGGACGCTCAAGATTGATTTCTAAACCCAACATGTCGCCGTAAAACTCCATGGATCGCTCTAAATTTTCCACGATGACCGCGACGTGGTGCACGCCGACGATATCGATGGCGTGCGCGAGAGAATCTGGCGATGCGGCTGAGGTGGAGGTGACGCGAGCGACGCGTTGGCTCACGGCGTACCCGCGAGCAGGACGCGGCGACGGTGTCGACGACGACGCGCGAGCCCGCGAAGCCGCGAGCGATGAGGTAAGCGCATACATGCTTTTCGTATCGGCGTTTCCTTGACAATAACGAGCTCGTCGAGCGTCGCAATATGGCTTCGCTTGCTGGACGTTTTCGTGACTCGAGCTCGACGAGCGAGCCGTCGGCGATGGATCGTCGCCCACGCATAAATCGCGCGCGCGTGACGTCAAATGATTGATTCACAATCGACGGTTTACACGCACGCGGTCACGCGGCGTGTGCGACATCCATGTCATCGACGTAGAACTCGGCTACGGAGCTTCAACGCCGTCAACGCGCGAGCAGTTCCTCAAATGCGTCTTCAAATGTTTCCGACGGCTGCGCCCCGCCAAAGGTTAAGCGCTTGGAACCGTTGGAGAGAATGAAATGCGGCACCCCGTTTACGCCTCGCGCGTACGCGCGCATCTGTTCCTCGACTTCAAGCAAAAATCGGCTCTTGTCCGCGAGCACTTCGGCGGCATTCGGTACGCCTGCCTCCCGCGCTGCGTCGATTAACGCTTCGGCGTCGCACGGCGCTTTTTCCATCGTGAAATAACGCTTGAACAAACCTTCCATGAGGTTGTTTTGCATCGCCCCGGTGTGGTCCAAACTCTCGGCGTACGCCAGAAGACGGTGCGCGTCGAGAGTCGGCCCTGTGTCGCCGCCCATTGAAAAGTTTTCGATGCCCGCTTCGGCGAACGCCCGGCGCAATCTCGGCTCGATTGCGCGCATACGCTCTTCACCGAACTTTTCCAGGTAGAACTGGCGCTTATTCACGCTTCCAAGCGACCACGTCGACGCCGGGGTGAGCAAGTAGGGGCGCCACGTTACGCGAACGTCGACGTCGCGAAGCCTAGGCACGCGCCCGAGCGCGCGCTCGAGATTGCGCTTGCCGATCATGCACCATGGTCAAACGACGTCGCTCACGACGTCGATGCGAAGGATCGGACGAACGGAGGTCATCGCGCGAGAGTGCACGAGTGCGGTCGAGGCGGTTGAAAGGCGAATTTCTTCCTTTCTCTCGAGTAATGAAAGTTTTACCTGTACACTCTACAATCTACGTTTCTTCGACACCCGCTCGAGCCTTGACGCTTGCGAGCTGAGCTTCGAGCGCAGGTAAACGAGAAACGGCGTCTTTCTTCGATCTGACCATCGCCAGGCGATCATTGTACAAATGAAGACGCGTCGTGGCAGTCGTTTCTTTGTCTCGCTGAATGGTGTCATCTATGGCGGTGAGGCACCGCATCTTGAGCTCAAGTTTTCGCGTTTGCACGTCGATTATACCGGACATGATGCGATTAATTTCGTGTTCTTCATCTGAAGCGAGAATTTTCGCCTGTAGAGCGGCGGCGGCGAGACCGACAGTGGAGGCGAGTTTGACGTGCTCGGCGTCGACGCCCGCGTTTCCTGACGCGGCAATTTCATGGAGCGCAGCTTTCGCTGACGCCGCAGCGACGCGCGGTGAAATCATAGTCGTTAGGAACGCAAGTTGCGCCAACACCGGGTTCTCTGCCCCTGCGAAAGGCACGGCAGAGGCGGTTGGTAATTCAGCGCTGGTGATTCCAATCTTCACTCCGTTTGGGACAAGCAACGTTCGTTGCAATGAGGCGACGATGTCGCTGTCGATGGGCATCTTTAAGAAATATTTCACGCAGTCCTCCTCGCTCTTCGTGCCGACAGTTTCCGCAACAGCACCCCAGTTATCGCCGTACTGATCAACGGCTTCAAGTAGCGCCATGACTTCGGCGTCCGTCCACAGCTCGTCACTTGCGTTTGCGTTTGCGTTTGCGTCGGCGGCAATTTTACGGAAATTCGGGTACAGAGCCTTGACAAAATCGCCCGAGTTTCTTCCTTCGGGATAGATGCCTCGCGCGAAGCATTCGGCGCACAAATCAAAATTATCAACCTCCATACAATGGTAGAAAATGCCACGAGTTAAATCTGAGCCACACGCGTTGCACGCAAAATCAATCTCAGCTCCGCCGGTGTACAACGCCTTGTGAGTGGCAAACAATCTATCCAGTGACCGTCGCTCGAAAGGCGCGTCGGCATTCATGCTCTCATCGAATGGATCGAGCGGATGTGCGCCCGTGGGCGTCGTCGCACTGACCTCCTCAAACGTGAATAGCGGCGCTTTCAGCGCGTCGTTTATCGGTAACACGGACACCGTCACCGAGCGGTCGCCGGAGACTGCGACGCGACCGTAACTCATCGGCTGGGGATGTTTTAACTTGACAGAATCCCGCTCTACGGCGAATCTCCAATTCAGCAACTTCCAGTGTTCTAGAAATCTGAAGATCCTTAATAACGCCGTTTTGTCCCCCTTCAGCGAGTGCCGAGCTTCGTCAAAGGTGACGTTCCTACCGGCGTCGCGAAACGCGTGCATCATCGCGTTTCTGTAATCTACATAATTCGCCGGCGTCTTAGCATCTTCTGAATAGTCGAAAAAATCTGGCAGAGCTTGTTTTTCAATCTCGTGCGCCTCGTCCCATTTAAACCAAGCGCTGTGCATCGGAACGCGATACTCTGACAGGGATGTCGACGGCTGGGCGCGGTCAGCTCGTGTTGGGATCGCACCGATCGGCAGTTGCCCGGTGGAAAGATTTTCAATCTTTAGCTGCTTTGCGATGATGAGCTCTTTAGTAACATCATCTCCCTCGACCATGGTTCCGTCGTCTTGAAGAGCCGCCGCCACAATTAGCGGGTGCACGTGAGCCAAGCGCCGCTTCGTCACTCGGCGCGGCAACCGTTCGGTTCCCGTAGGCGTTAAGATCTCAGCATCCGGCGGAAGCGTCGCCACCATACTTTCCCAGTTGAAATCAGTCGAATCACTGTTCGGAACCGGATCGCCTTCCCACGGCTGGGTCTGCTGAAGCATCGATTCGACGATGTCGTATTCGTAATCAAATTCGTTCATCCACTCGTTAAACTTGTAACTATCTCGCAACCATCGCGCGCGAACTTGTTTCACCGAACTTGAGCTCGCGAGCCTTGAATTGGATTTCCCCCACGGCGCTTTACCGCTGCCCACGACGGAGGAATCGGCGTACCAAGTGTCGTACGAATCTGGGTAGAACCAATAGTGTAATCGATGCTCTGGCCTTGCCGTCGTCGTTTCCACGGTGCTCGTTTGCGCTATGCGCCAAAACGCCGCTTCATCTGCCGCTTGCTCCAAAGAATCATCTTCTTTCAAGACGTGCGTGATGCCCTCGTCGCTGGGCGACGTCGCGAGGACCGCTCGCATCTCCCTCGCCATTTGCTTCAATTCGGCCGCGTGCTTCACGTCATCCGGTACGTAAATCTTAACGAAATCCATGAATCCCACCTCTCGCAACTCTGTCTGCACGCGATCGATGAACTCGCAAAACTCCTCGCACCCTCTATCGGTGGTCCCAAAATTTCTCAGCTTCCCCTCTCGCTTACACTCCAAAAACACCTTCACCGCGTGAAACAACGCCCCGCCCGGTTCGACGTCCCACCACAAGCGATGAGGCGTCCTCGTCACCGTCCTCGCGCGCGTCCCCGCAACGCCTAAAACGCGTTCTTCCGCCTGTAAAATCTCCATTATCTGTTTCCTCAGCGCGTCCACGTCGAACGCCGACGACAGCGCCGGCGTCGCTCGGCGAGCCCGCGCTAGCACCGTCTCGAGCTTTCGCGAGTACTCCGCATTCTGTACAAGCGCGCACGCGTATGTTCCTCGTCAGTCTTTCCACGTCTCGCCTTCGCGTCTCACTCGCGGTCGCTTTTCAACCGATGCCACGAATCATCGCAAACAACATCATCTTCATCATCATCATCATCATCATCATCATCATCATCATCATCATCATCATCATCATCACAATCATCATCACAATCATCACAATCATCGCGAACGCCATCGCGCGCGCGTCGCACGCACGTCGAAATCCTTCGTCCTGAGCTTGAACTTCCTCTCGCGCTTCTCCACGAGCGCCATCGCGTGAAGTCGCGCACTGACGCTTCAGACGTCGCCCTCGCTCGACGTCGCGCGTTCGCTCGTACTTTCATCGACTTAAACGCATTCGCGCGCGAGGTTTCGGTCGTTTGTATGCGTCCTCGACCGACCGATCGGGCGATGTCGACTGCGACTGCGACGCGACGCGCGCGCGCGAAGGCGAACGCGAACGCGAACGCGAACGCGCGACGCCGACGCCGACGCGTTTGGATTGTTTTTTTTATTTCACATCCATCGCTTCGTTCGGCGGCGAGCGACTGAACGCGATGTCGAGCGCGTTCGACGAAGGCGATGGGTTCGACGACGCCTCGGAGGAGGACGGCGACGGCGATGGCGAGGAGGACGCGCGATGTGCTGATTTATTCGACGATCGCGCGTCGCACGCGAGCGCGAAAGAAGCGCTGACGTATGCGAAAGAAATGTATGGATTTGATTTGCTTCGATACGCGAGGAAAGACGCGCGAACGGGGGAGTACGATGCGTACGATGCGATGAAGATTGTGAATTACGCGCGAACGATGGCGGCGGCGCGTCGGGAGAATGAAAACGCGCACGAGATCGCACAAAAGTGTGCACAGAAGTGCGCGGAGCGCGCGTTCGATGAGGAAAAGTATTTAAAGCCCGTCATCGCGAACGACTGGGCGCTGTTCGCGTGGGAAACGTATGTGAACGCGAACGAGACGGAATGCGCGGAGGTTGGGGAGAACGAGGAGGAGGCGCGAAAGTTAAAGGTGGAGAACGAAGAGCTGCGCGTACGGTTGTTTGAGCTGATGGTTTCGATCGGAATGGTGGATGATGCGAGCGTTGAAGCGGCGTTTTCGCCGGTGGTTGCGGACGGAACCGAGGATTCGGCGGCGGCAGAGGTTGACGAAGCGCTGCTGACGACGACGACGTTGACAACGGTTGAAGTTTTGAATCGCCCGCCACCTCAGACGGCGGAAGAAAAGCTCAAGCAAGACGTCGATGATAATTATTTCGGATCCTACTCGGCTTTTGATATACATCGAGATATGATCGCCGATGCGGCGCGAACCGAAGCGTATCGAGACGCCTTGGAACGTAATCCGTCTTTGATTAAAGATAAAAAGGTTTTGGACATTGGATGCGGCACAGGCATTTTGAGCATGTTTGCCGCGCGCGGAGGTGCGAGCAAAGTGGTCGGTGTGGACGGTGCGAAACACATCGCTCAAGTCGCTCGTGCGAACATTAAGCACAACGGTTTTGATGAGGATGGGTCGAATCAAATTCAAATCATACAGGGCAAGCTCGAGGAAATCAAAGGCGAGATTCCTGGAGCACCGTTTGATGTGCTGGTCTCGGAGTGGATGGGTTATGGGTTGCTGTTTGAAGCCATGCTGGATACCGTTCTCGAAGCACGCGATCGATATCTAAAGCCAGGTGGAGCGGTGCTACCAGATGTTGCCTCGATTCACATCGCCGGATTTGATCGGGACGCGACGAGCTTTCCTTTCTGGGACAATGTTTATGATTTTAAAATGCCCGAAATTTCCAAGCAACTTCTTGATGGCGCGTTGAAAACTGCGGTCGTGGCGCACGTCGATGGCGCGCGCGTGACGACAGAAAGCGCTCGGGTGTGCGAGCTGGACTTGGCGTCGTGTTCAATCGCAGATACTGAGTTCACCGCGGAGTTTTCTTTGAGTGCTCGGAGTGACCGCAAAGGTCAAGCGACTCATGGCATCGCTTTGTGGTTCGATACAGAGTTTTCCAATCGATTTTGCGAGGAGAATCCAGTGATGCTGTCGACGAGTCCGTACGCGACGAAGACGCACTGGGTGCAGACAATGTTGCACTTCCCTGATCCGATAATTTTAGGCGACGAAATCTCAGACTGCAGCGCACAAGTGGGCTCCAAGGCGCATCAAGGGGCGAAGATCACCGGTAGAATATCCATGGTCAAATCGAAACGACCTCGCGCGTACGACATTTCTTTAGAGTATCGCGCCACGTCAAAGGACGGCGAACTATTTGGCCCCCTAAGAATAGCCCTGTATGCGTTGTAATTTACATTAAAAATGCGTGTCATTCTATTGCACGATCGCTATTATGATCTACAAACCATTCGAAATGCTACTACCAACGCTCGTCCACCTGTGTGGATTTGAGTTCCGATTTTTCGACGGCTGGAAGGTCGTTACGAGACGAAACATTTGACAAAACCCGGCTGGGCTCATCTTCTGACTTTCGCCCCCCCATATCCATTCGCATCTTCGCCATCATTCCAGCTCGTTTCCATCGCCGTTTACCCTGAGGACCAAAAGCAACTGTTAACTTCGATTTTACACGCCAAGTCTCAAAGAACAATGAATCGATCTCCTGAGAAACCATGTCAAAATCGTCGTAACACAGTCCTTCCAGTACGTGATTTGCGTTGATGAGGAACTCAGAAAACCGATGTAGGGAGGAGTCGCCCCAAATAGTTTTCACTAATTTCGAGGAAGCCCTGTAATCTCTGTGCGCATCGAACATCAGACGCATTTCCGCATCAATATCATCCATCTCGAGCTGCTTCTCAAACTTTTCAACAGCTACGAGTGAGAGCCCCGTCCTCGCCGCTACTTTTCTTTTTAGGAACGTGGTCTCCGAGTTTCGACGCTGAATGAGAGCTTTAATCGTTTGCAATTTGTCATCCAAAGCCATTTGCCTCGTGCGCATTTCTTGTTGCGTTTCTTGCGCAGCTTTCAGTTGTGCTTTTGTTATCTTCACAAGATTCTGGAAACGAGGCGCAATAACTTTTTTGTCCTTTTCAAACTGACTATCCGTCTTGTAATCAAGCCATTGCCGAGTGAATTCCGTACCGATGACTGAAATAGGAAGGGCAAGCAGAAGCACCGAGACAACCATCAACAAACCTCCTACTAGCCTACCCCACGTTGTCACGGGGACGTTATCGCCGTAACCAACCGTCATCAGCGTGACCACACACCACCAGAAGCTTGCTGGAATGCTTTCAAACGGGCTCGGAAAATACTGACATTTTTCAATCAGTGTACCATTCGGGTACCAGACCGACGTATCAGCCGCAGTGAGGTCGACACAATTGATATCCTGCTTGCGCGCGTAAATGTGCAGCTCGGGTATGTAATTTCCGTGCTCCGTGAAATAAATCAAAGTCGAAAAGATGACAATCACGACTGCACCGATCGCGCAAGAAACAATCAACATATCAGAACATTCGCTAATCGATTGTCCGATAATCCTGAGTCGCCCGAATTTCACTCCAAGTCGCAATATTCTCAGCACACGCACGAGACGAATCGTACGAATGACTTGAATACTACTCAGTGACAGGGGTATCATGAGTTGGAGATAAAATGGCAGAAGAGCCACAAGATCCACAAGATTGAGAGGCTGGATAACGAATTTCAGCCAACGAGGGCAAGTTAGAGATCGCGTAACGTATTCAAACGTGAAAAACGCGATGCAACCCACTTCGATGCCGTAAAAGACACGGCCCGCAACAACGTCGCCTTCGAATCTCGGCAGAGTTTCCAGGCAAAAAGATATGGATGATATGCAAATCAAACAGATAAAAAAAATAGCGATGCCCATGGCGACTCTTGAGGTAGAAGGATCTTCAAACGTAATCCAGATACGTTGACGCAGTAAACGTACAAGCGTGCGGCGTAATTCTGCGTTCGAAAGTTGCTGCAGAGAACGGCCAAAAGCGTTCAACGTTTCGTCGTCGTCCCCATCCTTGTCAGAGTCGCCGGCCGAATCCTCGGTGAAGCTCAAACTGGTTCTGCCCTTTGCCAGATTTTTTGCGTCATCTTCAGCACCGGCAGGAGCCTCAGCCTTCGAAGCCTCAGCCTTCGATGCAGCGACGTTCCTCGCATAGCGCGTCAGGTCTCGCGTTACGTCTGTAACCGTCGCCCCGGTTGAAACCGCCTCGTTGAGACTTTCATACCCTTCTCTTTTAGATAAACTTAGGGGTGCTGTCCTTAGATCTACCGTGATCAGCGAATTCGTCACCTTTCGCATATCAGCGCGGATCTCAGCTTCTTCAGCTTTTATATCGCAGTCGTCCTCCTCGTCCTCCTCTTTCGCGGGGTCGTACTCAATCTCTACTTTGTCATCCACATCTTCCTCTTTCTCTTCCTCTTCGTCTTTCTCACTGTTTTCGTCGTCTCCCTCTACCTGCTCATCTTCCAACTTTTCTATTTCATCGAGAGCGTCGTCTAACTCCTTCTGCTGCCACGACGACTCTTTCAAACGCTGTCGCGCCGCGCTCGACTCCCTCTTCAGCTGTTCTACGTGCATGATCGTCTCTCGATCATGCGTAAACTTATGCACGGTGTCGTCAAATAACTTGATCGCTTCTCCTAACGCGATTTCCCCTTCCTCGACTTTCGTCACGAGCGCGTACACTTGGTCGAGCGCGGCGAAGCGCTTCTCCGCCACCAGGCGGTGGTACTCCAAACCAATCACCGCGTGCACCAGCGCCTGATGATATAAATCATTATTCTTCCACGCGTTCTTTATCCACGTTGTCGAATTCGTCGCTTTCTTCCCCACGTTCGCCAAGTGCTTGCGTATCTTTTCCCCAAACTTTGACATATTCGCCACCGCCTCGCGCGGCTTCATCGCCCGCAATTCCCCCAGCGTCTCCGATTCCCTCAACTCCTTCTCCTCGCCGTCGTCCTCCGCGAACGCCGATAGAGTGGTGTTCAACCTCACTCGTCTCGCGCGTTGCTTCGACGATGGGTTCATGCGATCCCGTATTTGTTTCCGCACTCGCGCCTCGTCGTTCGAATCGGCCGACGATTTACTGTTTCCCCCCACCGCGGCGACCATGATTGATGAATGATCTCAACGTCGTTCGACCTCACGGCGAGCTCTCGCGCGAAGTCACACGCGCGCGG
>Ga0222713_10005399_pt1 | contig 12432 bp, 8 predicted proteins | sample C33_649DmetaG_FD_165061 | JGI IMG/M metagenome (GOLD analysis project Ga0222713, IMG submission 165061) | Estuarine water microbial communities from San Francisco Bay, California, United States - C33_649D | ecosystem: Environmental > Aquatic > Marine > Unclassified | place: USA: California...
AGATCGAAGCGAAGGAGGGGAAAGGAACGCCCCCAGGCTGCGTCAACGGGTGCCCGACCATAACGACAAATCTCCCATCGTTGATCGCGCAAGATGAAACGTATTCGGATATCGCTGGTGCAACGGAGATTGACACTTTTACGTCCAACCAGAACTGCGGACCAGGTGGCTGCACCTCGACTCAAAGCGGTTGTGCCGTCGTGACGGGCGCTCTGTGGTGTTGGGGTGGAAACTCGCAGGGCCAATTGGGTACGGGCGATACAAAGGACGTGACCAAGCCGACAAAGTCACTCGAGAATGGGCAATCCATTAGTGGCGTCACCGACATCTCGACCAATGGGTCAACGACCTGCATCGTCGACGATGGAGCGGTGAAGTGCGTCGGCTCCGGCAATTTTAATAGTTATAAGACTGTGACCCGAACAATTTCGGAAACGATAACGACGTGGACATCGCCCAACAGTAGCTCGAATTCCTCAAGTAGTCGATGCGAAGTCGACCAGCTTGATGCCAATGGAACGGTCGTCTCGTCTTCGACGGCGTGCGGAATGAGCTCAACGTCGTCGGTGGTGTGGCAGACGATTGTTGCATCGGACGCAAAAAAGGTGCAGGTCGGTTCAGGCTCGAGTTCAACGCCACCAATTTGCGTGCTAATGGCAACTGGAAAGGTGGACTGCCTCCTTAGCTCAACTTCGACGAGCACATCTCCTATGCCCGGCGGATCGGGTTCGAGCTCGCAGAGCACGACGTATGACTGCGATGGAAACGCGGCTGACTTTGAATCCACCAATTGGTGCAGTGGAGGGACCTACCCATTCCGTTCAAAATCCGCGAACGCATATTCGAGCGAATCTCCTGCGGTGAAGTTGAATTGGCAGTCCGTCTCGGGCGTCACCGCCGCAGTAGATATCTCGATGCCTAGTGAATCGTGGGGTGCGTCGTCGTTGTGCATAGCTGCCGCAGGTGCGGCTACGTGTCGTACCTTCTCGAACGGAACCATCGGGAAGTCGACGACGATCAAGGGCGCCGAAGGTGCCGAAGCTGTCTGGGTGACGTCTGGTTGGGGGCCCTCGGGTCTTTGCGTCTACGCATCCGGGGTGATGAAGTGCGGTGCCGGGACGTCCGGTCCAACCGGTAGTTCTTCCGCGACGTCGGTCACCCCAGTCGCAGTCATGGAGAAGCCGCTCAGCGTCTTCTACGGGACGACGTCCAATTTGAACAAGATATACTTTTTGCTTCCCAGCGGAATCTTGTCCGCCGATAGTTGGATCTTTAGTTGTAACAGCTGCTACTCCAGTCAAGGCTCATCTGTTGCGCCCGTGACGGCGTTTTCCGATGCAGCAGCAAAGAGTTTTTTCAAGATTGACGGCGTTACCGGTGCAACCGATAGCGCCGAATTCATCCCGCTATCACTGACCACTGGCACACGCAACTCACGGTCATCGGTGCAGATCACACTGAAGGCCGGGAGTCAATCGCTCGTTGGTACCTCAGTCAAATGGATGGCTCCCGACTACCCGGGCCAGTACCAAAGCAGTTCGACGAGCTCCCTCACAACCGATGCGAACGGCATCGTTAAGACGAGCCTTGTCTCGGGTCCCGTGACGTTCACTTTGTCCGGCGGGTCAATCTCATCGGGAGCAACGTTGCAGGCGGCCTCCGTAACTGTGCTGGTGCCCGACACCGGAAACGTTGATGTGTCGGTGCCGTTACCTGGTGACATCGTTCAGCGGAAAGTCTCTGTGACGTTGCCCGACGCCAGTGCGGTTCCTAACGCCACGGTCACGCTGCGAAACAACTACCTCACGTATGCGTACGCAAACGCCGGTGGAAGCACGTCTTCGTGGTCGTCACGGGCGAAGGACACAAAGGGCTGGTTCGCACAGACAAACTGCGCATATTGCTATGCCCCGCCACCGGTGTACATAACGGGCAATGACGGCAGTGTGACGTTTCCATCGTTCAACACTGGGTCGCGTTCAACTGCTTATGATGCCGACGTTTCATACGACGATGGTGAGTTGAGCCAAAACGTTCAGGCAACGTTTGCAACGACAGACGAAACTGTTGCGATGACCTTCATGGCCAAAGTTGCGGTCAAGGTGAACGATGCGGACAAGGCAACGCCCGACGTTGAAGTCGACGCCGATTCCGACGGTGAGGCCGAGATTCCGGTGGAGATCAAGCAGGAGACCGGTGAGGGTATTTCCGACAAGGAAGTCTCGGCCGAAGATGTCTGTGACGGAATGGAATCCGGTGGACTCTGGAGTTCGGGTCTGAAAGTCGACAGCATCTGTTCGTCCGGAGTTTCGAAGTCGGCAGTTGGGGGCGTGCGAGTCAGTAAGTTCGCCTGTAAGTCATCGGGTAAAGCATCAACTGATGGTGCGGGTAAAGCGACTATCAAGCTGTGCCCGACCAAGTCCACCCGAATCAGACTTCGTGGTACTGGAACATTGGCCTCAACCATCATTTGCGTTCGGGTCAAGGGCCTAGCATGCGCAAAGTCAACTGCCGGCTCGTCGCTGGCTGGCGGAGGCGTGGCCGGAGTAGCGCCGAAGTTGTCAACGAAAGGCAAGATCTCGAGGGCAACTATCTTGAAGAACTACACCGCAGTCAAGGGCGCAGGTGCGATCAAGTACACGGCGTCGGGCGCCTGCAAGGTGGTGGGCGCAAACGTGATCGGCATCGGCAAGGCCGGTACTTGCAAGATCAAGGTCACGCAGGCAGCCAAGGGCAAGGTCAAGGGAGCCAAGCCGAAGATGATCACGGTCAAGGTGACCTGAGTTCCATCGCTGTTGAAAGGGCCGCGGCACTTTGGTGTCGCGGCCCTTTCGCTTTTGTCAGCGAGGCGTTCAGCCGGGTGGGGTGGTCAGCGAAGTGATGACACGCGGGTGAAGGTGCGGCCACGAACCGGCGAAGCCGGGGTGGAGGTCGTAAGTGTGCACACTGTCGATGGGTACCCAGTGGACTGCTTCGGATTCGCCGTTGGCAATGCCGGCGTTGGCGTCACCGTGACAGTGCGCAATGACGGTGTGATAGCCCCAAGAGCCGTGGTCGTCGGTGAATACGTCGACGACGCTGAGATGGTGTTCCTCGACGCCGACTTCTTCCCATGCTTCGCGTTTGGCCGCAGCGATGGGGTCTTCGTGCGAATCGAGCGCTCCACCCGGTAGCGCCCAGGTGTTGCCACCGTGCGTCCACGCTGCACGCAGTTGCAGGAGCACGTGTGGTTCGGGCAGATCGCGGCGTACCAACAGGAGTCCCGCCGCGCCGTACAGGCCCCAGTGGTAGCGGCCGCAATCGCAATCGACCCAACCGTCGCCGTCGCGCATTCCCATGCAGACAGTTTGTCATCGTGGCGGCAAAAGCACCCAGTGCAGTAGCGTCTCCACATGGCGAGACCACCTGTTTCTCTGAAGGCACTTGCGGCGGCGCGCGGTGATGAACCCGCCGACTTGTTGATTCGCGGTGGCAGGGTTTTGGCACCCGCGACGAAGGAGTGGGTCGAAACCAGCCTGGCCATTTGCGACGGGGCCGTGGTCGGCTGGGGAGACCGTGAAGCAGTCGAGGTGATCGATGTCGATGGTGCGGCACTGGTCGCGGGCTTCGTCGACGCACACATGCACCTCGAATCGTCGAAGTTGTGGGTGAGCGAATACGTCAAGGCAGTGTTGCCCAACGGCACCACCGCCGTGGCGGCTGACCCGCATGAAATAGCCAACGTGGCCGGTCTCGAGGGGATTCGCGCCGTCGTCGATGCCGCCGAGCAGATGCCGTTCACTTTCGGTGTTGCCGCGTCGTCGTGCGTTCCGGCATCACCGTTCGAGAGTGCGGGTGCCGCGTTCACGCCCGCTGACGTGAAGAAAATCATCGACGAGATGGGAGCCATTGGCGTCGCCGAAGTGATGAACTTCCCGGCGGTCATCAACGGTGATCCGATGTTCCGCGAGATCATCAAGACGGCCGGCTGGCGCCGCGTCGACGGACATGCGCCCGGACTGAAGGGTCGTGCGCTCGATGCGTATCTCGCTGCGGGAGTCGAGAGTTGTCACGAGTCGTTCGCTCCCGACGAAGCCCACGAAAAGCGCCAGAAGGGCATGTGGGTGTTCCTCCGTCAGGGCTCGGTGTGCCAGGACCTGGTCGAGTTGCTGCCCACCGTTTTGCACCACGGGCCGTTGTGCTCGGCGTTCTGCAGCGACGACCGCGAGCCGGATTTGTTGCGCGATGAGGGCCACATCAATCACTGCATTCGGTTGGCAGTCGGTGCGGGGCTGAATGAGATCGACGCACTACTGGTCGGGTCGTACTTCCCCGCGCAGTACCACAACTTCTTTCATCTCGGTCAGCTCGGACCGGGTTACCAAGCCGATGTCGTCGTCTTCGACACGCTGGCTGGTTTCCGTCCGTCGTTGGTGTTGCAGCGTGGTCGCGTTGTCGCACGCGACGGCAAGATCTTGCCCGGTGTCGTGCCACAGGTCGACCCGCCGAAGAGCCTGTACAACCGGGTTCGACTGCACCACGTGCCGTCGGCTGCCGAAATGACGATCGAGCCGCCCACTAACGGCAAGGCCCGGGTGATTGGCGTGAAGTCCGGAACGGTGCGCACGACATCGTTGATTCTCGATGTCAACGATGTTTCAAACGACATTGCGCGCATCGGTGTGGTCGAGCGGCACAAAGCAACCGGACGTATCGGCTTGGGTTACGTGTCGGGTTACGGCATCACGCGTGGTGCCATCGCTTCGACCGTCGCGCACGACGCGCACAACATCATGGTCGTGGGTGCACGTGATGCGTCGGGTCCGGCCGACATGGCTGCCGCGGTGGCGCGCGTCGCCGAAATGGGTGGGGGACAGGTGGTGGTGGTCGACGGCAAGGTCATCGCCGAGGTGGCGCTGCCGATCGCCGGTCTGATCAGCGAGAAGTCATTGCCCGAGGTTGCAGCCGAGATCGACCACGTCGTGGAAGTGGCCCGAACACTGGGAATCACCCTTGACGCGCCGTTCATGTCGTTGTCGTTCCTGGGACTTTCGGTGATTCCCGACTTGCGGATCACCGACCATGGGCTCGTCGACGTGAACGTCTTCGGGGTCGTACCCGTCGCGGTGTAGGGGTGCCGAACACCGGTACCGGTGCGGAAAAATCCGTCTTCGTTCACCTTCCGTACACCTTCCATTGACCTCGCCGACACCGGGGTTTGAAAGGCTCTCGCACGTATGGGAGCGGCGCTCGGGCACGGTACGGAAACCCAGGTACCCGAGAAGCGCACCATCGTCGCTCAGGCGAGCCGCGGTGACCGTGTGTTCCGTGGGATCGTCTCGGCCGGCGCGCTGTCGTCGTTGGTGCTGCTGGGGCTCATTGCAGTCTTCTTGATCGTGCGCAGCGGCGAGATTTTCGGCCGCTTCGGTCTCGATTTCATTTTCTCGTCGGATTGGACCGCGGGTGCGGAAGCCGATGGTTCGGACTCCACGTTCGGTGTCTGGGCGATGCTCGTCGGCACGATCTTGGTGTCGGTGATTGCGGTGATCGTCGCATTGCCACTGGCCGTCGGAGCCGCATTGTTCATCGAGTTCTACCTGCCCGAACGCCTGCGGTCGTCGGTGCGCATGCTCGTCGACATTTCCGCCGCCGTGCCTTCCGTCGTCTACGGACTGTGGGCGGTGTCGATCTTCTCGGGCGCCGCTTCCTCGTGGGGCGAGCTGTTGCACAAGTTCGCAGGATGGTTTCCGTTATTCGGGGTCGAAAACGAGCAGTACGACCGCAGTCCGTTCATTGCCGGCCTCGTCCTTGCGATCATGATCACGCCGATCATCACGTCGGTGTCGCGCGAGGTGTTCTCACGAACGCCCCCCGACCTCGTCAACGCCTCGTATGCCCTCGGCGGCAGTCGTTGGGGTGCGATCCGGAATGTCGTATTGCCCTACGGATCGAGCGGCGTCGTCGGTGGAACCATGCTCGGTCTGGGTCGCGCTCTCGGCGAGACGGTTGCGGTGTACCTCGTGCTCAACTTGGTGTTCAAGCCGAATCTGCGCATCCTCGAATCCCAGGGCGGCAACGTGGCATCGCTGATCGCGACGAAGTTCGGCGAGGCGAGCCAGTACGAGATCAAGGCCCTTTTGGCCGCCGGCTTCGTGCTGTTCATTCTCACCATGACGGTGAACATGGCAGCGACCTACATCGTGCAGAAAGCATCTCCCCTCGAATCATGAGTGACGTCGATCTGCAGTCCCCACCCACCCCGATCCGGCCGTGGCGCATCACGCCGCGTCGCGTCGCGCCGCAAATCGCCGTTGCTCTCGGTGGAACCATCGCGGCGATGGTCGTGGTGCTGCTCACACCCCTCGCCGGCTTCGACGGTTGGCTGCTGATTTTCGTGCCCATCTCGGTTGTCGGCGGTTACATGCTGTCGCGCGGCAAGGGAGCCGTCGCCACAACCGACGCAATGGTCGGCAACACGGTCGTCCTCGTTGCGGGCGTGGCTTTCTACCCCATCATCTCGTTGCTGTGGACCGTGATCACGCAGGGTCTCGATGCCCTGCTGCAGTGGAACTTCATCTCGTCGGACATGCGCATTTCGGGCCCGGACGACGAATTGAACATGGGTGGAGCCGCGCATGCGTTGATTGGCACGCTCATGATGGTCGTCATCGCGACCGTGATCACACTGCCCTTGGGTGTTCTCACCGCCGTGTACGTCACCGAGATGCGCGGACGCCTGCGTGTCATCGTTCGCTTCATCATCCAGTCGATGAGCGGCGTGCCGTCGATCGTCGCGGGTCTGTTCATCTACTCGACCGTCGTCATGGGTATGAATCGCTTCAGTGGTTTGGCGGGCGGTCTGGCATTGGCAATTCTGATGTTGCCGACGGTGGCGCGCACCGCCGAAGAGGTTCTGAAACTGGTGCCCGACGACCTGCGTTCGGCAAGCTACGCCCTCGGGGCACCGCAGTGGCGAACCACGTTGTTCGTCGTTCTGCCGACGGTTCGCAGCGGCATCGTGACCTCGGGCATTCTCGGCGTTGCACGAATTGCAGGGGAGACCGCTCCCTTGCTGTTGACGGCGAGCTATTTCACGGCGACCACCTACTCGCCGACCGAAGGGCCGGTGGCTTCGCTGCCGGTGTTCACCTTCAACTTGCTGCAGAGTGGCACCGAGTATTCCTTCGCCCGAGCCTGGGCGTGTTCGCTGCTGCTCTTGCTGGCAGTGTTCGTTTTGTTCACCGTTGCACGCGGACTGAGCGGGAGAGACAAGAGATGACTGATGTGAAAGGGCATGAGGTCACCGACATGGTTGAAACACAAGAGGCGCCGTCCACGATGGCGGGTCGGGTGGCAGGTCTCGAGGCACGCGGGATTCATGCGTGGTTCGACAAGCACCATGCGCTCGAAGACATCAATTTGTTCTTCCCTGCGAACACGGTGACTGGCCTCATTGGTCCCTCGGGATGTGGCAAGTCGACGTTCCTGCGCATTTTGAACCGGATGCACGAGTTCATTCCACGTGCTGCGATGGCGGGCGAAGTCATGTTGCACGACGCCGACATCTACGACCCGTCGGTCAACCCGGCGGAGATTCGTTTGAAGATCGGCATGGTGTTCCAGAAACCGAATCCGTTCCCTGCGATGACGATTGCCGAGAACGTGTCGGCGGGGCTGAAGCTCGCCAAGTTGAAGGTGGCGAACCGGGACGACTTGGTCGAGGACTGCCTGACGCGTGCCGGGTTGTGGAAGGAAGTCAAGGATCGCCTCGGCGCCAAGGGTGGATCGCTGTCGGGTGGTCAGCAGCAGCGTCTCTGTATTGCCCGAGCGCTTGCCGTGAACCCCGAGGTTCTCTTGATGGACGAACCGTGCTCGGCTCTCGACCCGGGCAGCACGCTGCGCATCGAAGAGACAATCGGTGAACTCTCGAAGACTATGACGATCGTGATCGTGACCCACAACATGCAGCAGGCCGCCCGTGTGTCGGATCACTGCGCGTTCTTCCTTGCCGATGGTGGTCCCGGTCGCCTGATCGAGTCGGGTCTGACATCGCACATGTTCACGACCCCCACCGACAAGCGGACCGAGGACTACGTCCAGGGTCGCTTCGGCTGATTTCGTTCAGCGATTGTTCACATTGGTGAACCGTTTCGTTCACCCCCTCAACCCTTTCGGTTGAACTGCGTCTCCTACCGTTCTGAGCGTCAGAGAACTGACGATTCACACCACTACGGAGGATCAACAAAATGGCATTTCGCCGCCGTGCAGTAGGAAAAATGGCAGTCGCCGGAACGATCGCGGGTCTCGTTGCGAGCCTCGGATTCTCGGGCGTTGCGAAGGCAGAGTCGGTGTCGGGTTCGGGCGCAACGTTCCCGAAGACCTTCCTCGACGCCTGCATCCCCCTCTTCAACCAGAAGTCCGGACACACGCTGTCGTACAACGCCAAGGGTTCGGGCGGCGGCAAGACCGACTTCAAGAACGGCCTCACCGACTTTGCCGGCACCGACTCGCTGGTCGCCGCAAAGGACACTCCCTCGTTTGGCTGGACCTACGTGCCGTACGTTCTCGGTGGCATCGGTGTTGTGTTCCGCCTCGACGAACTGAAGGGCGCCGACCTGTCGCTGAGTGCGGCAACGGTTGGCGGAATCTTCTCGGGCAAGATCACGAAGTGGAACGACCCGGCGATTGCTGCCGACGTGAAGGCCAACCCGGTGTTCGCCAACTCCGTGAAGAAGAGCTACTACAAGGGCGCCGTCGTCACCATGAAGGCCGACTCCACCACGGCAGCGACGATTTCGGTGAACATGACGGCCGCTGCCGCAAAGGCGACGAAGGGGAAGAAGATCGACGTCGTCCAGACCCTGAAGGGCAAGAAGACGACGCTCAAGTCGGTTGCGACCAAGGTTGGCGCTGTCAACATCACAATCAAGACCGTGGCAAACGCCGAATACACGGTGAATGCCAACGGTAAGAAGCTTGCCGCGTTCAAGTCGACGAAGGTGGCCCTGCCCGACAAGAACATCACGGTGGTGTACCGCAGTGATGGGTCGGGTACCACGAACAACTTCGTCAACTATCTGAAGAACACCGACACGGCCAACGCGTGGACCGTCGCCGACGCCTTCACCGGGGCATTCCCGGGTGGCGCTAGCGCGGTGCCGGGCAGCTTCCAGGGACAAAGCGGTTCGACGGCACTGTCGAACTACGTGGCCGACAACAACGGCACCGTGGGTTACACCGAAGTCTCGTTCGTGATCGAGCGCGAGGCAAAGGGCATGAAGGCGGCCTACATCAAGAATGCCGCCGGTAAGTACGTGTATCCGTCGTCGGCGAACGTCTCGGCATTCCTCAGCGATTACACGCCGGGAGCCAAGGGAACGATTTCGTTCAAGTACGACAACAAGGATGCGAGTGCATACCCGATCGCGGCCGTGACGTACCTGCTCGGCAAGACGACACCGAGCGCCAAGAACGCGATCGTCTCCGACTTTGCAACCTTCCTCCTCGACGAGTGTGGCCCGCAGTTGGCTGAATCGCTGTACTACGCGCCGGTCACCGGCTCGTTGCTGAAGGCCGCAGAGTCGCTGGCGAAAACGATCAACGCCGGCTGATCAAGAACTCACGACGACACGGTCGTCGTGGTTGAAGTACCCGACACGGTCGAGGTGGATCCGTCCACCTCGACCGTTGTCGTTGTGGCGAGCGGATCGAGTGTCGTTGCGGTCGGGTCGACCGATGTCGTGGTGTCGGCCACGGTGGTTGTGGGGCGCTTGGGCTTGGTAGTGGTTGTCTCCGGCACGGTGGTGGTTGTCGACGTGGTGGTGACGATCACCCAACTGACGGCGGGCCAGGGGATGGTTTCGGGCGTCTGTTGCAACGCTTCCTCGGGGCGTTGGCTCAGCCAGAGCGTGAGTGAGGCACCGAAGACGATGGCCGAACCGATGGTTGCGCGGCCGATGCGCCTGACGCGTGTCTCGCGCATCACGGTGCACCCTCCATTGCGATGCGGCGGCGGATTTCGCGAGCAACCTTCCACTGCTGTGCAGCAAGTGTGCGCCCCGAAAAGCGCAGGTCGAAACTCTCGGCACCGATGTCATCGACCCCGAGGACGCTCGGCGCCTCGAGAATGAGCGGCGCCCATTCGGGGTCGCGCGCGATCTCCGCACCGATGCGGTTGAGCTGGTCGATTGTGGCGTCGAGGTCGGCATCACGCGAGACGGGAACGGTGATGAGCACACGCGACCAATCGCGCGAGAGATTCATCGTTTGACGCAACTGTCCGTTGGCAATGGTGAAGAGATCGCCGTCGAACGTGCGCACCTTGGTGACGCGAAGCGTCACTTCCTCGACGCGACCCTCGACCCAGCCAACCGGAACAAGGGGTCCGACGTTCACGACGTCGCCGACTCCAAACTGACGCTCGGAGATGATGAAAATCCCCGCAAGGACGTCTCCCACGATCTGTTGCGCCCCGAAGCCGAGGCCGGCGCCCACCACCGACACCATGGGCACCACCGCGCTCGCCGGAAGATTGAGGAGAAGCAGCACCCACACGAAGGCAACGGTGGCGATCGTGAAGTTGAGGCCCCAACGCGCGGCGCCGACGAGAGCGCCCTGATACGCACCGATGGGATTGTGACCGAGGGGGTCGACCTTGGCACGCAGACGCTCGATGCGTCGGGCCTGGTAGCGGGCGATGAGGCCGATGATGCGTGTGAGGAAGAACGCCCCCGAGGTGATGGCGACGATGAGAAGTCCCTCGTCCTTCATCCAATTCCACGCGCCCTCGGTGCGTTCGGCGGCGATGAGCAAAAGCATCTGTGCGTCAGCATAACGACATGGCAGGATGAGCCCGTGCGCATCGTTCTCGGCACCTGCCACCACGACTGCCCCGATTCGTGCGGCTGGGAAGTCACGGTCGACGACGGCGTAGCGACGAAGATGCGCGGTCATGGCGCACATCCCTTCTCGCAGGGCGAATTGTGTCCGAAGGTGAACCACTTTCTCGAACGCGTCTACAGCCCCGAACGTGTGACGACACCACTGATTCGGGACGGTGCAAAAGGTTCGGGCAAGTTCCGGCGCGCGTCGTGGGACGAAGCGTTGGCGCTGATCGTCGATGCGGTTCGTGAGCGAGTTGCAGTGCATGGTGGTGAGACCGTTCTGCCGTGGTCTTCGGCCGGCAACCAAGGTTTGTTGCAGATGTCCTCGCTCGATCGACGTTTCTTTGCGGCCTTGGGTGCCTCGACCACGCACGGCGCCTTGTGTGGAAGTGTTGCCAAGACGGGTCACGCAGCGACCACGGGAACCGGCATGAGTTCCGATCCGACGACCATCGAACACTCGCAATACGTGATTCTTTGGGGTACCAACACGCGTCTCACGAACAGACACCTGTGGCCCTTCGTCGAACGCGCTCGCGCACAAGGCGCCAAGCTGGTCGTGATCGATCCAATTCGGACGGTGACCGCAGATGCCGCTGATTGGTTCATTCAGCCACGGCCCGGAACCGACACCGCACTGGCTCTTGCAATGCTCAAGGTCATCATCGACGAAGATCTGGTCGACCGTGATTTCGTGAAGAACCACGTGTCGGGCTACGACGATCTCGTTCGTGCGGCGGGCGAGTGGTCGCCGACGAGGGCCGCAGAAGAATGTGGCATTGCAGCGCACGACATCGTGACGCTGGCACGTGAATACGCGACGACATCTCCCGCGTTCATTCGCACACTGATCGGTGCCGAACACCGCGCGAATGGCGGCATGATCTTCCGCACCCTTGCATGTCTGCCGACGATCACCGGCCACTGGCGGCACCTGGGGGGCGGACTGTCGCGCAGTGTCGGTTCGTGGTTCGGTGACCACGTCGACGACTCCGTGTTCGATCCGGTCGTCACGCCGCGGGTGCGGTCGTTGCCGTTCACCCAACTGGGTCGCGTGTTGACCGACTCGCTCGCTCCGCCCGTGACGGCATTGTTCGTGTGGAACGGCAATCCGGTGATCACCTGTCCGAACGCCGCCCTCACCCGACGGGGCCTGGTGAGCGACGACTTGTTCACGGTTGTGAGCGAGCAGTTCCTCACCGATACGGCGAAATACGCCGACGTGGTGCTTCCGGCTACGACACAGATCGAACACGTCGACGTCGTGCCGGCGTGGGGTCACTTGAACCTCGGGTGGAACGGAAAGGCGATCGAGCCTGTCGGTGAATCCGTGGCCAACACCGAGTTGTTTCGTCGTCTTGCTGTGGCGTTCGGTGTCGATGACCCGTTGTTCTCCAGGACCGACGATGAACTCGTCGACATGGCACTGCGCGGCATCGATGCGTCGGCGCTGCGCAGCGAGGGATTCGTGCGGCTACCGAACGCCGACCGACGACTCTTCGCCGACGGAGTGTTCGGTCACGCGGACGGACGTTGTGATGTCGCGGGAATCACCTACGAACCGGTCGAT
>Ga0222713_10005400_pt1 | contig 12431 bp, 10 predicted proteins | sample C33_649DmetaG_FD_165061 | JGI IMG/M metagenome (GOLD analysis project Ga0222713, IMG submission 165061) | Estuarine water microbial communities from San Francisco Bay, California, United States - C33_649D | ecosystem: Environmental > Aquatic > Marine > Unclassified | place: USA: California...
CCGTCCCTGCCGCTCCAAACGGCGATGTACCCGTCCCTGCCGCTCCAAACGGCGATGTACTCGTCCCTGCCGCTCCAAACGGCGATGTACTCGTCCCTGGCCCTCCAAACGGCGATGCAGCCGTCCCTGGCCCTCCAAACGACGGCGACGCGCTCGACGCGAACGCTCCGACGGGAGACGCGCTCGATCGAGAATCGCCGAACGGCGACGCCCCCGAACCATGCGCTTCGAACGTCGACGCACTCGCACCAAAACGCGAACGCATCGACGCCACCGTCGATGGCGCGCCAAACGCAGTCGCTACCGTCGAAGGCGCGCTAAACGGCGACGGCGCGCCAAACGGCGCACGATTCGCGTTCGCCGGCGCGCCGAACGTCGAACCGCTCGCCCCGAACGCCATCGCGCTCGCGACATGCGGCGCGTGCGATGCGCCGAACGAAACGTTCGACGAACCCATCGCCGTCGGCGTCGCAAACGCCGAAGGGGCGTTCGCGGACGCGCCGAACGGCGCGTTCGGGGCGAATCCGCTCGCGCGCGTTTGGTCCAACGCCACCGTCGCGTTCGCGGACGCGAACGGGGACGACGTCGCATTCGCGTTCGACGCGTTCGCGAACGCGTTCGACGCGTTTTGCTCGCCGAACATCCCGCGAGAGGCGACGGGTTGTGAAGTCACCAGAGCGAGGCGCGTCGCGTTCGAGCTCCGGCGAGCGGCATGCGCGCGCGAATCGAACGTTCGCGTTCGGTGTCGAACGAAAGCGAGATCGTTCGACGATGGATTATTCGCGAGAAACGCGCGAAAGGGCGCAAAGGAACGCGCGGAAGTGCGGGGAATGAAGGATCGGCGGCTGGCGACGCCGCGGGCTACTTCGCGCCGGGGATACAGCACCGCGGATCCGCCGATAGGTTGACGAATGTCGCGACTTCGAGGGCATTTCGTCTCGGCGTGTTCGCGGACGCGCAGTTTGGTGATAAACCCGACGAGAAAAGAGTGGATGAAAACGGGAGGGTGAAGTATTTCAACGACGGCGCGCGGCGCTTGCTCGAAGCGTACAAAGCGTTCGGGGAACGAAGGGAAGAGTTGAGTGGGATCGTAAATTTGGGGGATTTGTTCGATGGGTACAATGAGGATGATAAGTCGACGTGGCCCGTGCTGCGAGCGCCGATGTCAGCTGCGACGATGGAGAAGAATAGGCGAGACTTAGCGGTGATGAGCGACGTGCAACGACGAGCCCCGGCGCGCGTGCATCACTGCATTGGTAATCACGACTGTTCGGTCAACAGAATGGAACTGCTCGAGGCTTTAGGCGTTAAAGATGGATTATCGTACTATTCCACGCCATTACCGAGACGATGGAAGCTCATCATCTTGGACACGTCGGATTTAAATCCACGGTATATGCCGAGCGCAGAAGGGAGCGAGGACTATGAATACGGCATGCAGTTCGCCTTGCGTCAAGGGAGTGCGAAAATTGCACCGTGGGGTGGTGGGATCGGTCCCACGCAAATGCGATGGCTTCGCGAAGAACTCGAGAGTGCAAAGGCGAATGGCGAACGCGTCATTGTGGCGTCGCACAACGCGCTGCACGAACGCGCCGCGCGATCCAAGATGAGTGCGTGGAACGCCGACGAAGTCTCCGCTGTGCTTGAAGATTCAGGTGTTGTCAAAATTTGCCTCGCCGGGCACGATCATCCGGGGAAGTATTTCCTGGGAAACAATGGTGTCCACTATGTGACGCTCGAGGCCATGCTCGAGGCGCCGCCGAATAGCACGTCGTATGCCTTTCTCGATGTTTACGACCACGTAGCAGAACTTCATGGCGTAGGCACTGCGAGTTCGCGGCGCATGCGAGTCAGCCCGCACGGTGTGTTTACCGGCATCGCGACATTTGGCGCCGATACCATCGCGGACATTGCGGGCGCGGGCAATTCTGTCAAAATGCAAAGCAGCGAACTTTCGCTTGTGGAGTGGATCAACATGTACGGGCGAGATAATTAAAAAAAGTGGTCGCTTGTTGTAAATGAAACTGTGTTATTATTTCCAAACATCAATGTGAAGACTTATGCGGCGGACAAGTCCTCGGCTACGCGGCTGCTGTCGGTATCGACCAAAACGGAACTCGAGTCACGCTTACGCGGCGACCGGAGCGGCCGCCATCCATTCGGTGGTGTCCTTCCAATCCGCGTATTGGAACGCATCTTGGTTTTGGAACCCCGCTCCAGTGGCGTGCACACCGCACGTATCGGCGCCGTGTTGGTATTCCTCCTTGAACGTGCCCGGTAAATTGCGGCGGCGAAGCTTCGAGTCCCACTGGCGGTTCCACAAGTTGTACCCACCCTTAAGACCGACAATGTTGACGTATCCCATTTCATCCATGATCTCAAGCGCCTGGATCGCCCGGTTGCGGCCATCGGAGCAGGACACCAAAATCCTCGCCTCCTTATCCGGGAACGCCTTTTGTATTTGCGCCTTGAACGAAGGGTTCACCGACTGTTGGTAGCACTTTTCCCCTTTCGCGCTGTCGTACTTGCGCGTGGCGTTGATCAACGAAACCACTTTAAATCTCGGGTCACCTTTCGGGTAATTCCCAACGAATTCAATCTCGCTGTCCGCGCGCACGTCCAGCACGCAGTACCCGCCCGCGATCATCAAGATCATCCCTTCGAGATTATCCGCGATCCCAGCTTCGGGGAAATCCGCGAGCACGGCGTTGATGACTTGATCACTGAACCCTTGATGGGGCTCTTTATAAATCCCACCGTCCACGCGCGGCGACGCGCGCGCGGCGACGCGTCGCGCGCGACACCCATCGCGTCGCCCTGAAACCGCCGCGCGAATCGCATTCGACGCTCGCGCGTTCGCCATCGTCATCGACATTCGCGCTGAAACACGCCGACGCGCTGACTTAAAACACACAAAAAAAAATCTCGAAACGAAACGAAACGACGTCGACGTCGACGTATGCGCGCGCGTTCGCGTTGTGCCGATCGCGCCTTCGCGCGTCCTCCGAACACGCGCGCGTGTTCGGATAGACCCACCCCATCGCGGTCCGCCAAGGGGGGGGCTCCTGGGCGCGTCGTCGGTGGGGGGCTCTCGTCGATTCGTCACTCGACGATACGGCGTCGCTCACGACCGAAGACTGCGACCGAGCGAGTGGTGACGCCACGAATGAATGACACTCAAGCAAGTGGTGACGCCACGAATGAAACTAAACCCAAGGCCGTGGTGACGCCACGAATGAAACCCAATGTCGACGACGGTCGCTCGACGGTCGCTCGACCGCACGATGCGACGCGCGCTCGAAGCGTCGACGCGAGCGGCGACGGGCGCGCTCTATCGAACGCGCGCGAGGACGACGACGACGACGACGACGACGACGACGACGACGACGACGACGACGGAGCGCGAGGACGAGGACGAGGGCGAACGACGGAGGGCGAACGTGAATCGAGCGCTGTATCGCGCGCGACAGCGAGGGTTCCTGGAGTTGGACATCGTCGTCGGGGAATGGGCGACGCGCGAGCTCGGGAATGCGAGCGATGAGTTCGTGCGCGATTTCGAGCGCGTGCTCGAATGGGAGAATCCGGATTTGTTCAAGTGGTTGACGAAGCAGGAGGAGGCGCCGGGGGAGTGTCGGGCGAACGCGGCGTATCGCTCGCTCGAGGCGCACTGCGGGAAGTTTTTAGACGAGAAGAGCGATAAGGAGACGCGAGCGGCGTTTGGCAGGGAGTGGATTCGGGGGTGGAATGACGGAGGAAAGGGCAATCAGTGAGGCCAGATGACGACGGGGCGCGATGGTGGAAGGAGAAGTATTATTATTGTGTATTAAAAAAAACAGTCATTTCTTCATGACGAAGTGTCAACGCGACGTGTTCCACTGGCTTGAGTGAAATCCTTTGAGATCATAGTGGAGAACATATCGTACCGTATCGTAGTGGACGAACATACGTTAGCGCATGATCATCATTTATTTCTTTTCTCCTTGTGCAGACGCTGGTGTCTCATATTCGACGGCCGTCTTGACCCACACGAAGTAGTACGCGACACCGATGATGATGAGTTCGACAGCGAGAACAATGAGACCGTACCACCAGGTCTTCCAGTCGGCGCGGAACATGGGGGCCATGGTCAAGGCAAAGATGGTCATGAGCTTGATGAGGATATTCAACGACGGACCAGAGGTGTCCTTGAACGGATCACCGACGGTGTCGCCGACAACGCACGCCTTGTGCGTCGCAGACTTCTTGCCGCCGTACACCTTTTCGTTTTCGATGTACTTCTTCGAGTTATCCCAAGCACCACCAGCGTTGGCCATCATCACCGCAAGCATGAAGCCAGAGGCGATGGCACCAGCAAGGAGACCACCGAGGCACTTAGCACCGACCAAAAGGCCGATGGCGATCGGGGAAAAGACAGCGATGACACCAGGGATGATCATTTCATTGACCGAGGAGATGGTGCACATCTTCACGCACGCCATGTGGTCGCACTTGACGCCTTCCTTGCCTTCGAGGAGACCCGGAATGTCGCGGAACTGACGTTGGACTTCGACGATAATAGCGCCGGCAGCCTTACGCACGGAGAGCATGGTGAGGGCGGCGAACAAGAACGGCAACATGGAGCCGAAGATGACACCAGTGAGAACGTACGCGTCCGTGAGGGACATATTCGCAGCTAAGCAGCGAGTCAAAGTCACACCGCCAGCAGAGCAGCTGTAAGGAACATCCTTGACGAACGCGTTCATCAAAGAAAGCGCGGTCAAAACAGCAGAGCCAATGGCGAAACCCTTGCCAGTGGCGGCGGTGGTGTTACCAAGAGCGTCGAGCTTGTCAGTGCGTTCGCGCACGTAGTCGGGAACGCCAGCAGACATTTCGGCAATACCACCAGCGTTGTCCGCAACAGGACCGTAAGCGTCAGTCGCGAGCGTCACACCGAGGGTGGACAACATACCGACCGCAGAGATAGCGATGCCATACAAACCAGAGTTACCGGCGCCGCCGACGTTGTAGCACGCCAACACGGTGATGCAGATGATAATGACCGGGGGGAAAACGGAGAGCATGCCGATGCCCAAACCTTGGATGATGACAGTCGCAGCACCACCGTTGGAACCAGCATGGGTGATGGACTTCACCGGGCGATACGCGTAGGAGGTGCAATACTCAGTGGCTTCACCGATCAAGATACCAGCGACGAGACCGATGATGACGCAGCCAAAATATCTGTAACCTTGCTTGGAGCCTTCGAAAAGAATTTCAACGCAGGCGATGGACAAGACAATCACAAGGATAGAGGCGGAGTACACACCACGGTGGAGGGCGTGGAGGAGGTCGGCTTGAGACGCGTCATCCTTGGTGGAGACGGTCCAGAAACCAATCGCCGCGGCGGCAATACCGAAACCAGAGATCCACAACGGCAAAGCAAGCTCACGCTTGTTAGTGGAAAGAGCCATGCACGCGATGATGGAGCCAACGAAGGATTCAAACAAATCGGCACCCATACCCGCAACATCACCGACGTTGTCCCCGACGTTGTCGGCGACGGTGGCGGGGTTACGAGGGTCATCTTCCGGGATATCAGACTCAACCTTACCGACGAGGTCGGCGCCGACGTCCGCAGCCTTAGTGTAGATACCGCCCGCAACGCGCGCAAAAAGCGCGATGGAGGACGCACCGAACCCAAAGCCAGAGAGGTATCTGACGGCGTCGCGCATGTCGAGATCGGCGCCAGAGAGCATCGGGGAAAGGTTGCTGATCATCGGAGAAGCGCCCTTGGCGGATTGCGCCGTGGCGAAGATGAAGAACAAAACAGTTAAACCGAGGATTCCGAACGCAACGACGGAGAAACCCATGACGGCACCACCGGCGAAAGCGATTCGGAGCGCTTGATTCAACCCCGAACGCGCCGCTTCCATCGTCTTAACGTTGGTTTGCGTGGCAACCTTCATCCCGACCCAGCCCGCGGAGGCGGACAAAGTGGAACCGACGAGGAAGCAAATCATCGTTTGCCATCCCCCTCGCTTGTTGCTCGCGTACAATTCATTATCCCCGACGAGGTATTGCGGAGTCTCGTCGTTCGACTCCAAGATCCCGACGATGAACGCCGCGACGCACAACACAAACGGCAACAAGTACGTATACTCCGTCACTAAGAACGAAACCGCGCCCGTTGAAATTTGCTCGGCGATGAACAATTGTTCGCCTTCGCCGCACGGTGCCCTTCGTACCTTATGCATCAGTACCGCCACCATCATGAGCGCCAAGATCCCACCCAGAAAGGGTACGGAGACGATCACCAACGGCGTGAGTTCGGCATCGGTGAAGATCATCCTCGTTCGACGTTCGCTTCGCTTCGCTTCGATCGGGGCGTTCGATGCGATCGCTTTCGCTCGAGTCCGTTCGCGTGCGCGCGCGCGCGTGTGTGTCGCCCGTCGCCTCTCGACGTCGCATCTCCGCGCCTCGTCGATCGACGACGATCGACGACGACGATCGTCCCCGCCGCCGCCGCCGCCGCCGCGGGCACGTTCCGGTGGACATTATCCCTGATCACGACTCATCGCTTCACCCCCCATCGACGACGATCGATCGATCGATCGATCGTTCGATCGATCGTTCGTTCGTTCCCGTGCGCGTGACGTGGCACGTCCTATCCCTGATCACGACTCATCGTTTCACCCCCCATCGACGACGACGACGTGACGTGGCACGTGCCGCGACGCGCGACCGACCGACCGACCGACCGACCGACCTCCCTGACCGACCGACCGACCGTCGACCCCCGTCCGTTTCGCATTCGCATTCGCATTCGCATTCGCATTCGCATTCGCATTCGGCGCGACATCGCGACGACCGGGGATGGTGTCGCGCGAGCGCGCGAAAGCATCCGTCGCGGTCGCGTGCGCGTGCGCGTGCGCGTGCGTCGTCGTCATGAGCGCCGTCGTCGCGCGTCATAGGCGTCGCGCGTCGCGCGCGAATGGAAGCGAACGCGAACGCGCGCGAAAGGAAGCGGCTGAGGCGGTCGTGAGGTCAACGGACGATATAACGCGCGAGCAGTTCACGAGGAACGCGCAGTTTTTTGGTGAGGAGAAACAACGAGCGATCGGCGAAGCGTTCGTGGTCGTCATCGGCCTCGGGGGAGTGGGGTCGCACTGCGCGCACATGATTTTGCGAAGCGGCGTCGGGAAGATTCGCGTGGTGGATTTCGATCAAGTGAGTTTGAGTTCGTTGAACCGACACGCCACGGCGACGAGGGCAGATGTTGGCACGGCGAAGGCGATGTGTTTGAAGAAGCATTTTCGGGAGATTTATCCCGAGGCGGATGTGGACGCGCGAGTGGCGATGTACGAAGCGGAGGCGGAAGATGAACTACTCGGGCCGTGGTTCGGCACTGGGCGCGAGCCGGATTTCGTGGTTGATTGCATAGATAACATTGACACTAAGATTGCGCTTCTCGCGGCGTGCGTCAGGAGGAAACTGCGCGTGGTGACGTCGGGCGGCGCCGGAGCGAAGTGCGACCCGACGAGGTTGCGATTCGCCGACATCGCGGACTGCGCCTCTGACCCGCTCGCGCGCGCGGTTCGTTATCGATTGAATAAGGAGTATAAAATTCAGGGCGGGATCACGACGCTGATTTCAATCGAAAAGCCGAGGTGCGAGCTCGTGGCAGAGATGGAATTGAAGGAAGGGGAAACGCTTTCAGATTATCAAGTGATTCCAAACTTTCGCGTGCGAACGATACCCGTGTTGGGATGCGTGCCGGCGATCTTCGGTATGGCGCTCGCCAGCCACGTGCTCACGGAGATCGCCGAAGCGTCGTTTGAGGGCGAATCGCTCATCGTGCTGCGGTCAAAGCAATATGATACGCAGTTTGACCGTTTGCGCGAACGCGAAAACGAGCGCGGGCGCGATGTATCAAATATGGCTGTAGATTTAGAAGACGTGATATATCTAGTGCGCGAAGTATGGGCGGCGCTAAGCGCGAGAGATACGTCGAACAAACGTTTGAAGGCGCACTGGCGCAACACGAGCGGGCTCTCACTGACGCGATGGGATCCGACGAAAGGAGCGACTTTGGACAATCTCGTGCTGCTAACCACGGAAGAAGCGGATGCGCACGATGCGCGATGTGCCCAAGAGGGCGGGTTCGCGGCGCTATGCGAAGAAGAACCCAAACTCGCGGCGTTTGTCGCATCGAAATTTGCGCGTGTCCGAGCCAATTTCGGCTTGCCCGCTCAGTAGAAAAAACGTAGTGAAACATAGCGCGAGTTGTTAATATCAATCTAGAACACATGATATGATAATACAAGCCAATATCTATAGATTCCGAAGATCTCCATCGGGGTCGATGTCTTGGTAGCCGCCGTCCACAGTGAACGTGTCCGCTTTGAACTTGCCCGACGCCCCGGTGATGCGTCCGCTGCGCACCGGGGACCCGGGTAAGGCCTCGCTCTGATACTCCATGCCGTGATGCGTGTTAATAGTGCTTGCACTAAACGGCACCGCGGATGGATCGCTGTACATATCGCCGTCTGTGGACCCGTCCAACAACCCCTTGCTCCACATTAACACCCAAAGCGCGACGCTCGCGACGCGAATGAAAAACGCAAACACCTCCGGCATGAGAGTGAAAAAATTATTAATTCCACCCGCAACCACACCATATTGTAACATCAGCACTTGTCTCACCTCCGTGCTCGCCCCAGTGGTTTCCGCTACGATCCCGGTGTTCAACGAGCTAATCGCCCCGGCGTACGCGCACAACCAAAAGAAATCAACAATCGTCAACATCACCAGCGCGCACGCGTATATCTTCAGCAATCTCGGCGCTTTAATCTCAAGGGCAACGATCCCATAGAGCGACAACGCGAATGCCGACGCGTGTATCGTCCCGTACGCGAACGACACGCTCCCTATCGCCGCGCACACGATTTGCGCGTACACCGACGCTCGCGCGATCTTCACCATCTGTCGCCCGCCCACGCCCTGGTCCTCCAGCGCGTGGAGCGCGCGATCGATTTTCGCCGCGATCGTCTCCATCGCGCGTAGTCGTCGACGTGACGCTCGACGACGCGTCGCGTCGCGTCGCGCTTCGTCGCGTCATTCGAACTCGAACGCATTCGCGTCGCGTGACTCTGGTTTTATGTCCTTCAACCGTCGTACTCGACGTCGTCGAACGCCATGTGCGATCGCATCGAAAGACGACATCCGACGTCGTTCGTGGATAACGACCGCGCGCGTCGTGAGATCGCGCATCGATCGATCGTCGAGCGCGCGCGCATCGAACGACGTTGATTGAATCGAACGCACGGTCGTGACGCGAGGGATGCTGAGCGCGCGCGACGTCGTCGCGGTGCGCGCGTCGGGGGCGCGCGCGCGAGGGCGAGCGGCGCGCGCGGAAGCGCGGAAGCGGGGAGATGGCGCTCGCGCGCGCGGACGAACGAGCGCGCTCGCGCAGGGGGAACCGATACTTCTTCGTCAAGCGCGAGGGGAAGACGTCGAACGGCCGCCGGTGTGGCTGATGCGCCAGGCGGGACGGTACATGAAGGAGTTTCGCGCGTACTCGGATAAGTTTGCGTTTCGACACCGTTCGGAGAACGCGGAGATCGCGATAGAGCTTTCGTTGCAACCGTGGCGAGCGTTTAAACCGGATGGGGTGATCATGTTTAGTGATATTTTAACGCCGTTGCCGGCGTTAGGGGTGGAGTTTGATGTGGTTAAAGGGAAAGGGCCGGTGATTTCAACGCCGGTGCGGACGATGGCGGCGGTGAAGGCGTTGAAGACGATGGATGATCCGGACGCATCCCTGCCGTTTATTCGCGAGATTCTCGGCTCGTTGCGCAAAGAGGTGGATGGAAAGTCTACTTTGCTCGGGTTTGTTGGCGCGCCGTGGACTTTGGCGGCGTATTCGGTGGAAGGGTCGAGCAACAAAAACTTGATGGTGACCAAGCAAATCATGACGCAAGATCCGGCGATGCTGCACGCGTACTTGTCTCACTTGTCCGACGCTATCGGCGTGTACGTGTGTCACCAGATCGACTGCGGCGCCCAAGTTGTGCAATTATTTGACTCGTGGGCCCATCACCTGTCGCCGCAGCAATTCATGGAGTTCTCGCACCCATACAATGAACGCATCATCAAGTACGTCAAGGCTCGTCATCCAAACACGCCGCTCATCTTCCACGCTAACGGCGGGGCGGGTAAACTTCACCAGTTGAAGTTATCGTCGGCGGATGTGATAGGGTTGGATTGGAACACCAGCATGGCAGAGGCGCGCGAAGTCATGCCCAATCGCGTGTTGCAAGGTAATATGGATCCCATGTACTTATTCGCGGGTAAGGATCGAATTGAAAAGGAGGTGGCGAACAACGTTCGCGACGCGGGCCACGGCAAGCACATCTTAAACGTTGGCCACGGAGTAGAGCAAGGCACGCCAGAGGAGGCTGTGTTGCATTTTTGCGACGCCGCTCGGTCGTCCTTGTACGCGAAGTCAAAATAAAAAACGAGATGATTTTCACGCAGTTGCGAGGTGATCGTGATTTCGTCTTCCTTGGTGTTCCCATCTTCCACCGATCGTAGAGGAAACCAAGGGCGAGAGCGAACGCAAATAGAACAAACTTCCGTGTTAATCGTAATATATTGAACGTATAGGGATGCTTGGAGAGTTGTTCACTTTGAAACGTTAATCGCCGCGCCTTGTTTCCGCGAGCCACGCTCGTTCTATTAGACCCTCGAATTACAACGTACGTCGTCGTTCGACATTACTATGCTCTTTCAAAGCAACAAATGCGTGACATCCGGGACGCATACCATGCGCACACCGGTCGCGCCCATGATGACACACTTTCCGCTCGACTTGTCTAATTGAGCTATTTGCTCCGCGTGTTGATACGGCGTCCCTGGTGAGACATCAAAAATGGCGTTCCCAATGTACAATTTCGCCGAACCATCGGCGTGAATCTTCAACTCACCGAGCTGACCATCGGCTAGTTCGGATGTGTTGCGAACTATTCTAGCGGCTGCAGTTTTATCGTCGTAATCGCCAATCTCTACCACGCCGTCAACTTCCATATCCTCACCATCGCATTTTTTCCGCAAAGGCAAATCCGACGGAAGTTGCAAAACCATGAACCTATCGCCCGTCGCCGAGCGAACGATTTCCGCCACTGACGGCGGCGCGACTTGCCGAGACGCGGACGTGAGTACCGTGGGGTAATACTGCGACTTATCCGTCCAATCGTCTTCGGCGTCGAACATTTCATCCGTCGTCGCGCGCTCGGGTTGAATGAGTTTTGAGCGCTCCTCCAGCGCGAGGAGCGCCAACTTGGCTTTACTCACGCGCGTCGCGCGCGCCGGCGCCGGCGCCGGCGCCGGCGCCGCCTCCATCTCCTCCGCCTCGTCCTCGGAATCACTCTTCGCCTCCACTATCTCCTTCTTCACCGCGCGCGACGACGTCGGAAACGCCATCATCGAAGGGTCTTCCATGATCACGACGTCCCGCTCCGTCGTCGTCGTCGTCCCCGCCGCCCCTCCCGCTCGCTTCGCCCGTTCCCCGCTCGCCCTCTCCTTCGCATCCGCCGCCGCGCGCGCGCTCGCGACGCCGCCCCCGATCGCCACGCGCGCGAAATCCCCATCTCTCGCCGTGCGAACGCCTCGCGCGGGCGCTCGCGCCTCCTCCCCTCGTCCGCCGCCCGACGTCCGCGCTCGCGCCTCCTTCACCAATCGCTCCACCTCCCCTGGTAACTTTTCCTCCTCATTCGCGCGCGCTTTCGCCGTGCGATGTCCTAAACCCTCTCTGGGGCTTTTCCCTATGGCGTCCAAACCACCGCTCGCGCTCGATCTCTTCGCTTCCGCCGACGGCGCGCGCGGGGCGAACGCCCCGCGCGCTCGCCCTCGCGCGCCATCGTCCCCGTCCACGCGCGCATTCGCGCGCGCGTCTTCACTCGCGCGCGCTCGACCTTCATCCTCTCGCGCGCGCGCGTTGGATGAAATCGCGCCTCGGATCGACCCAAGGCGCGAGCGCGAAGACGCTCGCGCGACGCCGTCGTTCGCGCGCTCGTTCGCGTTCGCATTCGCGTCGACGTCGACGTCGACTCCGACGTCGACTCCGATGTCGATGTCGACGTCGTCTTCACGCGCGCGCGATGCGTGCGCGCGCGTGTTCTCCTTCGTCATCCCTCGTCGACGTGACGATCGATGCGATGCTGCGATGGGATGGGATGCGATGCGATGCGATGCGATGCGGTCGTTTCAACGAACGATGGCGCGCGATCGATCGATCGCGTGCGTGCGCGCGCGCGCGCGCGTGATTTCAAGAAATTCGATCGACCGTTCGTTTTCGTCCGTCCACGATCGGTGACGAATGACGACGTCGTCGACGACGATTGATGACGATGATGATGATGATGATGATGATGATGATGATGATGATCGATCGA
>Ga0222713_10005401_pt1 | contig 12428 bp, 8 predicted proteins | sample C33_649DmetaG_FD_165061 | JGI IMG/M metagenome (GOLD analysis project Ga0222713, IMG submission 165061) | Estuarine water microbial communities from San Francisco Bay, California, United States - C33_649D | ecosystem: Environmental > Aquatic > Marine > Unclassified | place: USA: California...
CGAGCGTGCAGCACGTCGGGGCGATCGTGGCTGACGGCCGTCGTTGACTCGATGAGCAGGTGGGCCCACTGCGGATCGTCGGGGTCGTCGGGAAGGTCCAACTCGGCACTCGCGCCGAGTGCCGCCAAAAAGAGGTATCCCTGGGACGGTGCCGGAATCGACCACACACGATGGCCGTAGATCGAGAGCGAAAGTGGCGTGACCCAGTCGGCAGCCGCCGACTCCATGTCGTGTCGCGAGTAGATGCCGGCCCCCATTGCAATGAGACCGTCGCCAAACTCGCCCATATAGAAGGACGCAGCGCCCCCGGTCGAAATCGCGCGGAGTGTTCGACCAAGACCGAGACGACGCACGGACGCACCGGCACTCGTGGCGTGGTTCTTCAGGTCGGCGAAGTTCCCGGCGAATCGTGGTGCAATCGCTGAGAGTGACCCAACCAGCAGCGGCGAGGCGGCAAAACCCTCCTCGGCGAGGCGGATTGCAGGCGCGAACACGGTGGAAAGGGGGAGCGTTCCGAATCGCTCGTGCAGCGCCACCAAACCCGCCACTGCGCCGGGCACCGTCACGGTGCACAGGTCGCCATGGAAGGGCATCTCGTGGTGCCCTTCGGTTCGAAGTTGTTCGGCGTCGACGCCGGAGGCTGCGCGACCCGCAGCGTCGAGTGCGTGCACCTCGCCGTTCACGTGAACCAGTGCGAAGAGGTCGCCTCCGAGTCCGCATAGATGCGGCGCAACGACACCCATCGCGGCACACGTGGCGATGGCGGCATCGGCGGCGTTTCCGCCGAGTGCGAGCATGTGCGTGCCTGCTTGGGTTGCAGCACCGTCGGCGCTCGCAACCATGCCGAATCTGGAGTGTGCGCCGGACGTCATTGGTGGTGGCCGTCTACGTCGTATCGCACACCGAGTTGGCGTCGGATGTCGTCCATGGTTCGAGCGTAGGCAAGCGTTTCGGAATGGGTCAGACGAGGGCTTTCGATGAACGCACTCTCGATGCAGCGGTGAACCTCGGGAACCTGGTGACGCAACCCTTGACCGGGTTCGTCGTATCGGTGGTAGCGCTCGGCCTCGTCGTGGAGTTGCAGGCGAAAGCCGGGAGGGTTGTGCATGCGTGACTCCAGACGAATGATGCCGTGCTCACCGGTGATGGTGGCGGTGCACGGAGTTGCGTGTCGGGTGGTGCTGCGAAGCGTTGCGGTGGCACCCGACGAATAGGTGAGCGTGTAGGTGGCGTCAACATCGACTCCCTGGTCGTTCAAATCGCCGTGCGCGACGACGGAGTCGTGACCACCGAGGACGAATCGCGCAAGATGCAGACAATAGATTCCGAGGTCCAACAATGCGCCCCCGCCGAGGGAGGGATTGTTCAGTCGATGCGTCGGCTGACTCGGTGCCACGAAGCCGAAATCGGCGGCGACATGGTGGATACGCCCCAGGCGTTGCGACGCGAGCACTTCTCCGAGCGACACGTACACCGGCAAGAAACGACTCCAAATCGCCTCCATGATGAATCGACGCTCGTTCCGAGCCGTGGCGATCATCGACTCCGCTTGCCTTGCGTTGAGGGCGAACGGCTTCTCGCACAGAACGTGCTTGCCTGCGCGCATGAACATCTCCGAGTCGTCTCGGTGGCGCGAGTTTGGCGTGGCAACGTACACGATGTCGACGTTCGGGTCCTCTGCAAGAGCCGCGTAACTCGAATGCGCGCGGGGAATGTTTCGTCGTGCGGCAAAGTCCCGGGCGGTGTCGGCGTGTCGCGAACAGACCGCCACGACGTTGGCATCGGGTACCTGTCGTAGTCCATCGACGAAGTCGCTCGCGATCCGACCGGTTCCGGCGATACCCCAGCGAAATACCATCGCCCTAGCCTTGCCGAACATGCGGCCGGACTTGCCAGCCGACGACAATCCCGAGGCAGGAGATACTGCCGGGCTTCAGTCCGAGCCCGGGTTGGCACGACGCTGGGCGCTGATCACTGAACTGGTTCGACTGTTCGGATGGCTAGGAATCATTGGTGTGGGCGGTCCGGCAGCACACGTTGCGATGATGCGCCGTCGCGTGGTGGAACGAAAGCGATGGCTGAGCGACGACGATTTCATGCGACTGGTCGGGGCGTGCGCTCTCGTGCCGGGGCCGAACTCGACGGAGATGGCGATGGCGCTCGGTGCGCGACGGGCTGGTTGGCGCGGTCTCGTGGCGGCTGGTGCTGCGTTCATCGTTCCTGCGTTCGCAATCGTGTGTGCGATTGCGTTCCTATACGAAGACGTGCTGACGAGTGCGGTGATTGCCGACGCTCGTCGTCTGGTCGTGCCGATCGTGGCGGCAATCGTGCTTGACGCACTGTGGTCGTTGCGTCGCGTTGCGGTGCGCGACCGGCTCGATGTACTCACGGTGGTGATTGCGCTCGCCACGGCAGTGCTCGGCGTACCCGAGTTGCTCGTGTTGCTCGCCGTTGGTGTGGCCTCGCTACTGCTGCGTACGACGGGGACGAGCAACCAACTGGGCGTTTTTGGTGTGCCGCTTGTCGTGCCGTTCACCACACAACTCGTCGTACCGTCGCTCGCAAAGCTCTTCCTCGTGTTCCTGCAGATTGGTTCGGTGATCTACGGAAGTGGCTACGTGCTGTTGGTGTTTCTGGACAGCGAAGTGGTGGAGCGGGGATGGATCACGTCGGAAGTGTTGCTTGATGCCATTTCGGTCGGCCAGTTCACACCTGGTCCGGTATTCACGACGGCAACGTTCATTGGGTGGCATATTGCCGGTATCGCTGGTGCGGCGGTGGCGACGCTTGGAATATTCGGTCCATCTTTCGTGTTCGCAGGTTTGATTGATCGCGTCGTCGCATTGTCGCAACGTTCGAGGACGTTTTCTGCATTTTTGCGTGGTGTGTCGAGTGGTTCGATCGCGCTGATGGTGATCGTAATGTGGCGACTTGCAGGGGAAGCGTTCGTCGACGGACGGTCAATGGATCGTGTCGCGGTCGCTGTATTCGTGGTGGCGCTCGCCATGATTCGTGGCCGCGCGTGGCAGAGCGCACGATCAGTGCGTTGAACGCCAAGGTACCTGATCGGGCCATCGCCCGATGCCGCCGTGCTCCAACTTCAGGCCGCTGAGCACGCGATTGACGTGTTGTGATCGCCAGGTGAGCATGCGCTGGGCGAGTGGCAGGACGCGCTCGGGCGAGCGAAGTGGTGTTCGCCACGAGGCATCGGTTTGCAGGTCGAACGCAAGCCACTCACCGTTGCCGAATTGCACGTAGGCGGTGGTGGCATCGCGTTGTACGCAGAGGTGTTGGCGCTCCAAACGTCGGTCGTGCGGCCAGTTGAGCGCCGAGCCGGAGGTGTCGTTGCTGATGTACAACTGGCGCCAGTCGTATTCCCAGGAGGCCATCTCGCGCCACTCACCGGGCGTTTCGCCCGAGAGCCATGGCAGCAATGACCGACCGTCGCATTGTGCTGGGATCGGCGCGCCAATGAGCTCGCACAGCGTGGGGAGGATGTCCACGTTCTCCGTGAATGCATCGACGATGCGACCCTGGCCAGCATCGAGTTGTGGCGCGCGCACCATCCCCACGATGTGGTAACTCTGCTCGAAGAAGCCCACCTTCTCGCGCAGACCATGGTCGCCGAGTTGCTCGCCGTGATCGGCCGTGATCACCACGACGGTGTCCTCCCAGTCGCCCCGCTCCCGAAGTACGGCGAAGACTCGCCCAAGGTGGTGATCCACCTCGCTGATCATTCCGTAGTACTGGGCGCGCATTCGACGCATTCCCGACTCAGTTCTCGGCGCCATCGTTTCGGGGAGTTGCATGACGGCATCGTGAAACCCGTGGCGATCGTCGCTCGGCACGATCGGCATGTCGACGGTCGCGGGGTCGTACTCGCGCGACCACCTACCGGCCGCACCGTACGGCGGATGCGGGCGAAGATACGAAAGGTGGGCGAACCACGGCGCATTGGCCGGATTCACCTCGCGTGACTCGAGCCAGGTCAGGAAGTTGTCGGTGAGAAATGATGTGATGCTCAGCGATTCGTCCCGGTCGGGCTCGGATGTCAGCGCAGCGACGTGATCGTCAGTCGTGTGACCATGCTCGCGCAGGTGTGTGAGCCACGGTGTGTACGGCTCGCTCAAGTCGAGCAACCAGTCGAAACCCGGCAGGACTCCCTGGTACGTGGACAAGCGGGGATCGGATGCATCCGTGGTCACTCGTGGGTCGATGCCCTGATCGGTATACCCAAGCAGCACCGGTGCATATCCGTGGCGACGTGCCACTCGCGCAACGTTGTCGAATGCGTCATCGAGAGGCGAGCCGTTGAAACAGACGCGGTGATTCATGAGATACATGCCGGTGTACAAACTTGCCCTGCCGGGTGAGCATGGTGCCGCCTGGCTGTAGTGATGCGCGAAGGTGGTGGCCTCACGCGCGAGCGCGTCGAGGTTCGGCGTGCGCACGACACGATGCCCGAGTGACGACAAACAATCGCCACGGAATTGATCCAGCGTGATGAGCAGGACGTTGGGGCGCACGTCCACCATGTTGTCAGGTGCTGCGACAGCTACTGGGTGCCGAGTGCAGCGCGGTCCTCGCGGACCGGATCACGCCAGGTCTTGCCTTCGGGCTCCACGATCACGCGGTGGAGTGCACCGGCGGTAAAGGCGAACGGCGCGTGCTCCTCGGCGATCACCGAGTGGCCACGCAGATAGCCCACGGTGAACCCAGCCGTGCCGTAGAAGAACGGCACGGTCATGGGAATCTCCGCAGCACCGACTGGAAGATCGTCGTAATACAGCTCGACGTTGCCCTTGAATCGTGCGGTCATGGTGAACTCCACCACCAAGCGATGGGCACCGGCAGGTATCGGTACGTTCGCAGCGGCAACGAAGGCCTGCAGGCCGAGGAAGTTGTGCACGTAGTGCAGTCGATTGTCGCGCACGTACACCGCGTAACCGGCGGACGCCGATCCGTGGGCACAGATGGCGCCGCTCACGCTTCCCGGTGAATTCACTTCGGCAACGATTCGGAAACCCCGATTGTGCAGGTTCGGCGCCACCGCTCGCGGCAGCGACCCGATACCCGGTCGATACTCGTATCGCTCACGATGATGGCGTCGGTCGCCGAACTTGCCGGGCTGATTGTTGAGTGGCAGCACGCGATGCGCCTCTGCCTCGCGCCACCACAGTTCGATCATCTCCTGCAGTTTGTCGGGATGCTCGGCGGCGACGTTACGCGACTCCGAACGATCCTGCTCGACGTGGTACAACTCCCATGCGTCCTTGTCGAAGGGAAGGTTGGGGTCGGAGCCGTCATAGGCAATGCCGGCCATCGGATGAAACACCACGGCCTTCCAGCCCTCGTGATACAGCGCACGCGAACCCATCATCTCGAAATACTGGGTGAGATGTTTCGTTGGTGCGTCGGTGCGGGTGAGGGTGTGGGCGAAACTCACGCCCTCGATGGGTGACTGTTTCACACCGGCGATTTCGTCCGGAGCCGCGATGTTCAGCAGTTCGAGCAGCGTGGGCATGAGGTCCACCGCGTGCGTGTACTGGTGTCGCACCTCGCCACGTGCGGTGATTCCCTTCGGCCAGTGCACGATCAGCGGGTCGGTGACGCCACCCTCGTGTGTCTCGCGTTTCCAGCGCTTGAAGGGCGTGTTTCCTGCCCAGGCCCAGCCCCATGGATAGTGGTTGTGGGCGTCGGGAGTACCGAGCAGGTCGATTCGCTTGAGGTTCTCTTCCAGGCTCTCGGGAACGAAGTTGAAGAAGAACACCTCGTTGTACGAACCCTTCGGTCCACCCTCGGCCGATGCCCCGTTGTCGCTCATCACGACGAAGATGGTGTTGTCGAACTCGCCGAGCGACTTCACGTGATCGACGATGCGACCGACTTGAGCGTCCGTGTGCGTGAGGAATCCGGCGTACACCTCCATCATCCGCGAGTACAAACGGCGTTCGTCGGCACTGAGGGAGTCCCACGCCGGTACCCAGTGTGGTCGTTCACTCAGTTGTGTACCCGCGGGAATCAGCCCGGAGGCGAGTTGTCGCGTGAACACATCCTCGCGCCACGCGTCCCAGCCGCTGTTGAACTGGTCGCGGTACGAGTCGATGAACGATCGCGGGGCCTGGTGCGGTGCATGGCACGCTCCCGGAGCGAACCACAAGAAAAAGGGTTTCGTCGGGTGAGCCGCACGGGCGTCGTTGATGAACAAGACCGCCTTGTCGGCCATGTCCTCGGTGAGGTGGTATCCCTCTTCGGGTGTGCGTGGTGGTTCGACTTCGTGATTGTCGTATACCAAGTCGGGGTGGAACTGATCGGTCTCGCCACCGAGGAAGCCGTAGAAACGTTCGAAGCCACGACCGAGTGGCCAGCGCCAACGTCGCGCACCCATCTGTTGTTCATGCGGTGGAGTGAGATGCCACTTGCCAACGGCGAACGTGGAGTATCCGTTGCGCACGAGAATCTCCGAGATCATTCCGTCTTCGTGCGACATCTCCGCGTTGTAACCGGGGAAACCCGAGGTGCGGTCGGCGATTCGTGCCATGCCAACGCTGTGATGGTTGCGACCCGTCAGCAACGCAGCGCGGGTTGGCGAGCACAGGGCGGTGGTGTGGTAGTTGCTGTAACGCAAACCGCCGGCGGCGAGCGCATCAAACGTCGGCGTACGAATGTCGCTGCCGTAGCAACCGAACTGTGCGAATCCAACGTCGTCGAGCAGCACTACCACGATGTTCGGTGAACCTGGTCGTGCCACCTCGAGATCCGGCCACCATGGCGTGGAATCGTCGAAGGTTCTGCCGATGGTGCCACCGAACGTCGGGCGTGTGGATTGGGCCATGGCAGCAACGGTAGTAAGAGGACTGACGTCGCAGCGAGGTGGGCCTAGGGTGAACGACGAGATGGGTTGCGCGTGGCCTCGTTCTGCGAAGCAAACGAGCGGTGACTGCTGGCTCCCCACTACCTTGGAAGGTCAACGAACGAATAGGGGGAATACGTAATGAGCCGCATCGTTAAGGCAGCGCTGTTGCAGACCGACTGGCCCGGCAGCAAGGACGAAATGATCGACAAGCACGAAGTTGCGGCACGGGAAGCGGCCAAACAGGGCGCCCAGATCATGTGTTTCCAGGAGTTGTTCTACGGACCGTACTTCTGCCAGGTGCAGGATGCACAGTATTACGACTACACCGAGTACATCCCCGACGGCCCGACAACAAAGCGCTTCCAGAGCATCGCCAAAGAGCTGGGGATGGTGCTGGTACTGCCGATGTACGAGATCGTGCAGCCCGGTCTGTATTACAACACCGCCGCGGTGATCGATGCCGACGGTCGTTACCTCGGCAAGTACCGCAAGCAGCACATTCCGCAGGTGAAGGGGTTCTGGGAGAAGTTCTACTTCACGCCGGGTACCGATGGTTATCCCGTGTTTGAAACCGCGGTGGGCAGGGTTGGTGTCTACATCTGTTACGACCGACACTTCCCGGAAGGTTGGCGAGCGCTCGGCCTGAACGGAGCGGAGATCGTGTTCAATCCGTCGGCAACCAGTCGCGGACTGTCCGAGTACATCTGGCGCCTCGAGCAGCCCGCCTCCGCCGTGGCGAACATGTATTACGTCGGAGCGATCAACCGCGTGGGTATCGAGAGCGATTACGGCGACGACGACTTCTATGGCCAGAGTTACTTCGTGGATCCGGAAGGCAAGTTCGTGGGTGAGGTTGGCGACCCGCACAAGCCCGAGCTCATCGTCCGCGACCTCGACATGGACAAGATAAAGATGGTGCGCGACCGCTGGGCGTTCTACCGCGATCGTCGCCCCGATGCCTACCCGGAACTCGTTCGGCGATAAGGAGACACCACGATGGCCCGCACACTCATCAAGAACGGCACCGTCATCAGCCCCACGGGGCGACACGAACAAGACGTATTGATCGACGGTGAGATCATCGTCGCCCTATACGCGCGAGGTCAGGCCGACGCCATGGGTGTAACTGCCGACAAGGTGATCGACGCCAAGGGCAAGTACGTGGTGCCCGGTGGTATCGACGTGCACACGCACATGGAGCTGCCGTTCGGTGGCACGGCAGCCGTCGACACGTTCGAGACGGGAACGATCGCAGCAGCGTGGGGTGGAGTCACCACCATCGTGGACATGGCCCTGCAGCGCTACAACGAGAACGTGCAGCTCGGCCTGGCGGAGTGGCATCGCAAGGCCGGCGGCAACTGTGCGGTGGACTACGCGTTCCACCAAATCATCGGAGGCATCGACGAGCAGGCCCTGAAGGACATGACGTACCTCGTGGACCATGAGGGCGTAACGAGCTTCAAGTTGTTCATGGCGTACCCGGGCGTGTTCTACAGCGACGACGGCCAGATCCTGCGGGCGATGCAGACGGCATCCGAGAACGGCGCCATGATCATGATGCACGCCGAGAACGGAATCGCCATCGACGTGCTCGTTCAGCAGTACCTGGCGCGCGGCGAAACGGATCCGAAGTACCACTCGTACTCGCGCCCGAGCCTCCTCGAAGGGGAGGCCACGCATCGCGCCATCATGCTGTCCAAGGTCGCCGGCAACGTGCCGTTGTACATCGTGCACATGTCGGCCTCGGAGGCGCTCAACGAGGTTGCGGCAGCACAGCACGAGGGTCTCAACGTGTTCGCCGAGACGTGTCCGCAATACCTCTATATGACGCTGGAGGACCACCTTGCTCGTCCCGGGTTCGAGGGCGCCAAGTTCGTGTGTTCGCCGCCGATTCGTTCGAAGCACGACCATCACCATCATCACGCCGACCTTTGGAAGGGTTTGCGGATGAACGAACTGGCGATCGTCTCCACCGACCACTGTCCGTTCTGCATGAAGGACCAGAAGGAATTGGGTCTCGGAAACTTCTCCAAGATTCCCAACGGCATGGGCGGCGTGGAGCACCGCATGGAGTTGATCTACCAGGGCGTGGTCATGGGTGAGATTTCACTCGAGCGCTGGGTGGAAACCTGCGCCACCACGCCGGCACGCATGTTCGGCATGTATCCGCAAAAGGGCATCATCGCCCCGGGATCCGACGCCGACATCCTGGTGTGGGATCCGACGAAGAAGACCAAGATCGGCATCAACGACAAGCACCACATGAACATGGATCACTCGTCGTGGGAAGGCACGGAGATCGACGGAAAGGTCGACACCGTTCTGTCGCGCGGCATGGTGGTGATCGAGAACGACAAGTTCCACGGTCGCAAGGGACACGGCAAGTTCATCAAGCGTGGTTTGAGCCAGTACCTGCACTAGTCGGTGCGGAGTCAACGAGCCGAGCGGAGCCAAAGAGTCAATCAGTAAACGACAAACCAACGTCAATACCAGAAACGAACGGGAGCAACGAATGAATCGCATCGGTCATTGGGTAAACAACAAGGTGGTGCTCGGAACTTCGGGGCGCTCTGGTGTGGTCTTCAACCCCGCAACGGGTGAACAGCAGGCGGCGGTGGACTTTGCCAACGTGAGCGAACTCGACGCGGTGGTTGCCGCATCCAAGGCGGCGTTGCCTGCATGGCGATCGACATCGTTGTCACGACGGGCAGAAATCATGTTCCGCATGCGCGAGTTGGTGGACGCCAACCGGAAGGAAATCGCCAACATCGTTTCACTCGAGCACGGCAAGGTTCCTGCGGACGCAATGGGCGAGTTGGCTCGTGGACTGGAGAACATTGAGTTTGCCTGCGGTATCCCCGCGCTGCTGAAGGGCGGGTACTCCGAACAGGCGGCCGGTGGGGTGGACGTGTACTCCATTCGTCAACCGCTCGGCGTCGTCGCCGGAATCACACCGTTCAACTTCCCGGCGATGGTGCCGATGTGGATGTTCGCCAACGCAATCATGTGCGGCAACACCTTCGTGTTGAAGCCGAGCGAGAAGGATCCGTCGGCATCGATGTTCATCGCCGACTTGCTGCGTCAAGCGGGTCTGCCCGATGGCGTCTTCAACGTGGTGCACGGCGACAAGGTGGCGGTGGATCGTCTGCTCGAGCATCCAGACATCGCCGCGGTGTCGTTCGTCGGCTCGACCCCGATCGCCAAGTACGTCTACGAGACTGGAACCCGAAACGGCAAGCGCGTACAGGCACTGGGTGGCGCAAAGAATCACATGCTGGTGTTGCCCGACGCCGATCTCGACATGGCGGCCGACGCCGCTGTGAGTGCGGCCTACGGTTCGTCGGGTGAGCGTTGCATGGCGGTATCGGTCGTAGCGGCAGTCGACTCGATTGCGGACCAACTGATCGAAAAAATCACCTCGCGCGTACCGAACATCAAGGTGGGTCCCGGTACGGACCCGTCCGCAGAAATGGGGCCACTCATCACCCGTGAGCATCGCGACAAGGTGGCGGGCTACGTGCGCAACGCCGCCGGCGAAGGCGCCAAGGTGGTCATCGATGGCACCGCGAAGGCAAACGATGCCGGTTTCTTCCTCGACCCGAGCCTCATCGACGGCGCCAAGCCGGGCATGAAGTGCTATGACGAGGAAATCTTCGGACCGGTCTTGGTAGTTACCCGCGTGGAGGGATACGAAGCTGGACTCAAGTTGATCAACGACAATCCCTACGGCAACGGAACCGCCATCTTCACTCGTGACGGTGGCGTGGCTCGACAGTTCCAGTTCGACGTGCAGGTCGGCATGGTGGGCGTCAACGTACCCATCCCCGTGCCGGTGTCGTACTACTCGTTCGGTGGGTGGAAGGCGAGTTTGTTCGGTGATCAGCACATGTACGGCCCGGAGGGCGTCAACTTCTTCACGCGCGGCAAGGTGGTGACGTCACGCTGGCCCGATCCACGTACGTCGTCGGTGAACCTCGGCTTCCCACAGAACCGCTGAGGTATCGACATGGACATCGGCGTAGTCCTGCAGACCACCCCGCCCGCATCGCGGGTGATCGATCTGGCCAAGAAGGCGGAAATGTACGGAATGACGCACGTTTGGACCTTCGACAGCCACATCCTGTGGGAAGAGCCGTACGTGATCTACAGCCAAATCCTGGCGCAAACCAACAACGTGATCGTCGGCCCGATGGTGACCAATCCGGCCACCCGCGATTGGACGGTGACCGCCAGCACGTACGCGACACTCAACGAGATGTACGGAAATCGAACGGTGTGCGGCATCGGCCGTGGCGATAGCGCGGTTCGCGTTACCAACGGGAAACCCACCACACTTGCCACCCTGCGCGAGAGCATCCACGTGATTCGTGAGCTCGCAAACGGACGAGGCGTGGAATACAACGGCTCCACCATCCGGTTCCCGTGGGCGAGCAAGAGTCGGTGCGAAGTGTGGGTGGCGGCGTACGGACCGAAGGCATTGCAACTTACCGGTGAAGTTGGTGACGGGTTCATCCTGCAGTTGGCCGACTTGTCGATTGCGGAGTGGACGATTTCGGCGGTACGCAAGGCGGCAAAGGACGCGGGTCGCGACCCGCGAAGCGTGAAGATTTGCGTTGCAGCTCCCGCGTACGTGGGCACCGACATCGCGCACATGCGCAATCAATGTCGTTGGTTCGGCGGGATGGTCGGCAATCACGTGGCCGACATCGTGGCGCGATACGGCGACGACCCGTCCGTGCCGAAGGCGTTGACCGACTACATCAAGGGTCGACAGGGATACGACTACAACGAGCACGGCCGCGCCGGCAACAGTCACACCACCTTCGTTCCGGACGACATCGTCGACCGGTTCTGCATTCTCGGTGCCCCGGAGGATCATGTTCGTCGCCTGAAGGAACTGGAGGCGCTCGGTGTGGATCAGTTCGCCATCTACCTGCAGCACGACGGCAAGGACCAAACGCTCGAGGCCTACGGCGAACGCATCATGCCCGCCATTGCGGAGTTGGCTCGCGCCAAACAATGATCCCGCTCGCTCGCCGCGCTGCATACAGAACGGCGATGTTCCTCGTCGCACTGGCGTTGGTGGTGGTGATCTGGGAGACGTACAAAGGACTCGGACCCGCTGACGGGGGGAAGCTGCTCGGTGTTCGGATTCTTCCGCGCACCAGTGAGTACGCAATGCCGCACGTGTGGGATATGTTCTCACGATTCGGTCGTCCCGAAGTTCGTGGCTCGGATCGAACGGTTTTTGCATCGGTGCTGTCCGGTGCGTGGTTCTCGTTCCGGTTGAGTGTCGCAGGGTTCGTGCTGGGCGGCGTGATCGGTGTCGGCCTCGCAGTGGTGATGGCGCGCTTCAAGTTGGTGCAGCGGGGAGTGTTGCCGTATCTCGTGGTGTCGCAGACGGTGCCGCTCATTGCTCTGGCGCCGCTGGTGGTGAGTTGGGGTGGCAAGTTGGAAGTAGGACCTTTCGTGTGGCCACGTTGGCTCTCCGCCTCCGTTCTCGGGGCATTCTTGGCGTTCTTCCCAATCGCCGTCGGGACGTTGCGGGGTCTGGCTGCCGCGCCGGCGGCGT
>Ga0222713_10005402_pt1 | contig 12425 bp, 14 predicted proteins | sample C33_649DmetaG_FD_165061 | JGI IMG/M metagenome (GOLD analysis project Ga0222713, IMG submission 165061) | Estuarine water microbial communities from San Francisco Bay, California, United States - C33_649D | ecosystem: Environmental > Aquatic > Marine > Unclassified | place: USA: California...
GGTAGGTAGCACGATGAACTTATCACCGCCAGCCCTACGCATCGTTCCATCGGGATCGATGTCATTTAGTCGAATGTGAAGTTCTTCCTTGTCATCCTCAGTAGTGATGACGACAGCGGTTCCGCCCTTATTGACTGGCATACCGCACCACTTATTGACTTCTTCTGGCTTGCAGCCAGAGAATGCGGCAACCTTCATGGCAAGGTCAAGGGCGAGGAAGGTCTTTCCAGCCCCGCCTTCCGCTACCAGAAGTTGGTGTTTTCCTGCGAGAATGAGGCCTGGTACTATGAACTCACGCTTGGGTGACTCGCCCATGGACCACTTGTGGGTAGCCCAGACTTCGAGTCCGCTTCCCTGTGGTACGATGGGCTGCTCTGCCGTGGGATACGGGCCGTTGGCGTGCCTGTCCCGTTGGTCGAGTTTCTTCCATTCAGCCTCGAAGCGGGAGTCTGGCCACGGAGGTTGCATATGGGCTTGCATCCACCCGAAGGTGGCATCGCGAGCCTCATCGATGGTCATGTCGCCAAGTCTGGCACAATGGATGTAGTGACCAGCAACGCGGTTGAACATACCCCAGCGGGTCTCTTCTCCGTCGCCGCCAGCCTTCACATCCTTGTTAAGTTGGACCTTCTCTTCCCTCTTGAACTTGAACTTGGGGTCTTCCTCTACAGGCGGAAGTCCTTCCGCGCGAGGCATGGCCTCAACGATTGTCAGAACGCCAGTGGGGTCTAGCATCATGGTATCATTCTGGGATCGAATGATTACCTGCTTGTTGCCGCCACCCTTACAATTAAGAGAGCCAGCGATGCGGACAGGCTGGTGTGCCCTGCCGTAAGGGTTGGAAGGGACACCAAGACCGAACTGAGGGTCGCCTCCTACGGCGATTGCTATGGCATGGCGAATCTTGACGATGCTCGCGATGTCTGAGGTCGGGGGCACACGCCAGTACGCATGGACCTTGGGGAATCCTTCCTCAGTCGTACCGCCAGACTCTACAACCATAGAGGGGACGCCAAGGTACTTCTCGGCGTGGGTGAGTTTGGTCGCCGTGTCTCCGTTGTCGATATCAACCACGACAGTAGCGAACTTGCAGACGGCCTCCGCGGAGCCACGGGCTTCCTTGAGGACGCCTGGGACTATGAAGGAGGCTATGCCATGCTCAGACCAACGCTTGATGTGGCCACAGGCGTGGTACATCCAAGCGGGGTCGCTGAACGGATGGAGGAAGATGTCCTCCTTGAAGACGCCTTCTCTCTCGGTACCCTTCTCGCCGATACCGCGGATGCATACATACTCCTTGTTCGTGAACTCGAACGGAAAGAGCAAGGACAGGTGTTGGAACACCCTTGATTCGTCAATCATGAATCTGGTCTTGGTCTTCGAAGAAGAAAACGGGCATGCCATCTCCGACATAGGCACCCAGTTGATTGTATTCGAAATACTCCCACGCCTCTTCTGGCGTCATGCCAGCGTTGACATGGCTCTGGACAATCTTATCGACATCGTAGCAGGCCACTGGGGCGTTGCCGTAACTGAGGCTGGTGCCGATGAGGCAGTCGTCGAACCCGTCCATGAAAATCATTTCTGGGTTCTGTTTGGCTAATCTTTCTCGTATGGTGCTCATATGAATAGGAAGGGGCTCTTGGGGGGTTCGGGGTCCTTGAGGGAAATGAAGTTGTCCTTGACGACATAGTCAACGACCTTGTCTCCGTGGCATGTCTTGCGGAAGTCGCAGAACTTGCAGCGGAAGTCGGACGGGTCGTTGCTGAGACGCGGGAACTCCTCTGGGCTCTGTGAGTTGACGATGTTGAACGCCTTGTCCGAACACTCCTGTGCGCAACGAGCGTCGAAGTTCACGACCTCGTGGTAGATTTCGCAGGAGTCGCGGTTCTGGGCGGTGAACAGGGCTTGCGGGAGTTCCATGTACGCCATGTAGATGTTGACCTGTGCGTAGTAGACGGGCTTTGAATCCTTGATTCCCTTCTTGACGACATCGTCGAAGGACTTCTTGCCAAGCATCTTGTTTTCCCAGATGCAAGGGTAGTTAAGTCCCGGAATCTCTGGCCCCGCGGTGATGGCTCCGTCGATGTGACCCTTCATCTTCTCCTCACACGCGGAGAAACCAATCTGGCCTCCAGACGGACTGTGGGTGATGATTTCGAAGCCAGCGACCTTCATGTATTCGGCCATGCGTTCTTCGCCGTCGTGACCGCAGTTGAAGATGCGGAGCGTGCGTCCTGCGAACGGAGCGTCAGCCTTCTGGCCGTGGTACTCGTAGGCGAGTTTCCTGCTGCAATCTTCTCCCCAGCGCGAGGCTCCGAGGTACTTGCGGCGTTCCTGTTTCTGGTGCGCGACTATCATCGCGTCATCGATATATTTCTGCAATATGCCGATTTCTGGTTTGGGTTTAGACATGTGTGTTTTGGGTGCGAATTTCGAAAGTGTCGTTGCGTACCAGTTTGAACTGGTCTGTGGTAAAGTGTCTGATGACTCCGTCCTTGTCCAGCGCGATTGCGAAGACATCATTGGCGAAGGTTCCTCCGTCGCGGACGTAAATCATCATGCCGTAGCCGAGTTCAGTCTCGACTGGCATGGGGTTTCGGAACTCGTATATCATCGCTTGCACTGTCTCTCGTAGGTCTGCCATCCGCTTTCCGTGTAGGCGCGAATGACGCAAGTGATGTCGGTTTCGTTCCAACTTATCTTGATTGTGCAGTCGTCGTGATCGACTACGACGGAACCGCTTTGAGTTCCGATAGCGTCCTCGATTGCGTTTACCATCTTGTTGTCTGCCCATGCATCAAAGCCTAGGCGGTTGTATTCGGGGTCCATTTGTTGAGTGATAGCAGGTGTTCCCATCTGAGTTTGTCGGCTTGGCGTGAGGTGGCAACTACTTTCTTTTCGTAGTCGGTCAGACCCTTGTGGGGCTTACGCCTGTCGGCGTGGACCTTCTTACTCTTTACCTTCCTTATTTTCCAACTCATTGATTTTCTTGGTCAGCCTCTCGACCTCGGCCATGAGTTCAAGTTTCTCGGACTTGAGATGATTGTAGTCATCCCTAAGTTCGTAATACAGGTCCATGTAATATGAGTCGTTTTTCATTTCTTGTCGGAGATGAACTTCATCAGCCTTTCGGACTGCCTGTTGAACGCATCGTTGTCATTGATGCCACTAGCCAACACGACACCGCGCATGGTCACAGCGATGTCCATGAGTTCGTCGAAGTTGCGCTGATAGTCCCTCACCCTTGACGCAAGTGCCGCGATGCGGTCGGTCTGGATGGATATTATCTGTCCGTCCGTGTAAGGGCTGTCGCTCATTCTTGGATGATTTTCTGGACCGATTCAGCCATGTGCTGGAGTGACGCAAGTACGCGAAGCAGTTTTTCCTGCTCGGACTTGAGCGAGTCGCACTCCTGCTTAATCTTGGTGAACTCTTCTATTATGAGGATGAACTCCTCTGGGTTTCTCATCGTGTAGGACTTTTTCTCGGACACTGCCTTGGACAGATTGCCGTGAATGGTCATTAGGGAACGTAGGGTTATGTTTTTCATGGGAAAGTTGATGTGTGTACCATTTCTGGTGTTAGATTGTGCCCTGCAGTCCAGAAGCCACAACACTTCTGGACTGCATTAGGATTGAACCACACAACAATTCAATCTTGGGACTGGGCATGATTAGAACGGCAGGTCCGTCTTCTTCGCGGGGCTCTTCAGCCACGACGGAGAGGGAACGGACGAGGGAGACGAGAACTTGGGGGCGGCGGAAGGAGCGGGGCTGTTGCCCTGCTGCTTGAACTTGGCCCAACCAGAGTGACCGCTGGAACGCGGGTTCGGGGTGAGCCATTCGCCGACCTTGTTCTTGTCCGCGTGGGCGGGGTCAGAGGACTTCTCGACCTTGACCTTGATGACGACTTCCAGTCCGTCAAGGGCGCGAGCGATGTCTTCGATGCTCTTGCCGTCCATCGAGTCGTACGACTCCTTCTTGTCGTGATGGAAGATGCCAGCACACTCGAACGTGCGAGTGAGTGCAGTCATTCCCATCTTACGCCAAGCCTCGCTGTTGCGCTCGTCGGACGGGTCGCAAATCATGTCCCAAATCTTGCGGTTCTGGAACTCGCCGCTGGAGACAGTGAGTTCCACGGCGAGATACTTGCCGTCAGTCGCTTGGGACTGCTTGATTTGGTTGATGGTGATGACGGCACTGACGAGAGTGCCGTTGGGGATGAGTTCGGCCTTGTCGCCAAGACCTGCTTCGGGGGTGAACTTCATGTTGCTATGTGTGTTTTTTGGTTTTTGGTTTTGCCTCGCCTGTTGTTACTTAGACTCAGCACTGGTAGGTAAGGCGGTCACCAGTGTAGTGTCAATCCTTTTTCCGTCCCGGATTTTGAGCATCAACTTTCCGAGGTCGGGGGCTTCAAAGAGGTCAAGTCGGCCAGAGCGGTCCTTCGCGGGGTAACCCCACTGGTTCTGCTGCTGACAGACGAACGCGCGATACATGTTGCCGTCTTCGCCCTTGAAGTTCTGAAGGGTGAGAACCTGGTCGAAGATGCCTGGGAGTTCCTTGCCAGTCTTCGAGCCTTCAATCTGCGGCTCCCACATGACACGCTTGAGGTCGTCTTCGATGCGGTCAAGGATGCCGACCACGACGATGGACTTGTCGCTGTGCTGAAGGTGCGTGAGCCAGCGAATCATCTCTTGACCAAGGAGCCCGTATGCGGCTCGATTGTCGGGCTTGCCAGTCTTTTCGGATACGGCAGTCGGGTGAGACTTGCAGTAGTCAAGGCAGAATCGAGACGCGACAGTGATGGAGTCGAGATAGATGACCGAGTACTTGTCGAGGTCGGGGATGCCTAGGGCGTCCTTCGCCCAGTCGAGGGCCTTCTGTGAGTACGGACCTTCCCTGTCGGACGGGTCTGCTCCTCCTACGATTAACGCAAGGAGGCGAGCAACCTCCCAAGGGTGAAGACCAATAGCAGAAGCCGCGGCTCGTATATCGAACACATCGCCAGCCCAATCTTGAATCGCAAGAGTGCCAGCCTCAAGGTCAACGAAGAGGGTGGTGCTGGGGTCGAGCGTTCTGGCTTGCGTGGTCTTGCCGACTCCGCTTGGGCCGAAGAGGGCGATGTTGACTTTGGGCTTTGCCTTGAGTCTGTCATCTGCCTTGATGAAACCGAACTTGGTGTGGGATTTTGTGGTCATGTGTGTTATTATTCTTGGGTGGGAAAAGTGAACTTGGGTTCCGAGTACTTGACAGTACGAGCAGAGGTTATGGCGGCCCACCACTTGCTGTCAACAGGAATCTTGTTGTAGTTGGACTCGGGCATCGAGGCTTCGATGGTCATGATTTTGACGGCGTTCTCGGGGCCCATCTCCTTGGCGATGAGATAGAGTTGGTCGCTGTCCCAAGACACAGTCTTGCGAATCTCCATTTTGACCTTGACGTCATCAACGAGCATCGTGACTTCGCCGCTTTCCTTGCCGAGCGTCTTCAGTTCATCGACGAAGGGACGCTGAAGTTTTTCGCGGAGCGCGGACTGAATCTCCTTCTCTTCATTGACGAGGAACGCCTTCTCACGGGCGATGCTGGTGAGTCGAGACTTGAGTTTCTCGATGCTGATTTCTTTTTCTTTGGGTGTTTTCATGGGTTAGATTTTCTTCCAGAATTTCGGGACGTCAAGCGTTATACCCTTGTATTTGCTGGCTGCAACGATGAGTGCCATGATTGCATAAGAAGGCATGCTGCGGCGGAGAACCCACTTGTCAATCGCTTTCATCGTGACATGGCAATTCTCTGCGGCAAGCAAAGCCTGTGCGTCCACCTTGCCTCCTATGGAGTCAAGCAGACCTTTGACGTCATACTCGGTTTTCATCCACCCATTCTTCCACACCAAGCACTGCCGTCAACTCTTTTTCTTGAACTTTTCTATCTGAGACTTCGCGTACTCTATGACGGCGTCAAACACCTCTGGAGCCGCACAGCCAGCCACGCTGACCACCGCGAACTTGGCACTCTCGCTCTCTATGAAGCCCGTCACTGAGTGTCCGACAAGGACGCCAGTCCCCATTGCGGCGACTATATGTCTGACTGCCTTCCAGACTGTCATGTCCTTTGACTTGGACAGCAGCAACCTGCATGACATGCCAACCGCGCCTATTATGGCATTTAAGATCGAGTTATCAAGAAACGAGTCAAGTATGTTCTTTTCCTGGCTCATTTTTCTTTTTATCTCGTATTACTTTTATTACGTAAACTATTCCAGCAGCCATGGATACCGCGATGATACCCTGGAACCAGACGCTATCCCAGACGAACGCAACGCCACCCATGAGTATTCCAGCCCCTATGAGGTATATGAAACTACGCTTGAACGGGGTGAATGCAAATCCGAGTGCACCGATTGACGCAAGTGACGCACCGAAGAAGGCGAACAGCAATGTCGTGTTCTCCTTCCTCTCCTCTATAGACTTAGCCTTGAGGAAGGCTATCTCGGCCTTTGACTCTTCGACCTCCTTCTTGTGCTGCCTCTTGAGGGCTTCTATCTGCTCCCTACCAGCGACGGCCTCTTTTTCCGCGTTTGCCCTTGCGGTTTCCGCCTCCTTGACCCTGCCGCCTAGGTAGTGCTCCAGTCTCTTCATGGCGGCCTCCGCGTCCTGCGGTGTAGGCGTGCCAACTGTCGCTGAAATCAGACCAGCTTCTGCGGCGATTGCGGTCTTCGAGTTCGCGTTTGTATTGAGCTCGTTTGCTTTGATGATAGCTCCAGCTGAGGCAGAGACACGAGAGTTGGACCTCTCCTCTGTTCCGATAAGCTTCTCCGAAGCGGGTTGCGGCTTGGGAGTGTCCTCCTTCGACGAACTGCAGGATGACAGACAGAAACAGGTCAATATTGCGCATATTTTGTTCATTTTATTTTTTTGTTAGAAGTTTTGCGAGTTCTATTATGCTTTTTATGAATGCTGTTATAGTTTTCATTTTTTTTAAGCCATTGGTATGTTTTTTTGATTTCTTCTGCGGTTGCATTGCTTTTAATTTTGTTTGCGAGGTTTGATATGACCGAGACGTTAGATTTTATGTATCCTATTTTCGGGTTTATTCTGTCTATTGTCGCGGAGTTGTCTTTCGGCATCACGCTGTTCATCGCTAATTTAATCCCTAGCACTGGGCACTTTCGTGGTACGATTATGTCCGATATCTCAAGCCCCCACTCTATGTTTTTTCTACGAGCCCTGGCTCTAGCTATATGGTATAACCACTTAGAGTGGCTCCATGCTCGTCGCCTCTCATTCTCTCTTAGATTCTTTTCTTCTCTGGATAGCTTCATCTAATTCTCTTTTTGCCTTATCTCGTTTATATTGCGAGTCATAAAGGTCCCTACGCTTGATACCTTCGAGCAACTGCTTTCTGTTGATTAGACCCTTTTCGAATGCTTTGTTGAGGTCTGCCTTGCTGGTCGGAACTCTCTGCCCCTGGTTGCCATCGTCCTGCGCGAACCATCTCATGAATGCTTCTCTCGTAGAGGGGAGGGCCATGGTCTGGGTCATCGCGAAGTTGAAAACGTCACCGAGCTCAGAGTTGGGAGACATCGCCTGGATGGCAACTTGTGCGGCTGGCCTTAGCACCATGTCATAAAGGTGCTTGGCAAATGCTCTTTCTGCCGTTGGTGTATTTGGCGAATTCTTGTCGCCGTAGTATGTTCTCGTCCAGTCAACCACGCCAGCGAGGCCACCGAAGAACGGACCTGCGGCTATCTGTGCCGTTTCGCGCTCGTATCTGAGGGCTCTTACGATGTTGATTGGCAGGGAAAAGTTAGCCGTATATCCAGCCTGGTCAACCGCGGCAAACACCATTTCTGGTATCGTCTTTTGGTCAATGTATGTGGACGCAGGGTCGGCTCTGAGCTTCATTCTGGCCTGCCTTGTGCCGTAGTTGACCAACGAGGACGCCGCAACCATCATGGCAAGTGCTGGGAGCATCTTGAATGCCGTGTTTCCAGCACTTATAGGGTATGCTATATCCGTGGCATAGACACCCCTTCTGTACATTGGCTCCTGCTGTCCAGGCTTCATGACCATGTTCTGGTTGAGGAATCCTCCAGTTCCCAGTCTTGCTCCAGGAAGAACCACATTTCTGCCGAAAGCAGAGTTAAAGTTGGTCAAAAAGAACATCACGGAGCCTGGGAAGACGCCGACATGCCTATCAACCAGTCCTCTGAGTCTCGACATATTGGCTGGTATCGAACGCTGTATGGTCAACATGTTGAGTCTGTTGAGGGCGTTCGCGTACAGCACGGAACTTTCGTTGTCTTCTGTGTATCCGCTGTCTACGAGGTCGCTGAGAACCTTGTCTAGAACATACGAAGGAACCTTTGATATGTCCTTCTGCGTCACAGACCTGGTTATTAAGCAGTGCTCTAGGAATTGCTTGAGGTTTGCGTCTGGTATGCCGAGGTTTCTGAACATCAGCAGTTCATGCGGTTTAAGCAGTCTTACGAACTGTTCGGCGTCTGGTGCACCGCTGCTTCTGAACTGAGACAGCTCTCTAAGCAGGATGTCATCCGCCGTTGTCTCAAGCATTAGGACGTTGGCCTTAAGTACGGCCACTCTGGACATGTTTGTGACTGTGGACAGTGCACTTCCAGACTGGTGGTACCTCTGAATCATGTGGTCCGTGAACCTCTGGAGTTTTGTTCTTGGGTCAGCTGAGCTCTTCGGAAGGTCATCCATGAGCGTTGACATTATAACACCCGATCTTTCGGCCAGGCGGTACATGAACTTGTCGGCGTGCGGCAGCATCGCGTCTGTCTGAAGCGGCGTAACGGCTGCCACCGCCGCGTTGATTGACTTAAGCAGTGCAATCTTGAGTGTGTCGGCTGTCGCAAAAGCGCCAGGCTTTGTGAGCGAAAGGAGCTCCTGGAACATGTTTCCACCGCCAAGACTGCTTGGCGAGTGAAGTCCAGCTGGCATGCCTTCCGTCAGCTGAAGCATCGATGTGACAGGCATGAACGCCGCAGATGACGCAAGTGTTACCACGGAGCGGAATGTGCTTGAGCTATCGTGAGTCGGCGAAACGCCAGCTATCTTTGCTATCAAGTAGGTCAACTCTGGCCAGAATCTGGCAGACTCTGGGTTTGATATGACGGATTTATGCAGAGCGTTGAAGTATCCTTCTGGGATGTGCTTCTTAATCATCAGATTGCTCGTGACTGACTGATTATAGCTCGGTATGAACACTCTCGGGTCTCTGATGTAGAATCTGTCAAGTATTTTGTCTGCCACCTCGGTATCCATCGTTCTCTGTTCGGCACTGTCTGGTCTTTTTATTGTGCTTCCCTGTCCGCTAACGAGGTCTTCGTAGCCCTGCTCACCGCCGCCCTGTACGCCTGTGGCTCTGTTGTCGATTCTGAATCTCCATTTCTTTGCCATTCTTATGGCGTCCTTCTCGGACAGTGGACCAGCGATGACTTTTCTTTTGTGGCTTTCGGCCAAGTCTTCGACAGTTCTGACGACGGCATTATACTCGTCTCTGAACTGCTTCAAACGCATGGCGTTCTTAAGTGAGCCGTAGTGGTCCCTGGCGGCACGCTCAAGTTCTCTTCTGTAGAGATTTAGGTTGACGGATATATGTGCACCGATTGTCGTCAACTCTGGTTCTTCCTGTTCCCCAGGCTCTTCTGCCTCGATGGTTCTTCCTGGGACGAGGTCTCTGCATGAGACATCGTAGCCCATGAAGGATGAAGCCATCGTCTTGCTCTTAAACAGCTCGCTGGCTCTCTTTATCATCCACTCTGGCACTTCGAGGTCAGCTCCGTCAAATTCAGCATAAACATCGCTTCTGCTGATGTGCGTCTGCATTTGTCCATGTACTATCAGTTTAGACACGGAGAAGTCTTCAACAAGAGCCTTGAGTGTGGACGGAAGCTTTACTCTCTGGAACTTGTTGTCCTCCAGCATGGCCTTAGCTGCGGTCAGAACAAAGTCGTCACCAGACGCACTTCCGTAAGAGGCAACAATGTTTGCGTCAACAATGCGAGGCACATACGAGCTGCCCCACTCAGCGAGTGCATTGCCCTGTGTCTGTGCCCAGCTCAAGTAATCGCCAGCCCACCGCTCGGACAGTTCGTCCGCGCAAGCTATCACCTCTGGGTCGAATCGCGTGTGTCTTGTGGCGTATTCTGGAGAGTTCTTAGATATGGCCATGCATCTGCCAACATCCATAAACAGTTTGTCAACTCCAGTGTTCGGCATGTACTTACCGAGGAAGGCATCAGCCTCGCGGCCAAGGGTTACGTTTGTGTACTTGCTTCCAGGCTTTCCGTAACTGTCTGCGTCTATCGTGGCAAGCCTGCGAAGCTCGTCCATTCTTTTCTGTATGGTGGACGGGGTCACGCCAAGTGCCTTCATTTCTGCGTTGAGCGATTTGTTTGGTCCATAGCTATCCACTTCGAACTTTATTCTTTCGAGCCTGTTGTACTCTGGGTCGTGTACCTTCAGTATGTACTCCACGAAGTCATCCCTAAATCCTGGAATGCTCTGCGGGTTTGGAGCAAGGGTTCTTGCTTTGTTTTCCTTTGCCGCCTCTATCTTCTGGCCAAGCGTTCTTTGCAATATGCCATTGACCCTGTTGTTCCAGAATGTCGTATGTGCATGTATGTCTTCGACTAGACTTATTCTGGCGTTTATGCCAGTATTGAGCCCACTAGGATAAAGTCTTGACGCAAGGTCGATCACAAATGGATCTTTTGTAATTTGACCTATCTGCTCGACTTGTCCTATGAGCGTCCCGTAAGCATGTTCAAACTTATAACGAGGACCCGTGCCAGTTATCCTGTTCGGCTCGCCAGTCTTCATCTTCCTTCTTCTGACATCTTCAAGCCACTTTCTGAAGACGGAACCGCTCGGTATCTCAAGCGTATCAAGCACCCCTTGTGCCATAGATATGGTTATAGCCTCAAGGCCTTCTGACGCGGCTTCGAGCTTTCTACGAGCTGGCCCGTATGAAGGGGTCATGCTGTTAGTCTTGGTCACACCTTCGGCTTCCGTCTGGATTGGCGGGGGTGAGGTTGAGCCAGACTGCTGGGCCTGTGTCATCTGGTCTTGGGCTCTCTTGGTATGCCAGTCGGTGCCAGCCATGTTTAGTTCTGAATCTGGAACCTGCTGAGCTTCGAGGTCGCCCGAGACAAGTGCGGCTATGATACCCTTGACCGCGCTACCCATTCCGTTCGCATTGGCGTGTACATAGAGCGATGATGTTATGGAGGAAGTGAGCGACGACAGGTTGTCTGCGCTTGCGTAATAGAAATCCTCGAAGAGTTCTGCTCCATTATGTGCAATCCATTCATCGATATTTGCCAATTTGTATGTGTTATGTGTCAGCTTGTTGGCCGCACTGCCAGTGACAAACTCGTTCATTGAATTGCTCGCCGCCGACAAGAGCCTCGTATTGTCCAGGAATGCTGGAGGTCTGAAGACGCTCTCTACCGACCGCGATGACGGGTCAAGCCTACCAAAGCCTTCCTTGAACATCTTGTAGACATCTGCCCCTGGTATCTCCATCTGAAGAATCTGCGTGTCTGCAAAGGCATTGTTCGACAAAAGCTCTGGGCTGTTTAGTGATGGTCTAAGTGATCGAATGTAAACAACGCCATCATCAGTCCTGCCGACTGTACCCTTCGTGCTGAACACTAAGGCCCCGTCTGGCTTGACGGCGAAATGGCCGAATCCATTGTCTGCCAGTTCGATTATGTTTCTTAGGCTTATTTTAAATTTGTCAAAGCTTTGTCCAGTCTTAAGAACCTTTAGGGTCACCTCGGAGTAGTTCATTCTTATCATCTCCATGGTCTTCTTGCTTGGGTTGATTGACGCAAGTTGCAGCAGCGACACAAGTGCTCTTGTTGAGGTTTCAGCTGGCGTGCTGCCAGACGGCTTGATATCAAACTGTCCCCTTCCGCCGACTGCAATGTTTGCAAACTGCCGCTTGGCTCCAATGTTCGGTATGCTCTTCGTCCATCCAGCCTTTATCGCAGCTTCTGACGCTATCTGGAAGGCCTTCGCCGCAAGCTGGGGGCCCACAAGTTCTCTTGCGAAGAACACGCCAGGTCCAAACGGAGCATCAGCCCTAGGCTTTCCTCTCGGTTGAAGGAACTCCTTTGATGTAGAGTATGGAACTGGGGGTCTCTTGACTTGAGTCGGAGTCCAATCGTAGTTTTCTTCTCCCTCTGGCTGCATCCAATTTATCTTTGGGAATACGACACTCTTGAGTGGGTTGGTGTCCTCAAGGCTTTGCTGCCATTGAGTCCTAGCCATCTCAAGTTCTGCCAAGACCTTTTCCTTTTCGGCCTCTGGCATCATTTCAAAGAGAGCGTGGCTTATTTCGTGGAATGCCGTGTTTACAATCTTGGGGCCAGTTGTAGCCAGTAAGATTTGACAT
>Ga0222713_10005405_pt1 | contig 12423 bp, 14 predicted proteins | sample C33_649DmetaG_FD_165061 | JGI IMG/M metagenome (GOLD analysis project Ga0222713, IMG submission 165061) | Estuarine water microbial communities from San Francisco Bay, California, United States - C33_649D | ecosystem: Environmental > Aquatic > Marine > Unclassified | place: USA: California...
AGCGCCTTGGATGCCTTGGAAACCTTGATAGCCTTGTTCGCCCTGATTGCCCTGCTCTCCCTGATATCCAGCGCCTTGGATGCCTTGGAAACCTTGATAGCCTTGTTCGCCCTGATTGCCCTGCTCTCCTTGATATCCAGCACCTTGGTTGCCTTGAGAGCCCTGCTCTCCTTGATTTCCTTGAAAGCCAGCGCCTTGGATGCCTTGAAAACCTTGATTGCCTTGGCGACCTTGATTGCCTTGGCGACCTTGATTGCCTTGATTTCCTATTGCTGCAAAAGAACCTGCAAGTCCTTGATTTCCTTGAAAGCCTTGATTTCCCTGAAAACCTTGATTACCTTGGTTTCCTTGATTTCCTTGAACTCCTGTAAAACCTCTTAAACCTTGATTTCCTTGAAAACCTTGGTTGCCTTGATTTCCTTGATTTCCCTGAAATCCTAAAAAACCCCGCAAACCTTGACGACCTTGATTTCCTTGTTCTCCTTGTTCACCTTGGTTGCCCTGCTCTCCCTGCTCCCCTTGCTCTCCTTGATATCCCTGTTCTCCTTGATTTCCTTGCAAGCCAAAGCCGGGAAACCCTTGTTCGCCTTGAAAACCCTGAGCGCCTTGCGCACCAAATCCTACAGAACCCTGAGCGCCTTGCGCACCTGTAAATCCAATAGAACCCTGAGCGCCCGTAGTTCCTATAGAACCTTGCGCTCCTGCTGAACCTTGCGCTCCATTAGCCCCTTGTGCTCCATCGTTTCCTTGAGCTCCTTCTCCTCCTTGATATCCTTGTGGGCCTTGGTAGCCCGTGTAGCCTTGTTGCCCTTGGGCACCATTAACACCTTGATTGCCTTGTGCACCAGTATCTCCTTGTGCACCTGTTCCTGAAGAACCTTGAAAACCTTGAGCGCCAGTATTGCCAATGACTCCTTGATTTCCCTGAGAACCTTGAGCACCTTGTGCACCATTTCCTGTAGCACCTTGAGCACCTGTATCGCCAGTAAAACCCTGCGAGCCCTTAACTCCTTGTTCGCCCTGAAAGCCTTGAAGCCCCTGAAGACCTCTAAGACCTTGATTGCCTTGGTTTCCTAAAACTCCTTGATAGCCTTGAGCACCTTGGTTTCCTTGCGGTCCTGTGCCTTGATTACCTTGAAATCCCTGAGCACCAAGATTGCCTTGAGCACCAGTTAAACCCTGAAAACCTTGATAGCCAACAGAGCCTTGCGTGCCCTGAACGCCCATGTAGCCTTGTGGACCTGTTGCACCGTCATCGCCCTGAAATCCACGAGGACCTTGATTTCCCTGTAAACCTAATTGACCTTGAGCGCCCTGAGCACCTTGAGCACCAATAGAACCTAATGTGCCAGATGCTCCCTGAGCACCCTGTGCTCCTTGGGCTCCCGATCCTGTTGGTCCTTGGTTACCTTGCAATCCTTGGTTGCCTTGCGCACCTTGATTGCCTTGATAGCCTGACGGAGAACCCTGTACACCTTGTGGTCCCTGCGTACCTTGATTGCCTTGTTCACCCTGCGGACCAAATCCACCAGTAAAGCCTTGTTGTCCCTGAGAGCCGGGAATGCCCTGATATCCTTGAGCTCCGGTGTTATCAACACCTATTTGAGTCGAAACAACAAAATCACGAAGGTCCTGCGCTGTGATGCCACCTTGTATGTTGTCGGCAAAAGCGCACAGCAGTTCTGCTTCTGTTTTTGGTGAGCCTTGCGCTCCTTGTGCTCCACATGGGTCAGACATTTTTTATTTCCTAATTATCTAAATGCACTCTGGTCGAACGATCCTGTGAATTCGGTATACTGTCCGCTGGCTAAACTTTCCTTAATTTTATTGCATTCAGCAGTTAACATGTCGTATGAAACTGGATAACCAACCCACGCTCCATTTGACACATTGCCAACGCAAACAGCTTGATAAATATGGTCAGGACAACTGAAAAACCACTCAGGCTTAAAACAACAATCTCCAACGGTAGAACGAGTAGTACAAGTAGCTGTGGTATTAACGGTATCCGTAAGATTTTTTTGCAAACTCGCAGCCTTGGTTGCCTGCAAATTTGCATTTCTCACAGCTATTTTTGGAACCATAGAAACAGGATTTCTCGTGGGTCTTGGTCTTGCCATTTTCACATCCTTATTTTAAGTTTGGCGCTTTGGTTGCCATCAGTCTGATAATGTCTGATAAAGTTCCATCACCAGCCCTGATTTTTCCAGTAACCTGATCCTGAGTTTCATCTGCCAACTGTTTAAATTCTCCCAAAGAATTTAGTTTGCTGATGAGATTATCAGGCTCCCAAGTATTCAATGTTGCGGACAAACCCTCTACCTTATCTAAATTGAGTTTTCCAAGAACAAGATTCTTGTAAAAATCAAAGTCTTTTTCTTCGTCTTCCAGCCATAATTTAAAACTTATCATGGAATTTCTCACGCACATTAAAACAACTAAGATATATACCTTCGTATGAACAGATTGTCATTCCACTACTGGCTTAAAAATGAAATGGCCGACTATGGCTTCGGTGATGTAACCAATAAAATATTGGGAGGCACCGATCCCATGCCCGGTGACAACCTATTTCAACCAATTGACACAAGCCTTATCATGAACGAACTTGTCAGGATGCCAAACCTTGGCAGTATTGAAGCCGTTCAAGTCTGGGACGATTGCATACAATGGGGAAAAGAAGCAGGAGCTTTTAGTGCATCCATATCTCCCCGTGGCTCCATGAGAGTTGTTACAAGACGACTTACCAAAGACCTTGAAGGTACGCCAACTTGGATTTGCAAAGAAGTTTACAGTCTCAGCGATTTTGATGACCAGCATAAAGAAAAACAAATTGCACACCATGTTTTCGACAAAATCACCGAAATGAATCAAAAAAATATCGATGCACCAGTCAAAGACTACGAAGACTTGGAAAAATTAGCTTGGAAACTCTGGCAAACTACTAAAAAACAACACCCTTCCTACATCATGTTTCCCACAACGCTCAGAAAACAGGATGAAAATTATTACAAACTTGTTTATGAGTTCCGAGGACAAGGGGCTGGAGCACCATACAACGGGAAAACAGGCCGTGTAGAACAATTTGATATAGATTTAGTATACTATCCTAAAAGAGGACTTATTCGCTGTTTTGGATACGATATTGACAGCAGCATGAGAGAAAGAAAATTCCATGTTTCCAACATGGAATGGAACGAGTTTTTCTCTCCGCATCAGGATGAAGACAAAATTATCGAATCAATTATCAAAATTTTCCTCCAATACTAAATTTTCTAGAGGAAACAACTCTTTAAATTTATTTTTTACCACATGATTGATGCAAGGCAGGTAAACCTTGACATCAAAATTCATTTTTTCACGATCTTCTGGTGTCAAAATATTTTGTATAAAAGGTGAAATTGCCAAATAGTACGGAGATATTTTTTGAAGATTGATCCACCTGAAAATATTTTTGTTTAAATGAGCCTCCTGAAACTTCTGAAAAGACAAATCTCCAGCAAAAGCTTTGACAAAAAACTCTTTCGTCCTCTCGATCCCCTCCAAAGCTTTCAAAATTGCTTGAGGCGACTCTTGAATTTCCTTATCCACAGGCCTCTGGGAAAGTGCATCATATCGTCTTTTCCAGAGCTTCCATCTTTTCCAAGCTTTTTCGCCAACTAAACAATTCGGATCAATGAGAGGCGTTGATCTAGCTGAATTTATGTGTCTTAAAACATCAAGTTGTGCTCTCACATATAAATGATATTCGTCGTCAGCTAAAACACCTTGTGTTTCTCTAACAAGTTTATAGCAAATTTTAAATATTAGTGATTTTCTTGGATCGCCTTTTTTCATAGTAGCATGACGATAATCAGGAAACATCTTTCTGCTTTTGTCAAGCCATAGTAGATTTACTTTGTAAGCTTTAGCTTCAAGTTCTGACATGTCATATTCAATTATTGCATCGAGTCTCAAGTCTGGTTCCTCTTCCTTTTTTCTTTCGGTCATACTACTCCAAATTGAAGGTTTACTCAAGGGCTGAAAAATGAATCTTGTATTCTGTCCTCTAGTCAGCAAAGACTTTGCCCGTTCTGTAAGGGCGGTAAATTCCTGTCTTAATCAGATGCCGACAGAATATGTCAAACAACACATCGTTCCAATTATCAATTCAAAAAATAATGAATTTATTGATCAATTTGCAGAGTGGTGCGAAAATCAAAGCATTTCTTACAGAATCACCAGAAGCAAAGGCACTCCGTCGAGAGGAAAAAACGAAGTTCTAAAATTCTTTCGTGAATCGAATTTTGATGCTGTCAGCATGTTCGACGGAGATGACTTATTTTATCCAAGCGCAGCAAAACAAATTGAAAGACATTTGTTACACCACCCCGGAACTGATGTGTTAATTACAAAGCCATCTGATCAAATCAGCAATAATCCAAACAACGGAATTCCAGTCGCAGAAAATGTTTACGCATGTGTATGGGATAACAACATATATTCTATGCCATACAAGTATGGACCGGGGACAAGTGACATTTTTATTGCAGGACAAGCAGCTTGTAGAAACCTTGGGGGTCATGTTTTCTACAGCAAAAAAGCAGCAAATTTAATTCAATATGACGAAGATCAGTTGCTTGGAGAAGATGCGTTAATTGAGTATGAAATGTTAAAGTTGCATCAAGAAGCAAAGCTGTGTTTTTGGTTGACTTTTGCGACAGATGTGCAATTTTTAGATAGAGCTTACGATCAAAATATACAATCCATGAGAAACGAGTCAGATGGAGAGTTTTATTTTCAGAGACTTTCTGAGATAGTGCCAAAAATCGTAGATGTGGGGAGAAGTTCCTTTTGTGAGCTTCCCGTGGAATTTCCACCAATTATTTTTACTATAGATAAAAAAATTGAATGGATTAGGACACAATTGGTTTGACATAGCAAACCTTTTGGCTAAAATAAAAGCACTTGTCGCTGGTAGGCATTGCTGATTTCCAAACGATCTTAAACGGTCCAAGGGAAGCAGAGGTGCTGAAACTTTAAATTTACTGAGATGAGCACTCTCTTGCTCCTTTGGGTGATAAAAGGTGTCGTACTACCTGATATCAACTGATGTAAAAACCTGTGGAGCCCCAAACTGGGTGTGACTTTGTAGTTGTTTCAAAAACAACGAATGCCGCTACGGGAGGCATTGTTTTCCACAGACAGAGTAGGTCATCGCTGGGCAGAACTTAGGCTTTTCCACTCGGCAGACAAGGGGTGGACTGCGCAGATTTAGGACTCTGTTCCCAAAGTACGCTGATAATGCGCATCACATATGATGATGCTTTGCAGGAGTTGCTTGTTTTGTAGAAAAATTGAGTAGGCTTAAACGCCAAAAAATCGCTCTACTAAATTAAGTTGCTTCTAAAGCTGTAAAGAATTACAGCTTTATAAATGCAAAAGCATCCTCGTGACAGCCCCCCGGTCTGCAAAGCGATTGTACAGCAGAATTCTAAAAAATTTTGACTAACTTTATGTTCGTCTTGCTTTGGGATTTGGTTTGAACGATATTGATTTCATGGACATTTCACAGTTGGCTCAAATTCTTTCTCAGGTGGACCAACGCCATGTTTTTATGCGTTGTAATCCAGAAATATTTGATTTCACAGATAAGTCTGCAATTAACGAAATCCAGTTTTTCGCCCACGGTGGTTTAAGCTTTACGATCAATCTGTCCGACGAGCATTTGCCTTTCATTTTGAGTATGCTTCGGATATCTTTGTTTACAAAAGAATGTAAAGTGCTTGTTTGGAATTGGAAACCTTTCTGCACCTATGTTTTGGCAAAGACAGGGAAGGTTTTATCAGTTGATTCTGCGATTATTGATCTAAAAGTTTTGGAGTCATTCTCAGGCTTCAGACTTAAACCTCCCTCTGGCCTTGTAGAGGCTCTGAATAGGCTCAAAAATTTGATTACAGGCGGTTTCTGGCGTGAGGTTGAGCCTACCTACAAAAACATTCATTTGCCCCTTATGACGACAGTTTTGCCACATTTGGAAACTACTGGTCTGTCCAGCGTCAGTCGAGGGATTAGGGTATATGGACATTACGAGATAGATGGGCAAGAAAACGGTAGATTGCGCTGTCATGATGCTTACAAAAACGGATTCGTACCTCATGCGATGAAACCCGAGACAAGACAAGACCTTAAACCCCGAAATCAAGAAGAACTTTTCATGAACTTTGACTTCAAAGGCATGGAAGTTTTTGTACTGGCAGCGTTGAGTGCAGATGCATTGCTGCAAGACTTGTGTAAAGAGTCAGACATTTATTCAGCAATATTTAGACAGTTGCTTGAAAGAGAAATATCTTGTAAGGAAGATAGGGATTTGGCAAAAAAAATATTTCTGCCGGTTATATATGGACAGTCTGCCTACTCGCTATCGCAGCGATGTGGGATTGCAATAGACCTTGCCGAGAGGGTTGTCGAACGAATTAGTTCTTTGTTTGCGACCGCCGTCTCATATGTGGCAAGTTTTGAAAACCATGTCAAACAGCACGGTTATGCCAAAGACATATTTGGAAAAAGGCGCAACAACTTTGAGTCTGGAAAGGAATACCTTGCCAGAAATTTTGCTGTGCAATCCCCTGCTGCGACAATATGTTCAGAAAAATTGATAAACTTGTATTTCGCTTTGAAAGATAAGGCTGATCTTGCTTATACTGTTCATGACGGTTATGTGGTGTATGCCACAAAAGACAACTGGAAACAGATTTATCAGACTGGCATGGACATTCTGACTTCTGAGTCTGACATGTGCTCTGGCTTACGGTTAAAAGTGGCTTGCCGTGCCGGAAGAAATTTAGATGACCTGAAGCCGCTGGGTCGCAAAGGAGAAAGATGTTAGATATATGCACCAATTTTCGTATTACCGAAGAGGAATATCTTGAGTTGGAAAGGCGTTTCGGCAGGTTGACTTGGCACGCCGCTCACGAACTTAAAAAGAAAAATTCCAACAACAATTACATCGATGATCCAGAGGACATCAAGCAAGAACTTCAGATGTCTATGTTAAGAGCCGGATCATATTACAAACGACAGATATACATCGAGAAATGTCTTGCTGCGGCAAAAAAATACGCTCAAGACAAATTTGTCGCCAAGATGGTTGAACAACTTGAAGACCTTTGGGCCAACCGCACCCGACACGGAGCCAATCGACAAAAATACGGCAAATTTCAAGAAAAGATTCTTGAAAACATTGTGCGTAGATTCGTCCCCAAGAACGAAAGACCAGACAAGCTTGCTCCTCTGCGAATTGACGCTAAATTTGCGACATATTGCAAGGCAATTGTGTGGAATGGTCAGAAGAGCATGGGTAAAAAAATTACTCGTGAGAAGTCCATACGAAACGGCATGGTTTCTTTAAGCGAATATGACTATTTGCAACAGATGCAATAATATATTTCTGGGGCGGTGTAGTATTCCATCGTATTAGTGTCCTTAATTATTATATAAAATTATGTTATCGAAGAATAAAGTTCAAAGGCCAATACAGTTTTATGGAACGCCGCCCCGAATGATTGTGTGTGCAGCAAAAATTATTTTGATGCAGGTCACGCAAATTTTAAACTAGTCATTTCTTGGTTCCTGTGTTATTGTTAAACTAAATCTAACACAGAGAGAATATCATGCGTGACCTTACCCCGGAAGAACAAGCAAAACTTGAGGCGATGACCGATCCTGAGGTTGTAAAGCCTAAGTTTGCTTGGGATGACACATTTCAGAGAAAATTGCTTGCGATGCTTCTGACTGATCAGTTCATGCTGATTCAGTCAATGGATAAAGTAAAGCCAGATTACTTTAGCAACGAAATACATGTTGCAATCTGTAAAATACTGTTAAAATATTTTGCAGAAAGGAAAAGTCTGCCTGAAAAGTGGATCATAATTCAAGAACTTAATGAAACCCTGAAAGAAAAAGACAAAACGGTACAGCTTCATTACTTGGCCGAATTAAATGCCGTTTATGACTACTATGTCCCCGGAATTGATACTCGTGAATACTTGATTGATAAAATTACTTATTTTGCCAAAGTTCAGGCTGTGAAGGTTGCCTTCCACACCAGTCTTGAAAAAATGCAGGAAGCTCCAGAAGACGAGAAGACTTGGTCTTTCGTTTATGAAAAAATGCGTCAAGCCATGCTTATAGACCGGAGTTATGAACCCGGTCTTGAGTATTTCATGAACATCGAGGAGATGTTCAGGAGGATGGAAGATGTTTTTGTGGGTAAAGATCGCTTTACCTCTGGGTTTCCGGCCATAGACAACGCCCTGACCGGTGGAGGTTTGTTTGCGGGTCAAATAGCCAGTTGGATCGGCTTACCGGGAACAGGCAAGAGTTTGGCGCTGGTGAAAGCGGCTGTCCAAAATGTTCTTTTAGGACACAAGGTGCTTTACATCACCTTGGAAATGGATGAATTGGGTATTACGCAGCGTTTCACATCGCAGTTTGCCAAGCTAGACATCAATAATCTTAGGGGCGTTAAAGATACTGTTTTGCAAACCATCGAAGAATTCAAAAAAGATAAAGATGATCCAAACCTTTTGCATGTGAAGCAATTTCCCGGCGGTGCGATAGATGTTAATGGTGTTCGAGCCTATATGGCACAACTAGAACTGCGGGGATGGAAGCCAAATTTGCTCGTTCTTGACTATGTTGGCGAAATGAAGGATGATCCAAATGTCAAAAAATATGAATCTGCTTATCGCATTTTGCGTGATTTGAGGGGTTTTGGCGTAGAAAAAGGACATTGCACTTTTACTTGCGTGCAGCCCAATGCGAGTGCAGCCAAGCTTGAAATAGGTCAGTATATTGATGAATCCAATATTGGAACATCGTTTGATCAATTCAAGCCGTTGGATGCATTTTGGTCAATCAACCAGCAAGTCTTGGAAAAAGATGCTGAGGTAGGAAGGGTGTTTGTGATCAAGCACCGTAATGGCCGGTCTAGATTCCCGTTTAAAATTGCATTTGATTACAAGTTGGGAACTTTGGACATGTTTGAAATCAGTAAGGATAGATACCGTGAAGCAATGAATTTGGTGCAGGAAAAGAAAGCATCAGAGGTGTCCTTGGACAATGTTCAGGCTCCTGCTCCCAAAAAAGGTCGCAGTAAAAAACCATTCATTGGCGATGATGTCGAGACTTATGAAGCTTAGAATAGAGGTTAATCATGAATTATCAGGTCTATGAAATTATTTTGAACGAGTATGTGGCTCATCCCACCCAAAGATTGTTGGGTGAAATAACCGCAAAGACTCCAGAGGAAGCAAATCGTCTGATTCGCTTACAACATCCCAACAAAGGGCCTTTGGTCATAGGTGGTCAACAGTTTGACCGATAAAGGAGTAGGTCGTGGCTGCTGAAGCTCCCCTTGAAAAGGTTACGGTTGAGGTCAGAGGCAAGAAAATTGTTCTTGACCCCGCCAATATGACCTACAACGAAGCTAATTTGCCCGAATATATGGGTAAAGAATATGGATGGATTGACTATCTTGGCAAACAGCTAGAATATGCGCAAAAAGATGTTCTAGATGCCGATGTTGATGCTGATGCACTCTACAGCTTGAAGTTTCTTGAGGCAAAAGACGGTGGCAACAGCGATAGCTATGCCAAAGCTTTTGCCACAGCAAATGTTGATGTGGTTGCAGCCCGCAAAAATGTCAACGATAAAAAAGAAATCGTTGGACACATCAAAGCGCACTTGCAAGCGTGGTACAAAAACCATGATAATGCGCAGAATCGTGGTCACACCATCAGGGCTGAGATGAAGGCCTTGAATCGTGACATTTACGAGGATGCACCCAAAACTTGCACGGCTGAAGATTATTTAAATGGTTGATCCAACGAAAATAACCAATTACAACCTCGACCAACACCAGTTGGAAGAGGTTTTGCTGTTTTGGGTATGTGCAGCCGGAAAAAACGGCGTTACAGCAGCAACATCTTTGCATAAATTTTTGTTGCGTTACGATAAACCCAAAAGTCCTTTTGAGAGAATAAGGTTTTTAGACAAGCGTACGAATTTGGCAGATCAAATGAGGTTAAGCGGTATTGGTTGTTACAACAACAAGGCCAAGACATTCAAAGCCTTGTCAAAAAGCGGTATAAATTTAAAAACATGTACTGTTGAAGAGCTTGAGAGCATACCCGGAATAGGTCCAAAAACGGCTCGATGCTTTCTTTTGCATAGCCGACCGGGGCAAAATTATGCGGGACTGGACACACATATTTTATCGTTTATGCGGGATTGTGGAATTGCGGCACCACGCACCACACCCACGGGAAAAAAATATAAATCTTTGGAGCAGCAGTTTCTTGAAATTGTAAAAATGTCAAAAAAATCAGTCGCTGATCTTGATTTAATTATTTGGAATGTTTATTCTGGTCGTAGTGTTGATAAGTTTGATATTGAGTTGCTTGACAAGCTTAAAATTGAATATCTGGAGAGGATTACAAACTATGATCAAAGCAACCGTCCGGTGGTCACTCAATAGCGACATGGATTGTATGTTGAAAATTGAAAAAAATAGCTTTGCTCATCCTTGGGACCGGCAGGATTTTCTTAATTGTTTAAGAAAGAAGGATCATAACGGAATTGTAGTCGAACATAAAAAAACGAAGCTTGTCGTGGGATACTTGATGTTCCAGATGGTGGATGACGAATTCAGAATAGTAAATATGGCTGTTGATCCCAAGTATAGATTACAAGGGTATGGAAGATTGTTGGTGGAATATTTGCAAAAAAGGTTGAATAGCGAGGGTGCTTTCAGCAAAAAGAGAGTGAAATTTGTTTGCAGCGATTTAAATTTAGATTGCCACCTTTTTTCAAAATCCACAGGTTTCAGAGCCGTAAAGGTCGTTCATAATCATTTTGGCCCTAACCATGATGGTTATGAATTCATGTTCAACTGTGAAGCTGTTCCGGCTGTCAAAGTTGTAAAAAGAAAAAGTGTTAAAACAAAAAGTGAGAAGTGATGGACTGGCACAAGTGGCTTCTTGGTTTGGCCAAATACATTTCTTCGGCTTCCAAAGACCCCTCAACCAAGGTGGGTGCGGTAATCGTTGACGAAGATCGTCGAGTTGTTTCTCTGGGTTACAACGGATTGCCGAGAGGTGTTGAAGATAATGAAGAGCGATTGCACAATCGTGATTTAAAATACAAGTTGATAGTACACGCAGAGCGAAATGCACTTTTGTTTGCAAGAGGTTCTGTTAAAGGTTGTACTCTTTATACATATCCGATGATGCCATGTGCAGTTTGTGCCAGCATGGTTATTCAATCGGGTATTAAAAGGGTGGTTGCTCCCGTCAGCGACAACCCAAGATGGCAAGAAGATTTTGCATTGTCTCGTCAACTTTTTGCCGAGGCTGGCGTTGAAGTATTACTTCTTGAAGATGTGGAATAAACTATGGATATTGAAAAAGCCAAAAATTATGTGAATATGCAATTGCATTATTACACTTTTGAGTATGAGCCTTGGTCTGTATCAAACAGAAATCCCGTAGTTGGGACATTTGATGAGCACAACAAGTGGAAGAATTATGATACTTGTCTCTGGAGAGATGTAGAGTTTGAAACGCACAGAAGTTGTTTGGACTATGGTTGTGGTCCAGCGAGAAATATAGTCCGATTCAATGCATATTTTGATAAATTTGATGGAGTTGATCTTTGTCCACGAGCTATTGATAACGCACGCAGGTGGATTGATGTTAACGGCTGCGACCAGAAAAAAACTAGTTTGTATTTGAATAATGGCTATGATTTAGCTGAAATACCAGATAATTCCTACGATATTGTTATGTCAACTATTGTTTTGCAGCATATATGCGTGCATGAAATTAGATTTAATTTATTGAAGGAATTTTTCCGAGTTTTGAAACCCGGAGGCATGATTACACATCAGATGTTGTATGGCGATAGGCGAAACACATTTGGCTACTTTGAAAATATTTATCAAGCCATGACCACCAACGGAACAGCAGATGTGCGTGTCAATGATCCAAAAGAAATTGAAACAGACCTTACGGCTATTGGTTATGAAAATTTCAATCATTACATAACCGAAAAAGGACCGGGAGATTACGCACAGCATTGGATATTTTTCAATGCGACAAAACCGGCCATCGGTTCAGAGCAGCTTCAAACCCTGCAATAATCTCTGTGCTACACAATTCTGTCATGCATGGTTTGTGATCAGCCGTGCTTTTTGGGCAGCGATCCATGTTGTAACATGGTCCGCAATCCCAATTGCCGTTGTCTCTGTGTTTCTGAACTAAAATAAAATCGTAATATTTTCCATATAGTTTGCCATCGGTGAAGGAAAAAACACCAACCAAAGGTTTTTTAAGTGCCGCTGCTAAATGAAATGTTCCGGTGTCTACTGAAATCACATAATCG